>WBZP01001983.1_pt1 | contig 24208 bp, 27 predicted proteins | sample 5204301 | NCBI WGS metagenome assembly WBZP01 (sample SAMN12412401, study PRJNA552823) | activated sludge metagenome | isolation source: activated sludge from nitrification reactor of wastewater treatment plant... | place: USA: Pennsylvania | collected 2017 | reverse complement strand
CCACGCGCAGCAACGGCGCGTCCACGCGCAGCAACGGCGCGTCCACGCGCAGCAACGGCGCGTCCACGCGCAGCAACGGCGCGTCCACGCGCAGCAACGGCGCGTCACCAGAGGAGATTGGCGCAGAAATTGCAGATGCCGACGAATCCCTGTTGTTGTTGTTGTTAAACAATAACAACAACGCGGTTGTTGTTGAAGAAAACAACAACAACAACAACAACAGCGCGCCCGTCGCCGACACCGCCGCGGCGGTTGAGGTTGTCGCCGACGCTGGCGAGGCCGCTGAGGTCGCCGTCGATGGAAGCGTTCAGGCGCTGATGGTCGAGCACGGCATGGTAATTGCGCCCGCGACGGTGGCAGGGTGGGTGCAGGCTCACGGCGCTCCGCATGTCGAGAAGGCGATCCGGCTGGCGAGTGAGCGGCGAGCGAAACGCCCGGAGCGCTACATCGAGGGGATTTTCCGCAACTGGCAGGAAAGGGGCTATCCGCTGGTGGAACGGCGACGGGACTTCAGCCAGTATGCGATGGAGGCGCCGGCGCCTGAACCGGAGAGCGAACTGGAACAGGCGGTTGAGGATGCGCCAATCGACCAAACGACCTGGGATAGAGCGAAAACTGAGTTACAGCTTCAGCTTGCGTCGAGCACGTACTTCACCTGGCTGCACGACAGTTGGGCGGTCGAGCAGGATGGCGAGTGTTTGACCGTGGCCGTCGCCAGCACCTACGCCAGAGACTGGTTGCAGCATCGGCTGCGCAGTGTGGTGAAGCGAACGATCGGGAACATCGTCGGCTGCAAGATGGATGTGGTTTTCGTGGTGCGACCGCGGCCGAGGTGGGTGGGGTGATTAGGCAACCTTAAAATATCACAGATTATGATAATGTATAGCGGAATCATATTGACAGACTGAAAAACCTGTGCTATACTGGTGTTAGGCGAGCAGATGACTCGCCAGAGTCAAACCAAAGTCAAACAGGAGAATCAAATCATGAAGATCAACACATCCAACAACGTCCCGGACAGCACCTATTTCACTCAGACAGATGTCCAGCCGGACATCAACGACGACGGCAGCATCACCATCTACGATGGCCGAGGCACCCGCCGAGGCTGGGGCGCTCCGCAGGTAACAAGCACAGTCGTGCTCGACGAATGTGATTTCGTCGCCATCCATGTCGGTTTCAGCCACAAACACCGCGGCGGCCAGTCCTGGTACTACTACACCACCGACGGTTCAACCACTCGCCGAATCACCTGGCAGCAAATGCCAGACGAACTGCGCCAGCATGTTCTCGACAACGAAAACAAGGCGCCGGCGTGGGCCAAGACGCCCGGCAAGCTGCGCACCGAGCGCAGCAAACCAGTAGACTCCACCCGCACAGCCTACAAGCTGGTGGAGATCGTCAACGACCGGCTGATCAGCCTCTACGATGGCAGGACGGAATACCAGGTTGGCAAGCGCCTCGGTGAGGCGGTCAACGCCATCACCACAGGCCGATACAGTAAAGATGGCCTACTAATGGCAGAGACACACAACGGCGGCTACTACAGCCACCCAACCGCCGAGCAGGTTCAGCGCCTGTGGGACGCCGGCAACCTGGTGCCCGAAGAGTGCAAGGCGACCGCCAAATGCCTGGCGTTGCTCCAGTGCGAAATCAGCGGCAAAATCGTCGCCTACAACAACGGCAAGCTGTGCAGCACCTACATCAAGCCGATTAGCATCGTCAACACCTTCGAGCACCGGCCAGAGTAAAGCAAATCAGCCAGCCCTCCCCATCTGCATGGGGAGGGCTTACTTTTGGGAGAAAACATCATGCGTTATTTGGTACACATCGACACACCGATCAGCCTGCTCCACGAATGCAGCAGCCAGCCGGAAATCATGGAGACGCCAACCGACTGGATCAAAACCGCGGAGCAAACGATTGCCGGTGAGCGTCGCAACTATTACGTATCCTGTCCGCCGTGGCGCATCCTGATCGTTGCCCGCAACGGGCTGGATATTCGGCGGCTCAACACTGGAGCACTGAAGCACGTGTGCTATGCCGACTGTCTGGTCGGCTGGGATGACGGCCAGTCGGGATTTGTGCGCGACGAGAACAAAGGCCGCAAACACACCAAGGTCACGATCAACACGCTCTACACGCTGGCGCCGGATGCAGCACAGGCCAACGCCCGCGCCGCTGGAGTCGAGATCGTCGAATGGTCGGCGCTGCTGGCAAAGGCGCCGCGCAGCGATCAACGGGGTGGCTATCGTGGCACGCAGGGACGCCACAGCACCGACGGCGAGCCGACGACCCAGATCAACGTGCGCCTGCCGGAGAGCCTGATCGCCGTGGCGCGTGCCACTGGCAACGGCGACATCTCTGCCGGTGTGCGCAACGCACTGCGCAGCCTCGGCGCAACGCCGGAAACCGTCACTATCACCAGCCACAAAGTGATCGAGCACCAGGTGAAGCCACCGACGATCAACATCGCCGGGCGCACCTACCTGGACTGTGGTGGCGGATTCCTGGCCGCCATCCTCGCCGCCGGCGTCGAATCCGGCGCCATCGAAGGCGAAATCGTGCGCATCCACGATGATGTCTATTTTTATCGCCCGGAAGGGTACGAAAATCTGACTGCTATCGTGATGTTGAGGTGATCAGTCGATAAGCGCTTGTTGTTTTGCGACAGCCTCACCAGGTGCGCACCTGGTGAGGCTTTTTTGTGTTGATTAATTTTTACCTGGGGCTATACAATCATCGGATCAATTGATATAATTGAGATATGTTCTCAGATATGTATCAATGGAGGTAGTATGCGTTGGTTGACATCGTTGTGGCAGGACAGCAGTACGCCGGTGCGGATTGCGCTGATCGTGACTGTGGCGGTGGTCGTGCTGGCGTTGGTGTGGCTCGGCGTCGGCGATGCGGTCGGTGCGTGGCTCGGTGCCAACTAGGGCCCCGACTGCGTGTCGGCGCGCGGGGTGCGCCGGGCTGGTTCGCGATGGTGTGTGCTCGCTGTGCGGTCCGTTGCCGGTGGAGAGCAATTGGGACGCATATCATTCAGCGCGTAACAAAACCAGTCGCCACCGGCGCGGTTATGGCTGGTCTTGGGAAAAGTTGCGCGGTATGGTGCTGGCTGGCGAGCCGTTGTGCCGCCAGTGCAATGCGTTTGATTTGATTGTGCCGGCGGTCACTGTCGATCATATCATCCCGAAGGCCTGGGGCGGCACGGATGAAATGGAAAATCTTCAGCCGCTTTGCAAGCGGTGTCATGAGGACAAAACAGCGCGAGAGGTGCGCGGTAGATTGAGGAAATCCACGGTACAAACCACGATTGTGGGCGGTCCTCCGGGCGCTGGGAAATCCACGTATGTTGCGGCACAATTTAAGCCCGGCGATATTCTGGTCGATGTAGATGCGCTATTCGTGGCGCTGTCTGGTCTGCCGATGTATGACAGCCGTAGAACAGTGTTGTTGCCGTTCGTCTTCGAGGCGCGGCACGCTATTCTGCTGCGGTTATCGCGTACGAGTCAGGTCCGGCGTGCGTGGATCGTAACAACAGAAAGTGACGCGCGTAAACTCAGGAGTATGAGTGATGATCTGGGCGCTGCGTTGGTCGTGTTGGCAGTACCTGCCAATGAGTGTATCGCTCGCATTGCGGCGGACGCTCGGCGCGATGATTCGGGCGTGGACTGGGGCGCAATTATTGAGCGTTGGTGGCGTGAGTGGCGATCTACTGGTGGCGAATCGGTGGCGAAAGGGTAGGGGGGGGCAAATCTTTACAGGGGTATGCCCTGTACCGCCGCCGGTAGCCAAATAAATGTGCGTGCGAGAATCCGAAAAAAGTGAGATGGGCAATTTTTTGAGTGGGGCGCAGAGGGCAGCGAGTGGGGGCGGAACGGGGAGCGCTCAGCCGGAGAGGCCGGGCGACCTGGATAGCTGCCTGTGGCCGGTGTGGGCGCGGGTGGTGGACGCGCTGCCGGCGGGCGTGGTGGGAGCGTCGGACGTGGAACTGCTGCGTCAGTTGTGCGAGGCGCTGTATGTGCAGGCGCAGTGCTGGCGCTCGATTGTGGAGAGCGGCGTGCTGACGGAGGACAAGGCGCACGGGGGGGATGTGCGGCGGAACCCGGCGGTGATGACTTGGCGCCAGGCGGCGGATACTGCGCGGCAGTGCATGGCGCTGATGGGGATGTCGCCAGTGGCGAGACAGCGGATGCAGGGCGATGGGCCGCAGGTCGATGAGTTCGATCAGTTTTTGACGCGACGACATGGCTAGGCGGCACTCAGCAGAGAAGTGGATTCGGGATGTGGCGGCCGGGCGGGTGGTGGCGTGCAGGTATGTGCGGCTGATGTGTGAGCGCCACCTGAGCGACCTGCGCACTGGCCGCAGGCGCGGTTTGCGATTTGATCGCAATGCCGCTGAGCACGTGATCGAGTTTTTCGGATTTTTGCGGCACAGCAAGGGGCAGTGGGCCGGGAGTGTGATCCGGCTGGAGGCGTGGCAGCAGGCGCTGCTGTGGATACTGTTCGGCTGGCAGCGCAAGGACGGGACGCGGCGGTTCCGGCTGGCGTATACGGAGATCGCCAGGAAGAACGGAAAAAGCACACTGGCGGCGGGGATCGGGCTGTACATGATGATCGCCGATGGGGAGCCGGGCGCCGAGGTGTATGCGGTGGCGACGAAGCGCGACCAGGCGAAGATCATCCACGCGGAGGCGACGCGGATGGTGCGCAAGGCGCCACACTTGCGCAAGCGGATTGTGAGGCACAAAGACCATCTATTTGTGCGCGACACGGCGACGATTTTCGATCCGTTGGGCCGGGATGCGGACAGCCTGGACGGGCTGAATGTGCATTGTGCGTTGGTGGATGAGTTGCACGCTCACCGGACGAGCGAGGTGTGGGATGTGTTGGAGTCGGCGCTGGGCGCTCGGCAACAGCCGCTGATGTTTGGGATTACGACGGCGGGATTCAACCAAACGAGTTATTGTTACTCGCTGCGGCAGTATGCAATCAAGGTGTTGGATGGTGTGATTGCGGATGATTCGCTTTTTACGGCGATTTTCACGCTAGATGAAGGCGACGATCCGTTCGATGAGAAGGTGTGGGAAAAGGCGAATCCAAACCTCGGCGTGAGCGTGGATCGCAGCGAGATGCGCCAGCAGGCCTCGAAGGCGCGCGAGATTTCGAGCGCGCTGACGAATTTCCTGACGAAGCGGTTGAGCGTGTGGACGCGGGCGGCGTCGCAGTGGATTCATCCAGACAGGTGGAAGGCGTGTGGCGGGTCGTTTGACGCGACGGCGCTGGCCGGGCGGCCGTGTTACGGTGGATTGGATATGAGCAATACGCTGGATGTGACGGCCTGGGTGCTTGTGTTTCCGCCGACGGATGAGGACGAGGATCGATGGAGGGTTCTGGCGCGCTTCTGGGTGCCGGAATCGGCGATGATTGAGCGCAGCCACCGGGATCGGGTGCCGTATGATGCGTGGGTGCGTGAGGGGTGGATCGAGGCGATTCCGGGCGAGGTGATCGACGATGCGTATATTTTCCGGCAGATCGACGCGGATGCGCAGCAGTTTGATGTGAAAGAGGTCGGTTTTGATCGCTGGGGTGCGGCGAGTGTGTATTTGTGGTTTGCGCAGCGGGAGATGACGGTGGTGCAGGTGGGACAGGGGTTTGCGAGTATGTCGGCGCCGATGAAGAAGCTGGAGACGTTGATCGTGAGCAAAAAGCTGGCACACGGCGATAACCCGGTGTTGACGTGGATGGCGCACAACCTGGTGGCGAGTACGGACGCAGCGGGAAACTTGAAGCCGGATAAGAAGGTGAGCAGCGAGAAGATCGACGGGATGGTGGCGTTGGTGATGGGGATTTCACGAGCGACGGGATATGATCCGGAGAAGGATCGGAGTGTGTATGAGGAGCGTGGGGTGTTGTCGGTGTGAATCACGGATCACGGATTTAGGGGATTAAAGGATTCCACGGAGGGGAGAGGTGAATGGATGCAGAGTGGGAGAAACACAGGTTGGGGTGGATCAGCACGCCGCCGTGGCCGCCGGTGAACCAGCTGGTGGAGGTGTGGTGGAGGACGCAGATTCGGCAGGCCAGGTGGGACGGCCAAAGCTGGATCGATGAGGAGACCAAAGAGGTGTTGGTCGGCGTGATGTACTGGCGCAAGATCATGTTGTTTGTGTGAGAGAATGGCATGGTGGGGATCATGGCGAAACTGACACCGAAACAGCAGCAGATTGTGCGGTTGCTGGCCCAAGGGAACAGCCAGAAGCAGATCGCCAGGACGCTGAATATTGCCTATGGCACGGTGAGAAAACACACGTTGGCGGCCCGGCAACGGACAGAGTGTCAATCGACGATGGAGATCGTTGTGCGGGCGATGCTAGAAACGCCACCCTGACCATTGCCTGAAAGGGGATTTATAGAACAATTGTGCATCTAGTATTCAGCGGGGAAATCGCTACAATCGTTGTAGCGATTTTTTTATTTGAGGATTTATTTCATGGATTGGCTGATCAACATTCTGCTGGTGGTTGGGTTGGGGCTGGTGGGGGTGATGCTCTATCAGGTGTTCGGCCTGCCGGCGGTGATCGGTTTTGCGGGCGGCTGTTGCATTGCGGTGGCGCTGGTGCTGGAGATGCGGAGGCCGGGTAAGTGAGTATTTTGACGCCGATGGTGCAGGCGCTGACGCGGCGGGCGGTGGGCGTGGATTCGGCGACGGCGCTTTCGGCGCTGCGCGGGACGCTGAGCAGCGCGGGGTTGGTGGTGACGCCAGAGGTGGCGCTGCGCAATATGACTGTGCTGGCGTGCATTCGGATTATCAGCCAGAGCCTGGCGTCTGTGCCGTTGGTGCTGTATCAACGCGATGGACGGCAACGGCGCAGGGCGACAGATCACGCTGTGTATGCGGTGTTGGCGCAGACCGGCAACAGCGAGATGACCGCTTACGAGGTGCGTGAGGCGCGGGTGGCGCATTGTATGGCGTGGGGCAATGCGTATGCCGAGATTCAGTATGACAGCAATTATCAGGTCAAGGGGTTGTGGCCGCTGGCGCCTGACCGGGTTGGGGTGGAGCGGGCCGAAAATGGCAGGCTGCAATATACCTATTGGTCGGATGGGACGGGGCAGGGGTATGTGTTGCCGGCCTATCGGGTGATGCACACTCGCTACACCGTGCTGCGCGGGGTAACGGGAATGTCGCCGATCCGCCAGGCCATGAATGCGCTGGGTGTGGCGACGGCGGCGGAGGAGTTTGGGGCGAAGTATTTCGCCAACGGGTCAAGGCCGTCGATCATCCTCAAGCACCCAGGCCGGATGACCAAGGACGCCTATGAGCGGTTGCGGGCGAGTTTTTCTGAAAACTGGGAAGGGCTGCAGAACGCACACCGGATCAACATTTTGGAAGATGGGGTGGCGCCGGAGGTGGTCGGGATTCCACCGGAGGAGGCGCAGTTTTTACAGACTCGTGAGTACCAGGTGCAGGAGATCGCCAGGCTGTATGGTGTGCCGTTGCATATGCTGGCGGTGAGCCAGACGGCGACGTTTGCGAGCGCGGAGCAGGATGCGATCAACTTCCGGCAGTTCACGCTGCTGGAGTGGGCGCGGCGCGACGAGCAGAGGCTGATGGCCGATCTCCTGACCGCTGAGGAACGCAAAGCCGGGTATTACATCGAATACCTGTTGGACGGGTTGGAGCGTGCGACGATTGACACGCGCACGACGGCATACAGCACGATGATTCAGAACGGCGTGATGATGCCCAACGAGGCGCGGGAACGGGAGAATTTGGACCCGGTGCCGGGCGGTGATGTGCTGCTGTTGCCGCTGAATATGCAGCAGATCGGCGTGGATGGTAAGCCGCTGCCGATGCCAGCGCCTTCGGCGGGCGGAGGCACAGGCGAAGGCGGAGGCACTGGCGGGCGGAGTGATGAGGCGGTGCAGGTGCTGTTGGCGGATGCCGAGCGGCGCGTGACAGCTCGGATTGCGAATGACGTGCGCCAGGCCGGGGCGAAGGCGCTGCGCAGGGGTGGGCGGCAGGCGCTGAACGATTGGGGTGAGACGCAGATGCACGGCTGGCGGATGGCCGGGCTGGAGATGCTGCAGCCGTGTGTGGAGGCTGCGCAGTTGCTGCGGACAGCCTATAACGCGCCGGTGGGGGCGTGGGTGGAAGACGCTTATCAGGGAGCGGTGCGAGATCTGATTGGGGGATGGGATGGAAAGACGAGTCATAGCGACTGAGCTGCGGGCAATGCAATCCGACGGCAAGCGGACGATTGGCGGGTATGCGGCGGTGTTCAACACGTTGTCGGTTGTCCTGTGGGGGTTCCGTGAGGAACTGGCGCCGGGGGCGTTTGCGGGTTCGCTGAGTAATGATGTGCGGGCGCTGTGGAACCACGACCCGGCGCAGGTGCTGGGGCGCACGACCAACGGAACGCTGAGGCTGGAGGAGGACAACACCGGGCTGGCTTTCGAGGTGGAACTGCCGGACACACAGGTGGCGCGCGATGCGTGGACGCTGATCGAGCGCGGGGACGTGAACCAGATGTCGTTTGGGTTTCGGTCGCTGCCGGATGGTGATGAGTGGCGGATCGACGCGGATGGGCAGTATATCCGGCGAGTGACAAAACTCGACCTGGCGGAGGTGTCGCCGGTGACGTTCCCGGCCTACCCGGACACGAGCGTGGGTGCACGGGCGGCGGAGTGGGGTGATGAGGTGCAGATTCCTGACCAGGTGCGCCGGGCGGCGCGGCTGGTCAGTTTCGATAGTGCGGCAGGGTTGGCGCGGGCGCGCTGGATGGCTGCAACTGATTTGGATATTCAACTGGCGGCCCGGCGCATGGACCGGGAAAGGAGCTGAGATGGACAATGCGATTGTGGAGACGATGCGCAAGCTGCGCAGCCGCCAGACGGCGGCGGTTGTGGAGGCACGAGAGATCAACCGGCTGCAGGCAGAGCGTGACCTGACCGAGGCCGAGAAGACGAAACTGGGAGAGTTGCGCAGCGAGGTTGATCGCTTGCAGTCGGCCATCGAGACCGAGGAGCGAATGGCCGCCGTGCCCACGGGCCAGGCCAGCGGCAACGTCGACGCGCCGGTGATCGGCATGAGCAGCGGCGAGTTGCGCGAGTTTTCGCTGTTGCGGGCGATTCGGGCGCTGGCGACCAACGACTGGCGCAGCGCAGGGTTGGAGCGTGAGGCGAGCGACGCAACGGCCAAGCGGCTGAACAAAGAGCCGCAGGGGTTCTTTTTGCCCTACGACTGGCTGCGCAGCGAGCACAGCGGAATGGGGCAGCGGGCGATCACGACCGGAACCGGCGCCAGCCTGATCCCAACACAGAAAGTCGGCTTCATCGACGTGCTGCGCAACCGGATGATGGTGCGTGCCGCCGGCGCGGTGGTCCTGGATGGTTTGATCGGCAACGTGGACTTGCCGCGACGCACGGCCGGCGCGTCGCTGAGCTGGGTGGCGGCTGGGGCTGTGCCTGGGGCCGAGGGAACACAGACCTTCGACGCGGTGCAGCTGCGCGCCAAGACGGGCAGCGCGTACGTGGACATCTACCGCACGATGTTCAATCAGACCTCGCTGGACATCGAGATGCTGGTGCGTGATGACCTGGCCGCGGCGGTGCAGCTTGGCTTGGATTACGCCGCGCTGCATGGCAACGGGCTGAACAACGCGCCGACGGGCATTTCGGACACTTCAGGGATCGGCGCGGTGTATGCGGGCGGGGCGGCCAACAACGGCACGAACGCCAACGGCGCATTCCTGATCTGGGCGGACATCGTGAAGCTGGAGACTGAGGTCGCCGTGGACAACGCCGACGTGGGTCGCCTGGGCTACATGACGAACGCCAAGGTGCGCGGAGCGCTGAAGACCACGGCAAAGGTGGCCGGGACCGACAGCCGGATGATCTGGGATGACGACGGGCTGCTCAACGGTTACACGCCGTGGGTGACGAACCAGGTGAGAGGCGACATCACGAAGGGCGGATCGACCGATCTGTCGGCGGTGTTCTTTGGCAACTGGGCAGACCTGGTGATCGGGCTGTGGGGCGTGATCGACATCACTGCGGACATTCCCGACAACCGAACCGGCACGGTGCGCGTGGCGGCGATTGTGGAGACGGACATCGCGCTGCGGCGTGCGCAGTCGTTTGCGGCCTGTAAGGACGCGGACACGAGCGCATAGGCGAGAGAATGACGATTTGGCGATTGTAGATCGGGAGACCGGTCTACAATCTATTCGATAAGGAGAGAGGGATGAAGACAAGAAACTCTGTGCTGGTTGCTGTGATTTGCTCGTTGATGCTGCTCGTGCTGGCGTTGTCGATTGTGACCGGCGGCGTCGGGCCGGCGATGGCTGCGCCGGAAGCTGCGCCGACGCCGGTGAGCATCACGAGGCCGGGCGGCGATGGCTCGTTTGTGACGTTCGATCTCTTCAACACGCGGGTGATCACCAGTGACACGACTTCGGCCTGCGTGGACATCGGCAAATACTCTATCGCGGATGTGCAGTACACCATCGACCAGGGAACGACCAACACGACCACGCTGACAACCAAGTTTTCGGTGGATGGCGGTACGTTGGTTTCTGGCGTGAATGTGGTGGCCAGCAACGCGGCAGACGCGACGAATATGCAGCAGGTGCAGCTCTTCGGGCGCTATATCTGCCTGCTGGCTGATGTGAGCAACAGCAATTCGGTGACGGTGACTGCAAGGCTATCGCAAAGTGAGGTTGCACTTGGCGAGTTCAGCCTGCGCGGGCTGAACTCGCCAAATGCAGGGAAGTGGGGCAGCCGGAATGAATGAATACCAGGTGCGGGTGGTGGCGGCGGCGGCGATAGAGCCGGTGTCGCTGGATAGCGTGAAGACTGACCTGCGCATCGATGCAAGCGATGAGGACGCGCTGTTGATGAGCATGGTGGCGGAGGCGCGCCACGATGTGGAGACCTGGTGCCGGCGTGCGCTGATTACCCGGACGCTGGAGATGAGTTTGAGCGGATGGCCGGGCGATGACTGTATCCGGCTGGCGTATCCGCCGGCAGTGAGCTTGACGAGCGTGCGCTATTACGACGAGAACAACGCGCTGCAAACGATGAATCTGGCCGACCTGGTGCTGATCGCCGATGTGGAGCCGGGGATTGTGACGCTGGCGAAAAATGCGAGTTGGCCGAGTGCGGCGCTGCGCAGTGTGTGGCCGGTGCGGGTGCGCTGGGTGGCCGGGTATGGCGCGACGACGGCGAGTGTGCCGGAGTTCTATCGGAGCGCAATCCGGGCGTTGGTGGCGATCCGCTATGAGCATCGAGACGAAATGACCCCGAACGCGACGCGGGCGCTCGATAATGTGCGGGCGAGTTTGATGCGTGAGTGGGGTTGGTAGGCCCTCCCCTGGCCCCTCCCAGGGGGATTGGCCCTCCCCTGGCCCCTCCCAGGGGGATTGGCCCTCCCCTGTCCCCTCCCAGGGGGAGGGGAAGTGTGACAGGCGACAGGTGACAGGGTGAAAGAGGCTGTGATCGGCGGGTTGCGCCAGAGGTTGGTGATCAAGCGGTTGACGGTGGCTGTTTCGGCGAGCGGCGACCATGTGGAGACGTGGACGCGGCTGACGACGGTGTGGGGGTCGGTGCTGCCGACGCGTGAGGCCAGCCGTGAGGGATTCAGCGGGCCGACGAACCAGACCGTGGCGCAGATCAGCCATGATGTGCGGCTGCGGGCCAGCACCACGGTGAGCCTGGCGACGCTGAGCGCCAGAGACCGGATCGAGATGGGCAGCCGGATATTGCAGATTGAGACGGTTGTCGATCCGGGTGGGCGTGGGCGGTGGCTGTTGTGCAAGTGCAGCGAGGTGGCGTGATGCCGCGTGTTGGCAAGGTCGCAGTAATCGGGCTGAAGCAAACGCTGAAAGACCTGGAAACCGTGGAGTATATCAACGTGCGCAATGCGACGCTGATGGCTGGCGCCAAAGTGGTGCGGGCCGAGGCGCAGCGGTTGGCGCCGAAGAAAAGCGGCGCGCTGCGGGCGTCGATCTATGCGGCGACGGCGGATGAGTCGGAGTATCCAACGGCAGCGGCTACAGCCGCGGCGCTGAGCGACGGCGGGAAATTACTGGCGCCGTCTGTGGCGCGGCGAGGGTCGGCGATTGTGGGCGTGGCGATGGAGTACGGGGTGGTGATCGAGTTCAGCCGGAAACGGGGAAAGCCGTTTCTGCGCAAGGCGCTCGACAACAGCCAGCAGGCGATTGTCGAGGCAATGGACGCAGAACTGAAGCGGCGCGTGAAGGGGCTGACATGACGACGGTTGCCGAGAGGCTGCGCACGCACCTGCGCAACGACGCAACGACCGCGGCGCTGGTGGGGACGCGCATCTATGTGCAGCGGCTGCCGCAGAATCCGACCTATCCGGCGTTGTGTATGCACACAATCGGCCGGGTGGAGGATGTGATGCGCGGCACGCTGGCGTATCCAATCGTGACTGTGCGGGTGCAGATCGACGTGCACGACAGCAGCTATGACGGGGTGATGGCGCTGGCCGGCGCGGTAAAGTGGGCGCTGTTGGGGCTGCGCGACAGCACGGTGCACGACTGCCGCACAGAAGACCAGTACGAATATTGGGATGAAACGCTTGGCGTGCACGTGGTGAGCGTGGACGCGTTGGTGAATCTGACAGAGGTTTAGTTCAAGGGAGACTTTTTGAGATGGCACAGACAACGGATGGGATCAGCAAGAGTAATTTCAAGGTGGAGGTGAGCGCCGCCGGCAGTGTGTGGACCGACATCAGCGGTTTCGCCACCTCGGTGACTCCGAGCGACGGCGACCGGATCGTCGGCGAACAACAGACGGCGGACGGCGACAGCCCGATCATCAAGGCGGGCAAGCGCAACTCTGTTAAGTTGGAGATCAACATCGTGTACACCAAGGGCGCCACTGACGCGTTCAAGGTGGTGTGGGACCTGTTCGAGAGCGGCGCCGGGGTGTATGTGCGCTATGCGCCGGGGACCGTGGCGACCTCGCTGCAGTTCACGACCGCCAACAGCGCGGGCGCAGCCGCGGCAGCGGTGATCACCAACTGCCTGCCACCGGAGATGGACAGCAGCACCGGCGACGTGGCGACGGCCAGCTTCACGGTGGTGTGTAGCCAGTTGCTTGAAGGGACCGTGAGCTAGTGGGTTGGTGGGATGGATTCGGGCTGATTGCAACGGCCAACTGCCTGGAGCACATCACAACGCCGACGGCGGTGCAGGCGAGCGCGATTGGCGCGCCTGTGGCGGCGCCGTGGTCGATTGTGATGCGCACGAGCAAGCCGGCGATCACCGGGCGGGCCTGGTATGGAGAGGTCAGCGAGTTTGAGGCGATCTACGCGGAATGGGCCGAGCCGGGTGGGTTCGGCGCAGAACCGGGGCTGATCACGCCGCGGCAGGCGATCGCCAGCAGCGCGCCGTTGGTGATTGCGGTGGTGCACGAAACCGGCACGTCGCGGTTGTACTTCGACGGCGTGTTGATGCTGTCGCACGCGGCGACGACGACGGCGATCCCGGTGGGGTTTGTGTGGCGCGGCGACACACTGGGCAACACCTGGCCACCGGCAATCAGCCACGCGGCGATCTACAACATCGCGCTGAGCACGCTGCAGTTGAGCGCGCTGCATCGGACGTTGACGGCGCCAGCCACCAGCACAGCCGCGGCGCCGATGGCCAGCTCGTTCACTGTGCAGCTTTCGACGGACGCAAGCACCTGGCACACGATCGACGGGGTGGCGGTGGCGGTGCGTGCGGCCGGGGGCGAGGCGCTGAGCGGTGTGACGTACACGGCGACGGGGCTGGGCGCGGTGGTGGTGGACGGAGGGCGGGTGGAGCCGAGCACGGTCGAGTTCCGGGTGGTGTATCAGCCGGCGGCGGATGGGGTGTGGGCGTTCGTGCGGGACGCGTTCGACGAGCGCACGAAGCTGTATGCGCGCTGGGCCAGCGACAACACAACCACCTATGACCAGCGGTTCTACACGGCCAACGGCGCGGGCAGCGCGGCGGCGGCGGTGGTGGTGGCGTGTTCGCTGCCAGAGTTCGACGCGGAGAGCCAATCGTTGGCGCTGGCGTCGTTTTCACTTTTGACAAGCAGAATCATGAGAGAGGTGTTGACCACATGATCGAGATTGACTTTGTGCAGGAGCCGGTGAAACTGCGGGTGGATATGAACAAATTCACCATGCAGGATGCGCTCGACTTGCAGGCGGCGATGGACAAGAGCGGCAAGACGGATCATGAGATGATTGACGCGCTGTCGCCGATGATCGAACGGTTGTGCGGACAGCCGCTGGTGACGCTGCCGCTGGAGGCCGCGGTGGAGTTGCTGAGCGCGCTGCAGCAGCGCATGAACGGCGGAGCGACGCCGGCGGGAAACTGAGAGAGCGGCTGACGGCGCACCTGTGGGCACAGGCGCCGGCGCCGCTCGAATGGGTGGAGTATGTGCTGTGTGAGCGGTTCAAGGTGTTGCCCTCTGCGCTTCGGCGCGAAGCCTTCGACGACCTCACAAATTTGCTGACCTGCATGAGCGTTGAATCGCAGGTGGAGCGGGCGAGGAGCAAGACGCGTGGCAAGTAAGCTGTCGATCATCATTCAAGCCACCAACCAGGCCAGCGGCGCGCTGAACCAGGTGCGGCGCGATATCGGCGCGCTGGACACGGGTGTGCGACGGTTGGTGAGCGGTGGGCTGGAGCCGTTGCAGAACATGCTGTCGAGCACGCTGAAGTTCGGCGCGCTGGCAGCGACCGGGGCGATTGCCGCGGTGGGTGCAATGGCGCTCAAGACCGGCATGGATTTCAACCGGCTGCGCGAACAGAGCACGATTGCGTTTACCACGATGCTTGGCAGCGGCGAAAAGGCCGAGAGCTTCCTGAAGGACCTGCAGGCGTTTGCGGCCAAGACGCCGTTCGAGTTCCCGGAGCTGGTGAAGAGCAGCCAACGGTTGCTGGCGATGGGCTTCAGCGCGGAGAGCGTGCTGCCGACGCTGACCTCCATTGGCGACGCGGTGGCGGCGATGGGTGGCAGCGGCGAGATGGTGGGGCGGCTGACTACGGCGATCGGGCAGATCAAGGCCAAAGGCAAAGCCTCCGCCGAGGAAATGCTGCAGTTGACCGAGGCTGGGATTCCGGCATGGGAGATGCTGGCGCAGAAGGTCGGCAAAAGCGTCTCTGAGACGATGGACGCGGTGTCGGATGGGCAGATCGACGCGGCCACGACCATCGACGCGCTGATCAGCGGGATCAACGGTCGCTTTGGCGGGATGATGGAGAAGCAGAGCCATACATTCGCCGGGCTGTGGAGCACGATCAAGGACACATTCACGCAGATTTCGGGCGGCGTGCTGCGGCCATTTTTTGAGATGGTGACGCGCGGGCTGCAAAAAATTGTTGATTTCACCAATTCGCCGCGCTTTGTCGAGGGCGTGGCACGGCTGACAAAATGGTTTGAGAATCTGGCCGAGAAGATCGGCAATTTCGCCAGCTCGCCGGGGTTCCAACGAATCCTGAGCGGGCTGGCTGCATTTGTGGTGATGGTGAGATCGACGATTGCCACGATTGTGCAGTGGGTTGGCAACAACGTCGATCTGCGCGATGTGCTGTTGGGGTTGGGAGCGGTGTTGGCGTCGGTGGTGCTGCCGATGATCAGCTCACTGGCGACGAGCCTGGCGCCAGTGGTGGCGGTGATCGGCGGGGCGGTGCTGGCGGCCCGGCTGCTGCGCACGGCGTGGGAGAGTGATTTCGGTGGAATCCGCACGGCGATCAGCAATTTCGTGGATTGGTTCAACCAGACGTTTGGCTTTTTCATCGGGCTGCTGCGTGCGCACTGGCGGATAGCCGCCAACGAGCTGAAAAACTTCCTGGCCGGCAACATTCAATCGATGGCTGCCTTCGGGCGGCTGTGGGGTGCTGCCACGGAGAGTATCCGGCGGGCTTACGGCGACATTGTGGCGTATTTCCAGGCGAAGCTGCCGCAGTGGACGGCGACGCTGAAGGGCTGGGCAACGGCGGCCTGGCAGTGGATCGCCGATACGACGCCGCTGGTGCTGGCAAAGCTGGCGGAGTGGGGCGCGGCGATCTGGGGTTGGATTCGGGCGACTGCGCCGCAGGTGGTGAGCAGCCTGGCGCTGTGGGGCGTGGGGCTGTGGGCGTGGATCACCGAGGCGATGGGCAAGGGCATGAGCGCGCTGGCCGGGTATGTGCGGGCGCTGGCCGGGTGGATCGCCAGCGACGGAACATCGACGTTGGGGAGCGGGCTGGAGAGCTGGGTTGGCGCGCTGTGGCGCTGGATACCGGAGAAAGCCTGGCCGCTGATGAAGCCGGCGATCATCGCGCTGGGGCAGGGTCTGCTCGACCTGTTGGCGTCGATTGGGACGCTGATCGTGAGCGCGGTGCGCACATGGGTACCGGCGCTGTGGCAGTGGATTGTGGAGACGACGCCGGTTGTGCTGGCAAAGTTGGCGGCGTTGGGCGCGGCGCTGTGGGGCTGGCTGAAGGCGAAGGCGCCGGAGGTCGGCGTTGCGCTGAAGGGCTGGGCCGCGGCGGCGTGGCAATGGATTGTGGATGTGACGCCGGTTGTGTTGGGCAAGCTGGCAGGCTGGGCGGCTGCGCTGTGGGAATGGCTGCGGGCGAAGGCGCCGGAGTTTGGCGCGGCGCTGGGCGGTTGGGCGGCTGCGGCGTGGCAGTGGATCGAGAATGTGACGCCGGTGGTGATTGGCAAGCTGGCCGAGTGGGGCGGTGCGATCTGGAATTGGCTCGGTGCGCATCTGCCGGACCTGTTAAAACAGACGGCGCTGTGGGCCGTGGGCTTGTGGGCGTGGATCACCGAGGCGATGGGCAAGGGCATGAGCGCGCTGGCCGGGTATGTGCGGAGCCTGACTGAATGGATCAAGGGCGGCGGGGCGAGCGAGATCGGCAGCGGGCTGAAGAGCTGGGTGAGCGCGCTGTGGCGTTGGATTCAGGATGATGCCTGGCCGTTGATGAAGCCGGCGATGTTGGCGCTGGGGCGTGGTCTGCTCGACCTGGTGGGCGCAATCGGCGGGCTGCTGTGGGAAGGGATGAAACAGGTCGGCGTGCGGGTGTGGGAAGGGTTCAAGGCGGGAATCCAGAGCCAGTGGGAGCGCTTCAAGAGCTGGTGGTCGAGCCTGCCCGGTTCGATCCTGAGCACGGTCAAGAGCATTTTTGGGATTGCGTCGCCGAGCGCGGTGTTTGCGGAGATCGGCGAGAACCTGGTGCAGGGGATGATCGAGGGCGTGAGATCGTCGGCTGATGAGCTGGCGCGCACGCTGCGGAATGATCTGTATGCGCCGGTGGTGGAGATGGCAGATCTGCGCCGGAGTGTGGCGGGCGGGCTGCTGGAGAATGTGTTTGGCGCGGCCAGTGAGGTGGCGCAGGCGCTGCGCAGCGGCTCGACGGAGATGGTCGAGGGTCTGCGGGCTGTGTCGGACGATCTGACCAGCGCGTTGAACGGTGGTCTGTACGCCGATCTGTATGAACAACTGAGCGGCCTGATGGGGCTGCGCCTGACGACGGCGAACCAGGCGGCGGTGGCTGGCGGCGGCGATCCGTTCGGGCTGGCGAGCTATGAGGGGATCAACAGTGGTGGGCGGCGCGAGTTGTTCACGGGCTGGCAGGCGCTGTATGCACGCTACAATGCGGCGATGGAGAGGCAGAAGATCGAGGAATCGACCCGAAACTATACGTTCCAATTTCAGGGTGTGCCGTATGACGTGCGGCAGATGAGCACGATGGATGTGGCCGGGTTGATGATGGCGTTGTATGGGTAGGTCCCTCCCCTAGCCCCTCCCAGGGGGAGGGGTATGGGTGTTTCCTGGGAAACGGTGAGATGTGGCGACACTGGCGGTAATTGTCAACGGGGTGAGCACCACGATCAGTGGTGGAACGACAACCTATCGGGTGTTTATGGACGGGGCCGGGTTGCCACCGATCCGGCGGTTGACCTATCGGGCGGCGACGCAGCACGGCGGGTTCGATCAGGGCTACCGGGTGGATATGCGGCAGATCCGGCTGGCGTTGGCGTATGACGCGAGCAGCGCAAGCGCGGCGGTGACGCGGCGTGATGCGATCTATGCGCTGTTTGCGCCGACGGGGTACCCGATCCAGCTGAGAGAGACACGCGACGACGCGAGTGTGCGGCAGATCGACTGCCATGTAATCGGCGTGATGGACATTCCGCAGAGCGAGCGCACGGAGGGGCCAGCCGGGCAGATGCAGCGCTTTTTGGTGACATTGCAGGCGGCTGATCCGTTCTGGTATGACCCGACGGTTGCGAACGCAGAAACGACCAGCGGCACGGTCGGTTGGCAGTTGGCGGGCGGTCAGATTGCCAGCGCATACGTGGAGGAGTACGTCGCAACGCCGAGCCAGGGGCAGGACTGGACGGCGACATTGGGCACACAGAGCAATTTCTCCATTGCTCTGCGGACATCGAAAAACTCAGCGGACGCGATCGCTAATGCTTTTAGCAGTTATTCGGACATCAATAATTATATGTACCTCGGTGGGGATCGCTTTCGTTACTGGGGGGCGGCGGTCAGTTGGGACGTGATCAGCATTTGGCCGAATACGTCGGCGCACAACATCATTATCGTGGCGACATACGCCGCCGGGTATCAGTTCCAGGTGTACCGGGACGGCACTTTGCTGGCAACCTCTCCGTCGGGGATGGCGGCTTACACTTTCTCCACTGCTACCGAGAGATGGCGCTGCGATGCCAACGGCGTCAATACCTGGACGGACGCCATTACGCGGGCAGCGATCTACAACGTGGCGCTGTCTTCGACGCAGGTGGCGGCGCTGAATACGACGCTGACATCCGGCGACACAACCTCTTATGGCGTGACCATCGCCTACACGGGCAGCGCCGACGAGTACCCGATTTTGGCGCTGGCCGGGCCGATCACGTCGCCGGTGATCACGAACGGGCTGACCGGCACGACGCTGAATTTCAACGGCTACACCATCGCCGACGGCACGACGCTGTTTATCGATCTGCGGTTCGGCTACAAGACGGTGCAGGACTCGGCCGGGGTGAACCGGATCGACAAATTGACGAATGCCAGCGCGTTGGCGACGTGGCGGCTGGCAGCGGGGAGCAATGGGATTGCGCTGAGTGGCAGTGGAACGGGAGCGAATACGAAGCTCTCATTTTCGTACTATAAACGGTACTGGGCGGCATGAGCACAGAATACGCGGTTCATTTTTTTACAACTGCCGGTGTGCGGTTTGGGCTGGTGACGGATTACCTGAGCCTGACTGTGACGCGGCGGGTGAACGCGGTGGGGACGTGCCAGATCGTGCTGAGGGGCGATCACGCGTTGTTGGATAATGCCAACCTGGTGCGCTGGGCAATTGTGGAGGTGCACCGGCGCGACGTGGACGGCGGGCAGGACTGGCGCTGCGAGTTTGCCGGTCGGTTGTTGGCCGACGAGTGGATCGAGGATGATGACGGGGTGGTGACCTGGGTCGGCCAGGCGCAGGATGGGATCGGGCTGCTGGCGCTGGCTCTGGTGGCGTACCCAGCGGCGAAGGCCAGCCGCAACACGTGGACATCGGCGAAGGCCGAGACGGTGCTGAAGAACCTGGTGACGTACAACGCGACCAGCAGTGGCACAACCGGCGACGGCCGTGTGCGAACGGTGACGTTGGCGGGGATCAGCGTGGAGGCGGATGGCGCCGGCGGAAACACGATAGATTTCTCCTGCGCACACAGCACGCTGTTGCAGGCGCTGCAGGATGTGGCCGCGGTGGGCGGTGGAGATTTTGACTGCGTGCGGACTGCGACGGGGGCGTGGCAGTTCCGCTGGTACTCTGGTCAACGCGGGACGGACAAAACGGCGTCGGTGGTGTTTTCGGGCAATTATGGGAACATGCTGCGGCCACGGCTGCGACGGTCGCGCGTCAACGAGCGGACGGTGGCAATTGTGGCCGGGCAGGGGCAGGAGAGTGCGCGGGCGTTTGTGGTGCGCACGAGTGCGGCGTACAACGCGACGACGAACTGCGGTGAGGTGTTCGTGGACGCGCGCAACAGCAGCACGACCAACGCGCTGAACGCAGCGGGCGACGCCAGGCTTGCAGAACTGGCGGCACGCGACGAACTGAGCTTTGATATTTTGCAGACGCCCGGCAGCCGATACGGGCGAGATTACGATCTGGGAGACCTGGTGACGGCGAGCTGGCTGGTGGAGCAGACGCACAAGATCACGGGTGTGGTGATGAGCGACACGGTTGATGGGGAGACGGTGCAGATCGAGACGGTGGCGGCGTGAACGTGGATGTGCAACTGTTGATCGAGATGGCCGCGGAGATCGCCGATCTGCGCCGGCGGGTGGCGGCGATGGAACGGCGCGAGACGACGACAAATGTGCTGTGGCTGAAGGACGGGGTGACGGCGCCGACCGCGGTGAGTGGGTTGATTGCGATCTATGGCGACACGGCGGATGGGGACCTGAAGGCACGGTTTGGGGATGGGGTGACGAAGGTGGTCGCGGCGGATACGTAGACCCTCACCCGGCCTCTCCCAGGGGGAGAGGGGAGGAGTCACGGATTTAGGTGATTAGAGGATGACACGGAGGGGGCGGGGGCATGGCTGACAATGTAGCGATTACGGCGGGGAGTGGGACGAGCATTGCCACGGATGATGTAGGCGGCGTGCATTATCAGCGCGTGAAGTTGGTGGATGGCACGCTCGATGGGACAGGGGCGATTGGCGGAGACGCCACCAATGGCCTCGACGTGGATGTAACCAGGTTGCCAGCGCTGCCGGCAGGGACGAACAATATCGGCGACGTGGATGTGCTGAGCATTGCCGCCGGCGACAACAATATCGGCAATGTGGACATCGTGACGGTTCCGGCGCCGCTGAGCACTGCCGGCAACGGGACGGCGGCGACGGCGCACCGGGTGACGATTGCGAGCGATTCGACCGGGCAGGTGACGCTGGCGGCTGGCAGTGCGGCGATTGGTAAATTGGCGGCGAACAGCGGCGTGGACATCGGCGACGTGGATGTGACGACCGTGACGCCGGGGACTGGCGCGACGAACCTGGGCAAGGCCGAGGATGCTGCGCATTCGACCGGCGATGTGGGCGTGATGGTGTTGGGGATTCGTGACGACACGCTGAGTGTGTTTTCTGGCGCTGAGAACGACTATGAGCCGTTCCACATGACAGCGGCCGGCAGGTTGTATGTGTCGGCGACGGTGGACGCAGCGCTGCCAGCGGGGACAAACAATATCGGCGACGTGGATGTGCTGAGCATTGCCGCCGGCGACAACAATATCGGCAATGTGGACATCGTGACGGTTCCGGCGCCGCTGAGCACTGCCGGCAACGGGACGGCGGCCACGGCGCACCGGGTGACGATTGCGAGCGATTCGACCGGGCAGGTTGTGTTGGCGGCTGGCAGTGCGGCGATTGGTAAATTGGCGGCGAACAGCGGCGTGGACATCGGCGATGTGGATGTGACGACCGTGACGCCGGGGACTGCTGCGGCGAACCTGGGCAAAGCCGAGGACGCCGCGCACGCCAGTGGCGACACGGGCGTGATGGCGTTGGCGGTGCGCAAGGACACAGCCGCGGCGCTGGCCGGCACTGATGGCGATTACGCGGCGCTGGAGGTGGATGCCAATGGTCGGTTGCATGTGCTCAATTTGCCGTTCGAGCGGACGATCACGGTTGTGACCGGCACGGCGGCCAGCAGCGGCGACAACAGCCTGATCGCTGCGCCTGGTGTTGGCGTCAAAATCGTTGTGTGTGGGTTCGTGATACAAAACGAATCATCTACTGCAACTACTTTGATTCTGAGGGATGGCACAACGAGTAAGATTCGCTGCTACGCCAAAAATCAGGGAGATGGGCTAAGTCAGGTGTTTACGCCTGACGCGCGCTGGAAGCTGACCGCAAACACGGCGCTTAATCTCAACTTGAGTGGTGCAAATACATGCGGTTATACGGTCTGGTACTATACGGAGTAACAAATGACACCAGCACAGATTGAGCAATTGAAGGAATTTATTGCATCCAGTGACGAGCTTAAAGCACTTGACCAGGATTACCCTGCAATTGCAGCGGCGCTGAATGCCAGGCCACAGGTAGAAAACAAAGTCGAGCGACAGAAGACGCCGATGGTCTTCACAATCAACGATGTGTTTCAGTCGATTACACCGGTCGAGGCGCTCGACCTATACAAAATCCCTGAGTTTCGGCAGGATGTGGAGCGGGCGTTGGCGCAAAACGACCGGGTTGGATTGCAGAACTATATGATGATTGCAAGCAGCCTGCTGTCGGTTGAGTCGCAGATGTCACTTGGTGCGCTGCTTTCTGCGGAAGAAGACGATCCGAACTGGCAGGCGACGGTGGCGGGTGATTCGATTGCGATGGCGCAGGGGTGGGGACGATTGACTGAGCACGATGTGCAGGCGGCGCTGACATGATCATTGGGAACGGGCTGATCAAACCGGCGGTAGCTGATTCGCCATTGCTGACGGGGCTGGTGGCGTATTGGAAATTGGATGAGGCGAGCGGCACACGGTATGACTCGCATGGCAGCAACAACCTGACCGATTACAACACGGTGGCGAGTGCGACTGGGCTGCTCGGTAGTGCGATTTCGTATGGCGCCAGCAATACGGACAAATATATTGGCTGTGCAGATAACGATGCTCTGTCGATGGGGGACATCGATTTCACAATTGCGGGTTGGTTCAAGAGAACAGATGTGAACGGGCAGGGACAGGTCGCCAACAAATGGGACTGGAATATTCCCAGCCGGGAATACCTGGTTGATGTTCATCCGTCCACGTACTGCCGATTCTACATTGCAACGACTGGACAGACTCAGGTTGGTGTGACCGATTCGTTTTATCCAGACATTGACGATTGGACATTTCTCGTTGGGTGGCACGATGCAACAGCCAACACGATCAATCTGCAAGTGAATGCCAGGACGGTCGTGAGTTCGAGCCACAGCGGTGGCGTGAATGCCGGATCGGCGGCGTTCACAATTGGGCCATATTCGGTACTCTCCAACTATGCGACGGGTTGTGACATCGACGAAGTTGGGATATGGAAACGGGTCCTAACTGGCGGCGAGATAGCGCAACTGTACAATTCGGGTGATGGGATCACATATCCATTTGCATGATGCGGGGTAGCACGTGTTGATTCTGCTGTTTGGCAACCAGCCTGGAACAACAATTGATTTGTCGGCGAGCGTGATGGCCGCGACGGCGACGCCGGACAGTGCGGCGATTGTGGTGGTGCGCAGTGTGCAGGCCGGGGTTGTGGCTGCGACTGCGACGCCGGACACAGCTGCGATCAATGTGGTGCGCAACCTGACAGCCAGTGTGTCGGCGGCAACGGCCACGGCTGACGCGTCGGCGGTCAATGTGGTGCGCAGCCTGACGGCGAGCGTGGTGGCTGCGACTGCGACGCCGGAGACGGCCGTGTTGGAGGTGGCGGTCACCTTTGCGGCGAACGTGGCGGCTGCGACGGCCACGCCGGACACGGTGGTTCTGCGCAGGACGATTGCGGCAAGCGCCAGCGGGACGATCACGAGCAGCACGCCGGACACGGTTGAGGCGCTGATTATCCACAATTTGTCGGCGACGATTGCGATGGCAACGGCGACGCCGGATGCGTCGGCGCTCAACGTTGTGCGCAGCCTGGCGGCCAGTGTGGTGGCCACGACTGCGACGCCGGACACGGCCGTGCTTGATGTTGTCACGATGATCAGTTTGACGTCGGCGGTTGCGATGGCAACGGCGACGGCTGATACATCGGCGATTGTGGTGGTGCGGGATGTGTCGGCCAGTGTGGTGGCTGCAACGGCGACGGCTGACAATGTGACACTGCTGGTGGTGCGCAGTGTGCAGGCCGGGGTTGTGGCTGCGACGGCGACGCCGGACAGTGCGGCGATCAACGTGGTGCGCAGTGTGCAGGCCGGGGTTGTGGCTGCGACGGCGACGCCGGACACGGCGACATTGTCTCTGGCCGGTCTGGTCGATTTCTTCACACAGATTGCGATGACGACGGCGACGCCGGACAGTGCGGCGATTGTGGTGGTGCGCAGTGTGCAGGCCAGTGTGGTGGCTGCGACGGCGACGCCGGACAGTGCGGCGATTGTGGTGGTGCGCAGTGTGCAGGCCGGGGTTGTGGCTGCGACGGCGACGCCGGACAGTGCGGCG
>WBZP01001981.1_pt1 | contig 24227 bp, 18 predicted proteins | sample 5204301 | NCBI WGS metagenome assembly WBZP01 (sample SAMN12412401, study PRJNA552823) | activated sludge metagenome | isolation source: activated sludge from nitrification reactor of wastewater treatment plant... | place: USA: Pennsylvania | collected 2017 | reverse complement strand
CGTCGACCAGAGAGACCCCCTCGGCGAAGTCGCTGACCGAGGCCAGATCCTGCAGGTCCAGCCGGCGCACCTCGACGTCGCCGACCATGTCGGCCGCGGCGGCGTTGCCCTTGTCCACATTGCGGCAGGCGAGGATAACCCGGGCGCCGGCGCGGGCCAGTTCACGGGCGGTCACCAGACCGAGGCCGCTGTTCGCGCCGGTGACGACGACGGTGCGGTCGGCGAATGACGGGAGATCTGCCGGGCTCCAACTCATGGCGTGAACCTACCCAGCACCAACTTCACCACGTCCCGAATCCTCTCATTTGCCCTGTGGGGCGGTACGTCGGCGATCGCGGCGGCGCGATGGGTTGGAGTGCGACCCGGCACGGTTGATGAGAATGACCGGACATTCGAAGCCCCGGAGCGAATTGTTCGGGCCGAGGTGGGCGGCGTTTGCCCCCAGCCTGGCCCCAAGCCGCTCCCCTAAACCGGGTGATCGCCGCGGCGCTTCTCAGCGGGCATCGTTTCACCTGCTAGATTGACTTTTAGTATTCAATTCGATCGGACATCTCCCAACGACTCGGATATGTCGGCACGGGCGACTTGCCCCCGACTCATCAAGCCGGACGAGGTGTTATGACGCGGCTGTTGTCCGACAAGGACTTGCTCGCCGAGCTAGAGCCTGCTGCTGAGGCAAATCTCAATCGACATCTGGCCATGGCCGTCGAGTGGCATCCGCATGACTACGTGCCTTGGGATCAGGGCCGGAACTTCGCGGCCATGGGTGGCCAGGATTGGGATCCGGAACAGTCACAGCTCAGCGAGGTCGCCAAGGCGGCGATGATCACGAACCTACTGACCGAGGACAATCTCCCCTCCTACCATGACCAGGCCGCGGAGTACTTCTCGCTGGACGGACCGTGGGGCACATGGGTGGGACGCTGGACGGCCGAGGAGGCCCGGCACAGCATCGTGATCCGTGACTATCTCGTCGTGACCAGAGGTGTCGACCCAGTCGCATTGGAGCAGGCCCGGATGGTCCACATGACCAACGGATTCCGGGCTTCACCCGAAGAGGAAGCGCGACACAGGACCGACTTCCTGCTCTCGATCGCCTACGTCGCCTTCCAGGAGCTGGCCACCCGGGTCAGCCACCGCAACACCGGCAAGGTGTGCAACGACCCGATCGCCGACCGGATGCTGGCCCGCGTGGCTGCGGACGAGAACCTCCACATGATCTTCTACCGAAACATGTGCGGCGAGGCCATCGATCTCGCGCCTGACCAGGCCCTGGAGGCTGTCGGCGCCGTCGTCGAGAACTTCCGGATGCCCGGGCAGGGCATGCCGAACTTCCGCCGGAACGGAATGATCATGGCCAAACACGGGATCTACGACCTGCGCCAGCATCTCGAGGAGGTCGTGATGCCTGTGCTCCGGAAGTGGCGCATCTTCGAACGCAACGACTTCACCGCCCGCGGCGAGCTTCGCCGCGAGCAACTCGCCGCCTATCTCGTGGAGCTGGAAGGCCAGGTCGGAAAGTTCGAGGAGCAACGGGACCGCATGCTGGCCCGCGAAGCACTGCGGCAGGAAAAGGCCGTCACGGCTTAGGCCGCCGGATCGACGCCTACTTCACCGACACCGAGAAGCCCTCGATGATCTTCTGCACGTCCGGCGCCGCCGCGGCGGCCTGGTCGGCCAGCGTCGTGACGGTGAACTGCACGAGGTAGCGCTGGAAGTCCGACGCCACCGGGATCACGACCCGGTTGTAGGTGTGCAGCCGGGTGCCGAGGTGGTCGTAGGAGCCCTCGATCATCGACGACGGGAACCCATCGAAGTCGTTGTTCGAGTAGTTCAGCCGGGTGAATCCCTTGGCCAGCAGGGCGTCGTCATTGGCGTGCGCCATCGCAGCCGGCACATCGAAGTTGCCGCTGAGTTTGAACACCATCACCATCGCCGTGGGATAGGTGTTGTTCTTCGCGATCGCCTCGGTGCCGGGGGAGAAGTTGGCATTCGAGTACTTCGTCCAGCCCGCCGGCCGGGGCAGCGTGACGGTCAGGTTCGTCAACTTGTCCAGTGGAACCTGCTGACCGGTGACGCCGACGCTGTCGAGGTACTGCGCGATCGGCGTCGGGGTGGCCGACGTGGTCGGTGCCGCCGACGACGGGCTGGACGGTAGCAGGGAGGTGTAGTCGGCCGTGTGGGCGCCGCAGGCCGTCGCCGTCGCGGCCGCGACGAGCACCACGACGAATCGGAACAGCGTATTCGAATGTATCCTCAACGGCTACGCGTCCCCATCGAAAAGTCCTGTGACAGAACCGTTTTCGAATACCGCACGGATGGTGCTGGACAGCAGCGGGGCGATCGACAGCACGGTCAGCTGCGGGAAGCGCTTGGACTCCTCGATCGGCAGGGTGTTGGTGACGATGACCTCGCGGGCTCCGCACGCTGCCAACCGCTCGGCGGCCGGGTCGGACAGCACGCCGTGGGTGGCGGCGATGATGACGTCCTTGGCGCCGTCCTCCCGCAGCAGCTTCACCGCGCCGGCGATGGTCCCGCCGGTGTCGATCATGTCGTCGGTGAGCACACAGGTTTTGCCCTCTACCTCGCCCACCACGCGGTTGGACACTACCTGGTTGGGCACCCGCGGATCGCGGGTCTTGTGGATGAATGCCAGCGGCGAGCCGCCGAGGGAGTCGGCCCACTTCTCGGCCACCCGCACGCGGCCGGAGTCCGGGGAGACCACCACGATGTCCTCGGTCGCGTAGTTATCCCTGATGTAGCCGGTGAGCAGCGGCTGGGCGCGCATGTGATCCACGGGGCCGTCGAAGAAGCCCTGGATCTGGTCGGTGTGCAGGTCGACCGAGACGATCCGGTCCGCCCCGGCTGTCTTGAGCAGATCGGCGACCAGACGCGCGGAGATCGGCTCGCGGCCGCGGTGCTTCTTGTCCTGCCGGGCGTACGGATAGAACGGCATGATCGCGGTGATCCGCTTGGCGCTGCCGCGCTTGAGCGCGTCGATCATCAGCAGCTGTTCCATCAACCACTTGTTCAGCGGCGCCGGAGTCGACTGCAGGACGAAGGCGTCCGAGCCGCGCACCGACTCGTCGAACCGGACGAAGATCTCGCCGTTGGCGAAGTCGCGTGCAGTCGTCGCCGTGACGCTGATGTCGAGTTCCTTCGCGACTTCCTCGGCAAGCTCAGGGTGCGCCCGACCCGAGAAGAGCATCAGGTTCTTGCGGTTGTCCATCCACTCGGTGCCCACAGCGCTGCCTTAGGTCGGGGATTGATACGCGGTCATCGTACGGGGTTGGGCCCCCGTCACCGCTGTTCGGGGTCGCCGGTCCCCGAGTCGGCTGAAGCCTGCGGGGCGGACTCGCGGTCTGCTTTGGCGCGGGCCGCCGCCCTGGCGGACTCGCTGTCCGGACGGTTGCGCAGCACCCAGTCCTCGATGATGCGTTGGGTCCCTGCCGACACCGCCAGCGCGCCGGGCGGAACGTCGTCCCGCAGCACCGTGCCGGCACCGGTGTAAGCGCCGTCCCCCACGGTGACGGGCGCGACGAACATGGTGTCGCTTCCGGTGCGCACATGCGAGCCCACCGTGGTTCGGTTCTTGTGCTCGCCGTCGTAGTTGACGAACACGCTGGAGGCCCCTATGTTGCTGTGCTCACCGATGTCGGCGTCGCCGACGTAGGTCAGGTGCGGCACCTTGGTCCCGGTGCCGATCGTGGCGTTCTTGGTCTCGACGAACGCGCCGAGCTTGCCCTGCGCACCGAGGTGGGTGCCGGGCCGCAGGAAGGTGAACGGTCCCACGTCGGCGCCGTCGCCGACGACCGCCTCGCTGCCGTGCGTGCGGACCACGCGGGCGCCGTCGCCCACCCGCACGTCGGTCAGGGTGGTGTCCGGGCCGATCGCGCAGCGGCCGCCGATCCGGGTGGCGCCCAGCAACTGCGTTCCCGGGGCGATCACGGTGTCGCGGCCGATCTCCACCTCGACGTCGATCCAGGTGCTGAGGGGATCCACCACGGTGACCCCGGCCCGTTGGTGGGCCTCCACGATCCGGCGGTTCAACTCCGCGCCCATGGCGGCCAGTTGCACGCGGTCGTTCACCCCGGCGACCAGCGCGGCGTCGTCGATGTGCTTGGCGTGCACGAGTTGTCCGTCGGCGCGCACGATCGCAATGGCGTCGGTGAGGTAGAGCTCGTGCTGGGCGTTGTTGGACGACAGCCGGCTCAGTGCCGACCGCAGCGCGGCGATGTCGAAGGCGTAGATGCCGGCGTTGATCTCGCGGATCGCGCGCTGTTGCGGGGTGGCGTCGGCCTCCTCGACGATCGCGATGACCTCGCCGTCCTGGGTGCGCAGGATCCGGCCGTATCCGCGGGCATCGGGCACCGTGGTGGTCAGCACCGTCACCGCCGCCGGCTCGGCGCGGTGGGCGGTGATCAGATCGGCCAGCGTCTCGGCGTCGAGCAGCGGGATGTCCCCGGAGGTGATGACGACCGTGCCGTCGAACTCCTCCGGCAGTGCCGACAACCCGCACAGCGCGGCGTGCCCGGTGCCGAGTTGCTCGTCCTGAACGGCGATCTCGATGGGGCGGCCGAGCTCGCTCGCGAGATCGGTCACGACGGGGGCGATCCGTTCGCGGTCTTTGCCCAGGACGGCCACCAGGTGGTGCGGCGCGACCTTGGCGACGGCGTGCAGTGCGTGCGAGAGCATGCTGCGCCCGCCGAGGGTGTGCAGCACCTTCGGGGTGTCCGACCGCATCCGGGTCCCCGCGCCAGCCGCCAGAACCAGAACGGCGGAATCGGTGCTTGTCGTCATGGGGTCTCCCTGAGTGTGCGGTTTCGTACGCGACACGCCGACCGGGCCGTACGGGAACGCACAGTCGAGCCGAGAGCTTCGCCGCCAGGACTCGAACCTGAACTATCTGAACCAAAATCAGAGGTGCTGCCAATTACACCACGGCGAACGGTCCGTCCAAGACTTTAGTGCCAGCCGCACTAAGCTTCCTACGTGACAACTGCCGACCGCCCTCCGCGCCCACCGAGGGCCCGTATGACGGGCAGTGAACGGCGCCACCAACTGATCGACATCGCCCGCTCGCTGTTCGCCGAGCGCGGCTACGAGGGCACCGCCATCGAGGACATCGCCAGGCGGGCGAACGTCTCCAAGCCGGTGGTCTATGAACACTTCGGCGGCAAGGAAGGCCTCTACGCGGTGGTGGTGGACCGCGAGATGTCCGCGCTGCTGGACGGCGTCACCGCGTCTTTGACCAACAACAAGCACCGGCCCCGGGTGGAGGCCGTGACGCTGGCACTGCTGGCCTACATCGAGGAGCGCACCGACGGCTACCGCGTGCTCATCCGCGACTCGCCGCCGTCGCTGGCACCCACCACCTACTCGACGTTGTTCAACGACGCCGTGAATCAGGTGGGATCGATCCTGGCCGGCGACTTCGCCCGCCGTGGACTGGACCCCGAGCTTGCACCTCTGTACGCGCAGGCGTTGGTGGGGTCGGTGTCGATGACCGCCCAGTGGTGGCTCGACGCGCGGGAGCCCAAGAAAGAGGTCGTGGCGGCACACCTGGTGAACCTGATGTGGAACGGTCTGAGCCACCTGGAGCCCGATCCCGAACTGCAGGGCGACTGATCGCCTAGGCTTTTTTCGGGGTCCAGGGGACGGGCATTCGGTGGGGAGGACGAGCATGACGAACCCGAGTCGGGTTGGTCGGGTCGCGGGTCTGGCGGCCGCCGTCGGTGTGGGGACCGCGGTGTTCACCGGATGCGCGATCGCCTCGGCGGACTCCGCAGGCCGCGACTCGCCGGGCGCCTCGGTCAGCGGGTCTCCGGCCCGCGGCCCGGCACGCCCCGCCCGGTCGTCGGCGCAGCGCCCCATCGGGGACCAGCACGTCTCCGCCGCGGCCGCATCGGTCGCCACCGCCACTTCAGCCAGAGCGACTGCGGCGCGGCCACCCCGGTCGTCCCCGGTCGTGGGCCACGCTCGGGCGATGGGCGTCGACGCGCGCACGACGCAGACGTCGCCGCACGCATCGGCGGTCAACCCCGACGCGATGCCGCCGAAACCGGACCTTCGGGCGGCGTGGGTGTCGTTCGCCTCGGCTGTGACGGGCGTTGCGCAGGCCGGGCTTCGCACGGCGGGGATCGCGGGGTATCTGGGTCCGACCCAGTCCACGCTGAACCAGACCCTCGACCTCAACGGGTACCAGCTGGTTCCGTCCTCCACCGAACGGGTCACCTCGTTCTACGGTCAGTGGACGTACTGGCCGGGCGGCCCCACCCTGATGCAGGGGCAGCAGCAATACAGCGTCGTGGACCCCGTCACGAAGGCCAGTGCCGGGAACTTCGACGCACTGGTGAGTACCGGAAGCCCCTTCAACGTCCGCAGCAAGTACGTCGAACTGCTCGTCACCGCGAACGACGGGACCGACGTCGGCGCCGGAGCGGGTCAGTTACCGCCGGTCGGTTCGCTGATCTCGAGCTTCCACCTGATCGGCGGATTCGGGTGGTCCTACTCGGCCATGCCCCCCACTCCCGCGTCACCCGGAGGGGTGGTCGCCTTCGCGCTGTTGACGCCGTTCGGCAACATCCCGATTCCGTTCAAGTTCAATGCGGCCAACGGCATCGCGGATCACACGGTGGACAACCGGCCCGTCCGTCTGGGCAACGGTTACAGCATCGCGCCCGCTTCGCCCGCCGGCGAAATCATCACCGGCACAAGTGGATTCCTGCCGTATTACACAACCGTTCAGGGCCGTGAGGTCTTCGAGGTTCGCGACCCGTCGGGCAACACCGTGGGGAGTTTCGAGGGAGTCCTCACCCCCACCACAGACGTGGCGGGTGTCTATACCCAGGCCATCCTGGTCACCGCGGTCACCGGCGGAACCGCCGGGACAACGGCCGGGGACGTCCCGCCGGTCGGTTCGGTGTTCAACGTCATGTACGAGGGCAGCGACAGCAAGTACGTGCTGTACTCCTCGCTGCCCTCACCCTCCGGTGACGTGGTGTCGCTGATCTCCGTGGACGGCGACCGTACGAGGAACATCCGGACATTCCCGCTCGATCGGCTCGACGCCGCGGCGCTCCCGGTCGTCACGCCGGTGCCGGCCGGGAAGGGGTACAGCTACCTGCCGATCTCCCCGCTGCTGCCTTCCGGGGTGAACGGGTTGCCGCCCAGGGAGATTCAAGTGCAGGGGTACCAGCAGTTCGGTGTGTACGACTCGGCCGGTGTTCAGTGCGGAAGCTTCGACGCCGACGTGTCCAACCAACTGGACATGTTCGGGATCCACAGCCAGGCGATCCTCGTCACCGGCGACACCGATGGCATCCCCGGCACCGCTGCCGGGGACGTCCCGCCGGTCGGCTCGCTGATCAATCTGGTCCACTTCGGCAACAGCGGGTTCGGCACCTACTACTCGGCCCTGCCCTCCCCCTCGGGCACCAAAGTCTCCTTCAAGTTCCTCACCCCGCTCTTCGACATCGCCACCTGGTCGACGTACGACGCCACCGCAGGCCTGAGCAGCGTTTCGCTGGTCGATCCGTTTGGCCCCGGCGGGACGACCGTCTGAGAGGCCTAGACTGTTCCTCATCATGAGGGTGTTGCCATCTTGACGGGGCGCCATCATGTCCAGGCCCCACTGGCCGGCCTGGTCGACACCGCGCTCGCCGCGGCCCCGTTCCGCGAACTGATCGAACAGGCTGGGCCACGCCCGCACCACCTGGCGGTCGTCGGCCCGGCCAGCGCACAGTTGTTCGTCGCCTGCGCCCTGGCGCGCGGCGGCCCACTGCTGGTGGTGACGGCCACCGGCCGCGAGGCCGACGACCTGACCGCCGAACTGCGCGGGGTCTACGGCGACGCCGTCGCGCTGTTCCCGTCCTGGGAGACGCTGCCGCACGAGCGGCTGTCTCCCGGAGTCGACACCGTCGGCGCCCGGATGATGCTGCTGCGCCGCCTCGCCCGCCCCGACGACGCGGTGCTCGGCCCGCCACTGCGGGTGGTGGTGACCACCGCGCGCTCGCTGCTGCAGCCGATGGCCGCCGACCTGGCCGACATCGAACCGGTCACCCTGCGGATGGGCGCCGAGGTCGACTTCGACGCCCTCGTCGCGCGGCTGGCCGAACTGGCCTACAACCGGGTCGACATGGTCGGACGGCGGGGCGAGTTCGCGGTGCGCGGCGGCATCCTCGACCTCTTCCCGCCCACCGCCGAACATCCCGTCCGCGTCGAGTTCTGGGGCGACGAGATCACCGAGATGCGGATGTTCTCGGTAGCCGATCAGCGCTCCATCCCGGAACTGCACGTGCAGGCGGTGATCGCCGTGCCCTGCCGGGAATTACTCCTGGACGACGAAGTCCGTTCCTGCGCAGCGCAATTGGCTGCCGGAATTCCGCGGGACGAGAACCGGGTCACCGGCAGCGTCGCCGAGATGCTCGCCAAGATCGCCGAGGGCATACCGGTCGACGGAATGGAGGCGCTGCAGCCGGTGCTGCGCCCACACGCGCTGGGATCACTCGTCGACCACCTGCCGGCCGGCTCCCCACTGCTGCTGTGCGACCCGGAGAAGATCCGCACCCGATCGGCCGACCTGATCCGGACCGGCCGGGAGTTCCTGGAGGCGTCCTGGTCGGTGGCGGCCGTCGGTGGGGACGCCCCCATCGACGTCGAGCAACTGGGTGGCTCGGGCTTCCGCGAACTCGACGAGGTACGGCAAGCGGCGACGTCCGGCGGCCATCCGTGGTGGACGGTCAGCCAGTTGTCCTCCCCGGATGCGGTCGAGCTGGACGTGCGCGCGGCGCCGTCGGCTCGCGGACAGCAGTCCGGCGTCGAGGAGATCTTCGCGATGCTGCGTGCCCACGTGCTGACCGGCGGGCTGGGCGTCGTCGTGGCACCGGGCACCGGCACCGCGAACCGGGTGGTCGAGCAACTCGGCGAGCGCGACACCCCCGCGGGCCTCCTCGAGCCCGGTCGGGCGCCCAAACCCGGCGTCGTCGGCGTGCTGAAGGGCCCATTGCACAACGGCATCGTCGTACCGGGTGCTCAGTTGGTGGTGATCACCGAGACCGACCTGACCGGCAACCGTGTCACCGGCCCGGAGGGCAAGCGCCTGGCCGCCCGTCGCCGCAACACCGTCGACCCGCTGGCGCTGACGGCCGGCGACCTGGTGGTCCACGATCAGCACGGGATCGGCCGCTTCGTGGAGATGGTGGAGCGCACCGTGGGCGGAGCGCGCCGCGAATACCTCGTGCTTGAGTACGCCGGCAAGAAAGGCCATGCGGCCGACAAGCTGTTCGTCCCGATGGACTCCCTTGACCAGCTGTCCCGCTACGTCGGCGGTGAACAGCCCAGCCTGAGCCGGCTGGGCGGCAGCGACTGGGCCAACACGAAAACCAAGGCGCGCAAGGCTGTTCGTGAGATCGCCGGCGAACTGGTGGCGCTCTACGCCAAACGGCAGGCAGCCCCCGGGCACGCGTTCGCCCCCGATACCCCGTGGCAGGCGGAGATGGAGGACGCCTTCGGCTTCACCGAGACGGTCGACCAGCTGACCGCCATCAGCGAGGTCAAGGCGGACATGGAGAAGCCCGTCCCGATGGACCGGGTCATCTGCGGCGACGTCGGCTATGGCAAGACCGAGATCGCCGTGCGGGCGGCGTTCAAGGCGGTACAGGACGGCAAACAGGTTGCGGTGCTGGTGCCCACCACGCTGCTCGCCGACCAGCACCTGCAGACCTTCGCCGAACGGATGGCCGGCTTTCCCGTCACGGTCAAGGGACTGTCCCGGTTCACCGACGGCGCCGAGTCCCGACAAGTGTTGGAGGGGATGGCCGACGGCAGCGTCGACATCGTCATCGGCACCCACCGGCTGCTGCAGACCGGCGTCCGCTGGAAGGACCTCGGCCTGGTGATCGTCGACGAGGAGCAGCGCTTCGGCGTCGAACACAAGGAACACATCAAGGCGCTGCGCAGCCACGTCGACGTGCTGACCATGAGCGCCACCCCGATCCCGCGCACCCTGGAGATGAGCCTGGCCGGCATCCGCGAGATGTCGACCATCCTCACTCCGCCTGAGGAGCGCTATCCGGTGCTCACCTACGTCGGCCCGCACGACGACAAGCAGGTCGCCGCCGCCCTGCGCCGTGAGCTGCTGCGCGACGGCCAGGTGTTCTACGTGCACAACCGGGTGCGGACCATCGACGAGGCCGCCGCGCGGGTGTCGGCGCTGGTTCCCGAGGCCAGGGTGGCCGTCGCGCATGGGCAGATGCCCGAGGAGCAGCTCGAGAGCACCGTGCAGGGGTTCTGGAACCGCGAGTTCGACATTCTTGTCTGCACGACGATCGTCGAGACCGGCCTGGACATCTCCAACGCCAACACCCTCATCGTCGAGCGTGCCGACACCTTCGGTCTGTCCCAGCTGCACCAGCTGCGCGGGCGGGTCGGCCGCAGCCGGGAACGTGGCTACGCCTACTTCCTCTATCCCCGGGACACCCCACTCACCGAGACGGCGCACGACCGACTGGCCACTATCGCCCAGAACAACGAACTGGGCGCCGGCATGGCGGTTGCGCTGAAGGACTTGGAGATTCGCGGCGCGGGCAACGTGCTCGGCGTCGAGCAGTCGGGCCACGTCGCCGGGGTGGGCTTCGATCTCTACGTGCGCCTGGTCGGCGAGGCGGTGGAGGCCTACCGCGCGGCAGCCGACGGCAAGATGGTGACGACGCCGGAGGAGCCCAAAGATGTCCGTATCGACCTGCCGGTGGACGCGCACCTGCCGCCGGACTACATCGGCAGCGACCGGCTTCGTCTGGAGGCCTACCGGCGCCTGGCGTCGGCGGCCGACGAGCCCGGCGTCGCCGCGGTGGTCGACGAACTCATCGACCGGTACGGGCCGCTGCCCGAACCCGCCGAGCGCCTGGTGGCCGTCGCCCGGCTGCGGCTGCTGTGTCGGCACTACGGCGTCACCGAACTCGCCGCCACCGGAACCGGATCGGCAACCACGCTGCGGGTGTCGCCGCTGGCGCTGCCGGACTCCGCACAGGTCCGCCTGACCAGGCTCTACCCGTCGGCGCGGTACCGCGCCACCACCGCCACCGTGCAGGTCCCGGTGCCGCGCGCCGCCGATTCGGTGGGCGCCCCGCGGATCCGCGACACCGAACTGCTGCAGATGGCGGCCGATCTCCTGCTCGCTCTTGACGGGCGACCCAAAGGCGACGTTGATATAACGACGTTCGTACCCGGCGAGAGGGGCGCAAGCCGATGACGGTCATCCTGGTCGATCCGAGGCGTCCCGCCGTCGTGCCGATCGAAGCCGTCGAACTGCTCGGCGGGGACGTCCAGTTCACTGAGGAGATGCCGATCCGGGTGCCGTGGTCGCTGCCGTCGGCGCGGCCCGCCATGATCGGCGATGCGGCGCCGGTGTTGCTCTCCTCCGACCCGGGCCACCCCGAGGTGAAGGCGAGGCTGGCCGGCGGCGAGCGGCTGATCTCCGCGCCCGCATCGCGTCCCGGCGAGCGACTGGTCGAGGCCGTGGAGATCATGGACCGCCTGCGAACGTCCGGACCTTGGGAGAGCGAACAGACCCACGACTCGCTGCGCCGGTACCTGCTCGAAGAAACCTACGAGGTGTTCGACGCCGTCCACAGTGGTGATCCGCATGAGCTTCGGGACGAACTCGGCGATGTGCTGCTGCAGGTTCTCTTCCACGCCCGCATCGCCGAGGAGGCGCCGGCTCACGCCTTCGGGATCGACGACGTCGCCGACGCGTTGGTGCGCAAACTCGGAAACCGGGTCCCGGCGGTGCTCGCGGGCCAGCCCATCACGCTGGAAGACCAACTCGCCCAATGGGAACAGCGCAAGGCCCTCGAGGGTAAGGAACGCTCCTCCTGTGTCGACGGCGTGCCGACGGGGCAGCCCGCGCTGGCGCTGGCTCAAAAGGTCATCGACCGGGTCGGCGCCGCCGGCGTGCCCGACGACCTGATCCCCGCGTACCTCATAACCATCACGGTCAACGCGGGTGGCGATGCCGAGAATGAACTTCGCACAAGAGTTTTGGAGTTCATGGCGGCGGTACGTCTCGCCGAGAAGGCAGTTGCAGCCAGCCGAGGTGGCGGCGAACTCGACCCCATGGCGGTCGGGTCGGTCAGCCCCGAGGAGTGGCGCGAACACTGGCCGATCGAGGTCGAATGCGACGCCGCCGGAATTCCGCGCGCCGTGGTGCGTCGGCAGCCCGACTCGGAGTGACGGGAAGGTTTTCGGTGGCTGGGTTGGATCTTCACGTCGGGCATCGTCAGTTTCTGCTTGCCTGCAGTGCGGGGTTGTCTGAGAAGACTGCGTTGGTCGAGGTTTCGGTTCGTGGGGTGGTCAGCCGGGACTCTTCGTCGGACAGCCGGTTTCGGACAGCGGCCTCGGGGTTGTATCGCGCTGAGCCGTTGTTCGGCGTTGCCGAGGGGGATTGGCCGGGTGCCTTTGTGGTGGGTGGTGAATCTTCGGGCGCCGATGACGTGCGGTGGCTGGGTGAGTGGATTGTTGCGGTGACGGTGGCGATTCAGCGGTGGGGTCGTGATCCGGTGTTTCGGGGCCGGGTGTGCGGTGTTGAGGATGGCCGGTTGCGGTTGGCGATTCCGTGGTGTCGCGAGGGGTTTTTCGACCAGGCCTTGTCGGCCGCGCTGCGGTTGGTTGCGGGTTGGTTGGGGTCGGGGCAGCCGGTGGCGTCGCAAAGCCCGGCGCCGTGGCTCGGTTGGCTGAAAGGCGATGGGGCGGAAGAAAATTCGCCGGGGAGGGTTGAGGTTCAAGTTCCGCAGAGGCCTGCGGAGCAGACTTTGGATGAGGTTTTGCACGGTCGGCTGGCGGAGATTCAGTCCGGGGGTTTGGGGCTGATCCAGTTGCGTTTCGTGGAGGCCGCCGTGCGGCGCGGGATGCCTTTTGATGTGCAGAGCTTTTGGGTGCAGATCGGGTGGGGGGCCAATGCCGAGCGGTTCGACTGGGCGGCGACTGGGCGGACCAGTTGGATGGGGATGGGCATTGCCAAGGACAAGAGCAAGGCGGCCCCGACGCTGAGCGCTGCCCTGGTGCCGGTTCCGCACGGGCGACTGGTCGGCAGCGTTGATGAGGTGTTGGTTGCCGTCGAGGACATCGGGTGGCCGTTGGTGATCAAGCCGCCCAGTCGCGATGGCGGTGAGGGGGTGGTCGTCGGGATCACCGACACCGATCGGTTGGTGGCCGCTTTTGAGGCGGCTCAGCGGATCAGCCCTGGCCCGGTGATCGTGGAGCGGCATGTCCCCGGTGAGGATCACCGTCTGCTGGTGGTGGACGGCCGCGTCCTGCAGGTGGTGCGGCGCCGGGCGGCTCATGTGGTCGGCGACGGGATGCTGACGGTGCGTCAGCTTCTGAATCGACTCAACAGTGATCCCTTGCGGGGAACGGAGAAGTACAGCTTGCTCAAGGTTGTGCATCTGGACGACGAGGTGCGCGATCTTCTGGCCGAGCAGGGACTGGAGCCGGATGCGGTCCCGGCCGATGGGCAGACAGTCCGGTTGGCGCGAATCCCGAACATCAGCGCGGGCGGCACCGCGGAGGACGTAACGGAGATCGCCCATCCCGACAACGTCGCGCTCGCCGCCCGGGCTGCGCGCATCATCGGACTGGATATCGCGGGTGTGGATCTGCTGTCCCCGGATATCAGTCGGTCCTGGCTGGAGGTCGGTGGGATGATCTGTGAGGTGAACGGACAGCCCGGGTTGCGTCCGCATTGGTTGGCCGATCCGGGGCGCGACATCAGCGGTGAGATTCTCGACGTTCTGTTCGAGGGGCGTTCGGCGCGGGTGCCGACGGCGGCGATCACCGGCACCAACGGTAAGACGACGACTTCGGAGATGCTGGCGCGGATCTGCACGGCGGCGGGCAAGGTGACTGGTGTGTGCACCACCGAGCGGGTGCGCATCGGGGAGGAGATCGTCAGTACCCGCAACCTGTCCGGTCAGCCGGGGGCGCGGATCGTCCTCGGCGATCCGGCGGTGCAGGCGGCGGTGTTGGAGTTGCCGCGCAAGGGCCTGATCTATCTGGGCCATCCCTGCGACCGGTATGACGTGGCGGCGTTGCTCAATGTGCAGGACGACCACATCGGCTTCGATGGGATCGACACGATAGAGGCGATGGCCGAGCTCAAGGCCGAGGTCCTGGAGCGGGCGACCGGGGCGATTGTGGTCAACGCCGAAGACCCGCTCTGCCTGGCGATGCGAGAGCGGTCCGGCACCGACCGGCACATTCTGGTGGCCCGCAGCCCAGATGTGGACGCTGTTGTGGAGCACCGTCGCCAGGGTGGTGAGGCGGTATTCCTCGACCAGCGTGAGGGCCGGCCGTGGATAGTCCTGGCCACCGGGGACGCTGAAAACCCTTTGATGCCGGTCCATGACATCCCGGCCACCATGAACGGGATTCTGGCGTTCAACGAAAGCAACGCGATGTTCGCGGCCGCCTTGGCGTGGGGTCAAGGCATCGATGACCAGACCACCCGCACTGCCCTCGGCTCGTTCCGCAACACCGCTGATGAGAACCCGGGGCGCTACAACTTCGTCGAGGGCTTCCCGTTCCAATTGATGCTCGACTACGCCCACAATCCCGACGGTGTCCGCGGAGTGTGCTCTCTTGTGAGCGGTCTGCCCGTTGCCGGCAGACGCGTGCTCTGCAGCCTGATCTTCGGCACCCGACATTCCGCTGTCCTCGACGAATTGGCGCCACGTCTCGCCTCGACGTTCGACGACTTCGTCCTCGGCTGCGATCTCGTCAACGTCGATGCAAGCCCCGACTACGGGGACGAAGACCCGGCGGGCGCGATGCTGGCCAGATACCGGCAAGCACTGCTGAACAAGCGCGTCGACGCCTCCCACATCATCTGCGAGCCGGACCCCGAGACCGCGATCCGCGTCGCACTCGACCTGGCCGGGCCCGGCGACTTGGTTGTCCTGCTGACCGGCTCCGATGATGCCCACCGGGGCATCGAGAAGTGGCGTGCCGCCCATTCCGGGTGAACTGGGGGGATTTCGCAACCGCTAACGCCGGGGCACCCATGGGACGATTGACCGGTCAAACACCGTTGGTTGGGGGAGTTCGTGTCGTCTGGTCGGCCTGCGGGATCAACGAGGCCACGCTGGCTCGGCCCCGTCGTCGTCGTCGCGTCGACGGCGATGCTGCTCGCCTCCAGCTGCTCCTGGCAGGTCGGCGAGCCGATTCCCGACGGAGTCCCACCGCCGGCCGGTGACCCGGTGCCGGAGATCGACACCCACGCCGCCGGCCGTCCCGCCGACCAGCTACGGGAATGGGCCGAACAACGCGCCGGGGGCCTGGGCATCCCGGTCTCGGCACTGGAGGCATACGCCTATGCCGCCCGGGTGGCGCAGGTGGAGAACCCGGACTGTCACCTGGCTTGGACCACGCTGGCCGGCATCGGCATGGTGGAAAGCCATCACGGCACCTACCGGGGGGCCGAGATCGCACCCAACGGCGACGTCAGCCCGCCCATCCGCGGCGTCCGCCTCGACGGCACCAACGGCAACCTGGAGATTCTGGAGAACTCCGCGCCGGCCGACGGCGACCCGGTGTACGCGCGCGCGATGGGCCCCATGCAGTTCATCCCCGAGACCTGGCGGCTTTACGGCGTCGACGCCAACAACGACGGCGTGGTCAGTCCCGACAACATCGACGACGCCACGCTCGCGGCGGCCGGATACCTCTGTTACCGGGGTAAGGACTTGGAGACCCCGCGCGGATGGATGAACGCTCTGCGCGCCTACAACCACTCCGACCTCTACGCCCGCACCGTGCGCGACTGGGCGACGGCCTACGCGTCCGGTCATCCACTCTGATGGAGAAGTTTCAGTGCGGCCCGACGGGGGCGTCGACCATCTAGGCTGTCGGACAGTCAGCCGTCCCGCTCAGCAAGGAGAAGCACCGTGCCCATCATCGAGCAGGTCGCCGCGCGCGAAATCCTCGACTCGCGCGGCAATCCGACCGTCGAGGTCGAAGTGGCCCTCATCGACGGCACCGTGGCCCGCGCCGCCGTCCCCTCCGGTGCGTCCACCGGTGAACACGAGGCGGTCGAACTGCGCGACGGCGGAAGCCGCTACGGCGGGAAGGGCGTCCAGAAGGCCGTCGAGGGCGTGCTCGACGAGATCGCTCCCGCCGTCATCGGACTCTCGGCCGACGAACAGCGCCTGGTGGACCAGACGCTGCTGGACCTCGACGGCACATCCGGCAAGTCCCGGCTGGGCGCCAACGCCATCCTCGGGGTCTCCCTGGCGGTGGCCAAGGCCGCGGCCGAGTCGGCCGGTCTGCCCCTGTTCCGGTACTTGGGCGGCCCGAACGCCCACATCCTGCCGGTGCCGATGTTCAACATCCTCAACGGCGGCGCGCACGCCGACACCGGTGTGGATGTCCAGGAGTTCATGGTTGCCCCGATCGGCGCGCCGAACTTCAAAGAAGCGGTGCGGTGGGGCGCCGAGGTGTACCACTCGCTGAAGTCGGTGCTGAAGAAACAGGGTCTGAACACCGGACTGGGTGACGAAGGCGGATTCGCCCCAGACGTCGCCGGCACCCGCGCCGCGCTCGACCTGATCCTCTCGGCCATCGAAGCCGCCGGTTTCAAGCCGGGAACCGACGTGGCGCTGGCACTCGACGTCGCCGCCACCGAGTTCTTCCGCGACGGTGCCTACCAGTTCGAGAAGCAGTCCCAAAACACCGCCCAGATGACGGAGTTCTACTCCAAACTCCTCGACGCCTACCCGCTGGTCTCCATCGAGGATCCGCTGAGCGAGGACGAGTGGGACGGTTGGGCGGAACTGACCGCCGCCATCGGCGAGCGGGTTCAGATCGTCGGCGACGACCTGTTCGTCACCAACCCGGAGCGTCTGGAGGAGGGCATCGAGCGCGGTGTCGCCAACGCGCTGCTGGTGAAGGTCAACCAGATCGGCACGCTCACCGAGACTCTCGATGCCGTCGCGCTGGCCCACAACAGCGGCTACCGCACCATGATGAGCCACCGCAGCGGTGAGACGGAGGACACCTTCATCGCCGATCTAGCGGTTGCCGTGGGCAGCGGCCAGATCAAGACCGGTGCGCCGGCGCGCAGTGAGCGGGTGGCCAAGTACAACCAGCTGATGCGCATCGAAGAAGCCCTCGGCGACGCGGCCCGTTACGCGGGCGATCTCGCCTTCCCGAGGTTCGTCGGACCGGAGTAGACCCTCGACCCGGATAGACTGAGGGACCGTGGCAGAAGGCAAACGGGGCGACCCGAAGCGCCGTGGGCCGGCGTCCCGGCCCGGCGCCTCGGGCCGCGGCCGTTCGCGTCCGGTCAAGATCAACGCCCGCGAATCCCGTCCCAGCGGACTGCGCGAGCAGGCCGAGTCGGTGGGCCGGGGGCTCACCGAGCCGATCCGACGGGCCATCGCCGCCTCGGTCGAGCAGCAGAACGAGGAACGGCTGGGGTTCACCGCCCGCCGTGCGGCCATCCTCGCGGCGGTGATCTGCGTGCTCACCCTCACCATCGCCGGACCCGTGCGGACCTATTTCGCTAAACGCACCGAGATGAAGCAACTCGCCGCCAGCGAAAAGGCCCTGCGCGCCCAGATCGCCGAATTGGAAACTCAGAAGGCCAAACTCGCCGACCCGGTGTACATCGCGGCGCAGGCGCGGGAGCGGCTCGGTTTCGTCAAGCCCGGAGACATCCCGTATCAGGTTCAGCTGCCGCCTTCGCAGCAGCGCCCAGCCGAGCCCGGGCCGCAGCAGCAGACCGCGCGCAGCAACGACCCGTGGTACACCGCCCTGTGGCACACCATCGCCGACACTCCGCACGGCCCGCCTGCGGCCGAGCCGGAGCAGCCCGCACCGCCCGGACCGCCGGCGCCCGGTGCGCCGCTCCCGCCCGGTTCGCCACCACCACCGCCAGCGCCCGGTGGTTGATCCCGCCGATCTCGAGGCGGTCGCCCAGCAGCTCGGCCGGCACCCCCGCGGCGTGCTCGAGATCGCCTATCGCTGCCCCAACGGCGAACCCGCGGTGGTCAAGACCGCGCCGCGGCTACCCGACGGCACGCCGTTCCCGACGCTCTACTACCTGACACACCCGGCGTTGACCGCGGCCGCGAGTCGCCTGGAATCCGAGGGCCTGATGCGGCAGATGACGACCCGGCTCGCGCAGGATCCCGACCTGGCCGAGGCATACCGCCGCGCGCACGACTCGTATCTGGCCGAGCGGGACGCCATCGAACCGTTAGGTACGACATTCTCCGGTGGGGGGATGCCGGACCGCGTCAAATGCCTGCATGTGCTGATCGCCCACGCCCTGGCCAAGGGCCGCGGCGTCAACCCGTTCGGTGACGAGGCGCTGGCGCTGCTGGCGGTCGAACCGGAGATGGCCGGGATCCTTGCGAGACAGGAGTGGACATGAGCGCCGTTGGTGGCACTGACCGGGTGGGCGCGATCGACTGCGGCACCAACTCGATTCGGCTGCTGATCGCCGACCGGGACCGGTCACCCGGCGCCGTCCCGCTGCGCGACCTGCACCGTGAGATGCGCATCGTACGGCTCGGCGAAGGCGTGGACGCCACCGGCAGATTCACCCTCGAAGCACTGGCCCGCACCCGCGCGGCTCTGGAGGACTACGCCATCTTGCTGGCCGGATACCAGGTGGGCAAGGTACGCATGGTTGCGACCTCGGCCACCCGGGATGCCGCCAATCGGGAGGAATTTTTCGCGATGACGGCCACCGTGCTGGGATCGGTGGTGCCGGGAACGATCGCCGAGGTGATCAGCGGGGTGGAGGAGGCCGAACTGTCCTTCATCGGCGCGGTCGGCGAGCTGGATTCTGCTGCAGCGCCTTTCGTCGTGGTGGATCTCGGCGGCGGGTCGACGGAGGTGGTGCTGGGGGGCAGCCCCCATGGCGGCGCCCCGGGCGTGCAGGCCAGCTACTCCGCCGACATCGGTTGTGTCCGGATGACCGAACGCTGCCTGCATTCCGATCCGCCGACCACCGATGAGGTGGCCGCGGCACGGGAGGTGGTACGGCAGCGGCTCGCCGAAGCGCTGGAGGTCGTTCCGGTGGAGGAGGCGAGGACGTGGGTCGGCGTCGCCGGGACGTTCACCACCCTGGCCGCATTGGCGCAGGGGATGACGACGTACGACTCCGAGGCGATTCACCTTTCCCGGGTCCGTTTCCCCCAGCTGTTGGAGGTCTGCGAACAACTGATCGCGATGACGCGCACCCAGCGCGCCGCCCTCGGACCGATGCACGAAGGTCGGGTCGACGTGATCGGTGGTGGCGCCATCGTCGTCGAGGAACTGGCCGCCGCACTGGGGGAGCGGGCGGGCATCGGCGAACTGATCGTCAGTGAACACGACATTCTCGACGGCATCGCCCTGTCGATCCCCTGAGCCCGCGAAGCTTACTCGGGAATCGGCACCTCGCCACGGCGGTGCGCTTACGTGCCGTACGCGGATCCGTTGCTTGTCGCTGCGTCGTGTTGCGCTCGTTCTTGTTTGCCCATGAAGCAGCCTCCCTGGGTATGCCGTTGGCATCCGGGCAACCCGGGGGCGACAAAAGACGAACTCCGGCGCCGAGATCCTCGGTGCCGGAGTTCGGTTGGTGGTTTCTAGGGTGTCAGAGCTTGACCCTGCAGCCGCTGCCGATGTTGCGGCAGTGGGCCATGCTCCTGCAGGCATTGCAACGGCAGGTACAGCCACCGACGCGCTTGACCTCGACGATACGCATTTCTGTCATCTCCTCCGGGCCCACGCCGCGCGGGCTCCTCACTTCACGATAGTTGGCTGAATCGGGGTGTGCAGGCGAACTCGCCGGGCGTGATCGCGTGTTGGCGCCGACCCGCGACGCTGCGCTCGAGCGGCTCGCTATTGCTGGTCGGATGCGCCGGAGGCGATGATGTCGCGGTTCCGTTCAGCCGGTGAACCGGCAGCCCACTCGGACCGCTACAGCGCTGGCGACGAACGCGCCGGAAGTGGGTCGAATTCAGGCAGCGGGGGAAGCTCGGGCCAAAAAGGTGCGGTCACCGCTGCACGAAGGGCGACAGCGGCGACCGCAGGCAGCGCACCCCACGAAACGGAAAGCCTCGCTGCTGATGGAAGAGGCTATTCCAGAGACACCGAAAAAATGTCCGTTTGGTCAAATCAACGCTCCGGCGTTTCGCCAGAGCGGCGCAATCCTGCCCAGTCGTCTCGTCGCCATCGGGGATGCGGGAGAACGTCGGCTTCTTGCGGGCCGAGAGCGAGGTCATCGGACAGCCCCATGAGACGGCTGCGTTGGGGTGGCCGTCGATAGCGGAATTGAGACTTGAGACCCGAATTCGCGGCGCTTAGGACCCGGGTCCGGACACCGCCAAACCACGATTAGGTTCGACCTTCGACCCGGTTTCGTGAGTGGTGACGATGTCCTCGGGCCGCACCGCCGACGGCAACTGGCCGTACTTGGCTTGCCGAGTTTCTTCTGCGTCATCCATGGCGTCGGCTCCTTTTTTGGCCAAGTCTGACACGTGCGGCAATCTCGTCGAGCTTCGATGTGCCTTGCTGCGGTGCCTCGGCGGCCAACGCAGCGACGGTCTGGCGGTACTCGCGGCTGACCGCAGCCAGGTCACGCGGCGGCGTGTTCGGGTCGGAGGCGCTCGACGAGCTCAAGATAGAACGGGTGCGCCTGCACGATGCGCGGCACTCCTGCGCCACGCTGATGCACTTGCGCGGTGTGCCGATCGCGGTGATCGCGGCATGGTTGGGCCATGCGAGCGCGGCGTTCACGATGTCGGTGTTGCCCACAGCCAGGACGACGCATTGAAGGCTGCGGCAGGCAGTTTCGGCCGGGTTGTGACAACTCGTGACACCGAGGCCGGGCCACGATAGCGGGGCCGAGCGCCGAAATAGCGCTCTAGCTGCGGATTCTCTGTGCCCCCAGTCGGACTCGAACCGACACTCGGCGGATTTTAAGTCCGCTGCCTCTGCCAATTGGGCTATGGGGGCTCAGCCGGCCTTTCATGCTCCCTGTGCCCCCCGGCCGCCGACGCCTCAAAATACCGCAGCGACTCCGGAGTGCTCCCGAATGTGGTCCGGTCCCCGATTGGCCCCCTCGGTCCATGCGTTGACCTGCAGAGTGCTGGCAACATGGGGAAACCGACGGATCGTCGGCCCGCTCCCGTGAGCATATGAATCGTATATGAAAATTTGTTCGTGAGTAATGGTTCATGACACCATGGACCGGTCGGGGATTCTCCGAGTTCACGTCGATACACGTACAGGAGGTGCGGGGATGGTGTGGATAGCCGTTTATTCCGCCCTGGCGATCGTCGCGGCCGCCGCGATCTTCCTGGTCGCCGAGTGGAATCGGGTGCCGGGCGTTCCGGCGCCGGAGTCTCCGGGCCGATACGCGGTGGTTGCGGGCTTCATCTGGCCGGTGCTCGTCGTCGGCGTGGCCCAGTGGGGACTGATCGCCGCCGTCCAGACCCGCATGCGCCGATCGACCCGGCGCGTCCCGGAACCGGAGGCTCCGCAGCCCGCACTCCGCTGATGCGCCCAGCTGTGGCATAGCCTTTGGCGGTGTACCAGGCCACCTGGGAATCCGTCGCCGGGCACCCTTTGCCGACCTGGTACGACGACGCCAAGCTCGGGATATTCCTGCATTGGGGGCTGTACTCGGTTCCCGGTTGGGCGCCGCAGGTTCCCGACATCCAGCAACTACTTCGCGAGCAGGGGCCGTCGGAGATGTTGCGGCAGAACCCCTATGCGGAGTGGTACCTCAACAGCAGCCGATTGACGGGCAGCCCCACCTGGCGTCATCACCGCGACACCTACGGCCCCGACGCCAGTTACGACGACTTCGTCGCGCCCTTCGACGATGGCACCGCCGCGGCGGACATGGAGGCCATCGCCGGGGTGTGCCGCGACGCCGGCGCAGGTTACGTCGTGCTCACCGCCAAACATCACGACGGCTTCTGCCTGTGGCCCACGGCGTTACCGCATCCGCGCAAGGGCCGGTATCACGCGCGTCGCGACCTCGTCGGCGACCTGGGCCGCGCCGTCATCGACGCAGGTCTGCGGATGGGCCTGTACTACTCCGGGGGCTACGACTGGCCGTTCAACGACGCCCTGCTGCAGAACCCCGCCGACAGCTTCCTCGCGGTGCCGCACACCCCCGACTACGTCAGGTATGCCACGGCCCATGTCCGGGAGTTGATCGGCCGCTACCAGCCGTCGGTGCTGTGGAACGACATCTGCTGGCCGGCCGGGGGTGACCTGCCGTCGCTGTTCGCCGAGTACTACAACACGGTGCCGGACGGTGTCATCAACGACCGCTGGATCGAGCCGCCCCAGCACCGTGGCGCTGTCACCGACGACCTCGCCCGCGCCGGAGGCGTTGTGCTCCAACGCCTCTGGCCTCTCATACCCGAGCGCTACAAGTCGCTGACCTTCCCCGCCAAACATCACTACGACATCCGCACGCCGGAATACGCCCAATTCGACTGCATCCAGCGCGGCAAATGGGAGTGCACCCGCGGCGTCGGTCACTCCTTCGGGGCCAACCGCAACGAGCGGCGGGAGGACTTCGTCACGGCGACCGAACTCGTCCGCTCGTTCGTCGACATCGTCGCCAAGAACGGCAACCTGCTCATCGGCATCGGCCCCGACGAGAAGGGGGTGATTCCCGAAGAGCAACTCACACCGTTGCGGGGTCTCGGTTCCTGGCTGCGGGTCAACGGCCCGGCGGTCGTCGGCACGCGGCCGTGGCTGCGGGCGGAGACCACCACCACCGACGGCGGCGCGGTGCGGTTCACCCGGCGCGACGGTGGCGTCAACGCGATCCTGCTCGACGTGTCCACGCCGGATTTCGGCATCCGCAACGTCGACGCGACCAACATCTCCGACGTACGGCTGCTCGGACTCGGCCAATCGGTGGACTGGCAGGTGAGCGGTGGGCAGCTGCGTGTCCGACTACCTGAACGCCTGCCGGTGTCACCGGCCCATGTGCTGACGCTGCAGGGTGGCCTTCGGCCCGACGAGCGGGCTTAACGGCTCGGATTCAGCCCTGCCCCAACGTGTTTCCGAACCCGGAGTTGTCCAACCTCGGATCACCGGAGTGGAACGTCACGTGGTTGTTCAGCCCGGAGACACCGATCGCGTCGGCGGACTCGATCGTCACGGTGTTCTCGACGCCGGACACGTCCACCACGCTGCAATGCCCGCTCAGTACCACCTTGTTGCTGACGCCGGAGATGGTGACGCCGTTGTCGGTGCAGGCGATGGTCCGTTCCTCGCCGACTCCGGAGACGCTGACCTGGCCGCCCCGGGCCGGCGTCGAAACCGGTCCACCGCTCGTCGGCGGTACGACCGTGGGCGCGGAGGCGGATGGGGAAACCATTGGGCTGGAGGGCGATTCCGACACGGTGCCCCCACCGCCGACCATCGGCGGCATGGTCGGCTCACCGGAAATCGTGCTGTCGCCACGCCCGGACAGGATGGCCCAGCCGCCGGCGACCAGCCCGACGGCCATCAGACCCAGTGCGACCCAGCCGAGCAGGAGACCCACTCTCGGACGGTGGGTTATCGGTTCGCTCCCGGCGGCCGATGCCAGCAGGGGCCGTTCCAGATCGGCGATCCGCTGTTCAGGATCTTCGTGGGAGGGCACAGCTGAGGATATCCGCCGTTTCGCGCGCCCTTCGGGGTTCCGGCGATGCTACTTTGGCCACAGGTGTAACCAGACGAAGGGAAGCGGCGCGTGCGACTCCTGCTGCCCCATCAGATCCTCGAGCAAAAGGTCCGATCGGACTTCGACCGGGACGTCCGGGGAAAGTTCTTCCGGGGCCTGGAGTTCGCCGGTCCCGACGGCGATCCGGGATGGTTCGGTCCGGATAGTGCGGTCTGGTACGTCCATTCCCACACCACTGCCCTGATCTTCGGGTTGCAGTGCGCGGCATTTATGGAACGCCTCGACCCCAGCATCTTCTGGATGGGATCGGACCACTCGCGAGTGGCCGAGCGCGACGAGGACGGGATGCCGACCGGACGTTTCGACCAGGACGGCGCGCAGGTGCGGTTGGCCCATTCACTGGCGTTCTTCATCGGGACGGCCTACGGGTCGACCAAGACCGCCGAGAAGGTGGCCGAGACGGTTCGCGCCATGCACCACACCATCAAGGGAACCCGGCCCGACGGGCTGGCCTACGACGCCGACGACCCCGACTGGCTGCGGTGGA
>WBZP01001979.1_pt1 | contig 24240 bp, 15 predicted proteins | sample 5204301 | NCBI WGS metagenome assembly WBZP01 (sample SAMN12412401, study PRJNA552823) | activated sludge metagenome | isolation source: activated sludge from nitrification reactor of wastewater treatment plant... | place: USA: Pennsylvania | collected 2017 | reverse complement strand
TAGTTTAGCCCCTATTCGTAGTTGTTACAAATATGAGTAATTCAAAGATCGAAAATGAGCCACGCCAAAAATTGAACAGCAGTACAATTTAGTGGCGAACTGAAACGACCTCGTTTCAGCTTAGACTTTGCTTATCATTCTTCATGTTGAATCTACATATTCTCTTTCAATTCTTAGCTTATTTTCCCAATCTGAAAAATTAGTCATGTGGGCTCTAACCTAACTTTAAAAATCAAATAAAACACGATATTAAATAAGCGGTGGTTGTTTTTTTAGTCAATCTGTAACGATCTTGTTTATGATTCAGTTCGTTCTCTACCATGGTTCAATCTTGCGATTGAACTTCCTTCCCTATCGAGTGATCTATATCACTCGATTCCCTCATACTGAGGGACCGGTCAGTCATACAAATATCAGAATTTCAAAGATCGAAAATGAGCCACGTCAAAAATTGAACAGCAGTTCAATTTAGTGGCGAACTGAAACGACCTCGTTTCAGCTTAGACTTAGCTTCTCATTCTTCATGTTGAATCTACATGTTCACTTTCATTCCTTAGCTTTTTTTCCCAACCAGAAAAATTAGTCATGTGGGCTCATAACCTAACTTTAAAAATCAAATAAAAACACGATATTAAATAAGCGGTGGTTGTCTTTTTAGTCAATCTGCAACGATCTTGTTTATGATTCAGTTCGTTCTCTACCATGGTTCAATCTCGCGATTGAACTTCCTTCCCTATCGAGTGATCTATATCACTCGATTCCCTCATACTGAGGGACCGGTCAGTCATACAAATATCAGAATTTCAAAGATCGAAAGCAAATCACAACCTGTAGATCAGTATAGTTACATCAGAAGTAAAACTGGATTAGATGTAGGAACGGGACATTACTATTATGAGAAGATAAGGATTTTAATAGTGAAACAAGAATCCGGGACAATTACGCAAAAAGAACTTTCTGACCTCGGCAAATTAATAACTGAATCCAAAGAATATTACTCAAAATTCTATGAGTTTTAAAATTGGTCGTATTCTATTTTTGTAATAACATCGCCGTGCATAAATGCCTTTTCAAGCCCTTTGTGATTAATGTCTATTTCGGTCTCATCGCCACCGCGAGACTTCATGAAGTATTTTTGGTTTTCTCGATCTGATTTAAAAACCAGATCGTTGTCAAATTCATAGTAATAAACAATCATTGATTATCGTTTTCGTATAGTTTTTTAATCTCAGTTAAAACCAGTTTTATTACCAGGTCTCTGAATTTTACTTTGTATTTTTTTGTCTTACCAAAAAGCTGATGTTGTTACAAATATCAGAATTTCATAGATAGTAAGCAAAACTTACAAATATTATTAAGCGCTATTATTGGTAAAACTATGAGAGTTTTTTGTCAACCTAAGATTGCTTTTTAGGTTCAAAAACATAGTCACCCTTTTGGCCTGGAATTAACGCTTTGTGTTCTTTTTTCATTGTTGTAAACTCCTTTGGAATTCTGTCAAATGCCTTACATTTTCCGTATCCTAAGTAATGTATACACCCGTTGCATATGGGTTGAGGCATGACTTCTCTTTGTATGAATTTACTATCCATTGATCCTTTATTTATAATTCAGTAACAGTCTTCAGGAAGTCACCTTCTCAGCGTTATGCCGAAGCTTAACAAGTTTTATCAATTCGAGAATTGCCAACAAAACCATAGACGATGCCAGTGCTACCTGAAAATGATTCCATCCGGCCCATTGGAGGTGTAAAATTTGTTTTACAGAATCACTGACGGCAAAAAGGACGATCATGGCTATCGTGATGAAAATCAAAAGCCAAATGACACGGCTACCTTTGAGTACATACTCAATAACCGTTACGGAATTGGATAGCTTTGAAAAGATCAGAAAAATATTGCCGATCAGAAGTGCCGAGAAAGCAATCATGCGGGCTTCTTCTTCGATGTGGCCCTCGTTGATCGACATAAAAAAGGCAAGGATGGTGGTACCAAACAGCAGCAAGCCGTGAAAGACACTCATGAGGATCTGGTTTTTATTTAAAAAGGAGACCCCCGTTCCCCGTGGCGGGCGGGACATGATGTTTTTTTCTTCTTTTTCGAATTCGAAAGCGATGGAACTTACCGGGTCGATGATCATCTCCATCAGGATGATGTGCAAGGGCAATAAAAGCAGTGGCATGGTGGTGCTGAATGCCGGCATGAGGGTAAGGCCTATAATAGGAATGTGAATGGCCATGATGTACGACATTGCTTTTTGCAGGTTGTCATAAATTCTTCTGCCCATGCTGATGCCGGAAACGATGGAAGCAAAATTATCGTCCAGCAACACCAGCCTGGCTGCTTCCCGGGCTACATCTGTGCCTTTGTTACCCATGGCGATGCCAATATCTGCCCTCTTGAGAGCCGGAGCGTCATTCACCCCATCGCCCGTCATGGCTACAACCTTTCCAGCTTGTTGAAACAGGGATACCAGCCTCAATTTTTGATCGGGTTGGATTCTCGCAAAAATATTGCAATGTTCGAGTCTCTTTTTTAGATCGTCATCGTTTAAAGTGCTTATCTCCTGTCCTGTAAGGATGTTGTCGCTATTGAGTCCAATCTTGCGGCCAATGGCAGCAGCCGTGAGTGAATGATCCCCTGTGATCATGTAAACCTCAATACCGGCTCTCTTGCAGCTTGCAACGGCATCAGCCACTTCCGGACGGACCGGATCTTCCAGACCCATGAGTCCCAAAAATTCATATACCAGGCCCAACTGGGTATCCGGTATTTTATCGAGGGTTGTAGTGGTTTTGGCCATGCCGATGACCCGATAGCCTTCAGAAGCCATGGCTTCCATCGCCTGCTGCACCTTGACTTTTTTTTCATCTGACAGGTTGCAAATGTCAATGACGGCTTCGGGAGCTCCTTTGGCATAGCCTGCCAGGTGGCCTTTACCTTCCTGGATCAATCGGGTGGTCAAAAGCAGCTGATCACTTAAGGGGTATTCTTTTATAAGCGGAAAACTTTCCACAGCAGGCATGCCCAATGCCTTGTATGCTTCCATCATCGCTTTCTCCATGGGATCGGAGGTGTGCACGGACGACGCAAGAGCAGCACATTTAACAATTTCCGTACAAGATTTCGGATGCAAGGAAAAAGGGAGTAACTGATTGCCATCATAGATGACAGAAACAACCATTTTATTTTGGGTTATGGTTCCCGTTTTATCCGAACACAAGACAGAGGCAGAACCCAATGCTTCAATAACCGAGGGTTGTCGCGTCAACACATTGAGTTGGGCAAGTCGCCAGGCTCCCATGGCTAGAAAAAGGGTGAACACCACCGGGAACTCTTCCGGCAGAATTGCCATAGCAGCTGCCAATCCATTTAAAACAGCTTGTAATAAATTATCCCTTACGATGTAATAAACCCCTATGATCAGCAAACAAATGAAAATACCTATGGTGGCAATCATCCTTACAAAGGCAGCCATTTCTTTCTGTAGTAAGGTTCTGGTATCCTGTTTGACCGTCAGTCCTAAAGCGATGGCACCCATTTGGGAGCGAATGCCTGTTTTCTCGACCACTGCCAGGCCTCTGCCTTTTACCACGAGGGTTCCACTGTATAATTTGATATCCTCACCCGTCTTTTTTATGGAGAATGCTTCACCTGTAAGCATGGATTCGTCCATTTCCAAAGCTTCGGCTTGTATAATGCCAACGTCGGCAGCCAATCGGTCGCCTTCAGCTACACGAATCAAATCGCCGGGAACGAGCTCTCTGCCCGGTATTTTGATCCAATCCCCGTTTCTGAGTGCCCACACCCTGGGTGAAGCCATTTTTTTTAGGGCGTCCAGGGCCTTCTCACTGCGATAATGTTGATAAAAAGCGATGGCAATGAGTAAAAAAATAGTTGACACCATCACCAAGCCTTCTAATTGATCACCCATTATAATATATAACAGTGCGCAGGCAATGAGGAGGGCAAACATGGGTTCCTGCACAACTTCGAGTGCTACCTTAAGCAGACTTTTGTTCTTTTGTTCGGGCAACTCATTGTATCCGAATTCACGATTCAACCGATCCACTTCTGCATCACTCAATCCTTTGTGTGAATCCTTCATTTCAATTTGTTACTTGTCCCAATTTAAGTAATTTTTGGCAAATGTGGGATAATAAATCACAGGACAAAGAATGAGATGACGCAACCAATGTTGGGAAAAATGGAAAAAGTGGAGACAAGGTTGATAAAACCTTAGCCTCCACTTTTGGAAGATTTTCCTGATTAATGGAATGGAATTCAATCAAATGAGCCGAACACCAATTTTAAATTGAAGAAGTTCTTTCTATTCCATCATCTGCCAAAATCAGTACCAATTATTTCTTAGTGAAATTGTTGCGGATGTCAAGTTGACCTTTCTCCCATGACATGCGGATGCAATAATTTTTATTTTTATACGTGCAATTAGCCCATACTTCACCTTTTTCATTGGGCTGGCCAAATTTTCCACCTGTCAGAAATTTGTCTTTCAGGGTGCGAATTTCAAAATCGCCATTTTCATTGACCTTCACAATTGAATTGTCAAATTGATTGATGGCCCCAATTCCGGATGAATCTTGTGGTATGAGCAGTTTGGCAGGGACGCAGAAGATATTCTCCTGGCATTTGTTGTCATCTTCTATGATGCTGCCATTGGCTAACAGTACCTTCTTTGGATTATTAACCGCATTACTGATCACTTTTTCTCCATTGCTGCATGGATGAAGATCGATATACATTTTACAGGCAGGTCTGGAGTTGGCATCGTAATCTGAGGTGGTGATATGTTGATAAACAGCACCACACGGAGAAGATGCTCCTCCTCCTTTTTTGCCACATTCGCCTTTTACGAATCTTTTTATACCTGCTGCCCGCGCTCTGCATTCATTGGGGTAAGTTTGACCATCACAGCCGCATACCGGATCAAAGACAGAAGTACAGGTAGTATTGACAGGTTTCCCTTTACAATCATCACCACCATCATTGCCTCCTCCACCTTTCTTACCACATTCTCCTTTAACAAATCTCTTAACTCCTGCTGCAAGGGCTCTGCATTCATTTGGATAGGTTTGCCCATCACAACCGCATACCGGATCAAAGATAGAAGTACAGGTAGTATTGACAGGTTTCCCTTTACAATCATCACCACCATCATTGCCTCCTCCACCTTTCTTACCACATTCTCCTTTAACAAATCTCTTGATACCAGCCACCTGGGCAGCACATTCGTTAGAATAAGTTTGGCCGTCGCAGCCGCAGACCGGGTCGAACAAGGAAGTACAGGGCTGATTAATTTTAGGTCCCTGGCAATCGCCAATGGAGTCCAGGCCTCCACCTTTTTTGCCACACTCTCCCTTCACAAAGCGCTTGACACCCGCCACCTGTGCAGCGCACTCGTTGGAATAAGTCTTACCATCACAACCACACACCGGATCAAATAGGGATGTACAGGTTCGATTGACTCTGGGACCCTTGCAATCGGAATTGGCATCTTGCTGAGCCGATACTATTATGGAAAAACCACACAACAAAAATAAGAAACAAGTTTTTTTCATCAAATTCATGACAATAGTGTTTAAATGTGAAACAATTAGTAGCTGTACTTATATACTAAACAACGCAGTGGATTTGTAATTTTAATATCAGTATAAGCGTGCACATATCCCCCAAAAAGCTGTGGAGCAAAATTTGTACACAAAAACCGAAATGTACTGGTTCTGGAGGTCATGTTGCAATGAAGTACCTGATAGGGGTGTACATCTACATCAATATTAAAATTGCCATTGGAAATCGGGCGAACAGCTCCCTCGTAATCATCAGAACTGTAAAAAGGTAAGACAGTTGCAAACCTCAAGTCATCTTTAAAAAAGAGTACATCAGAATAATCATTGCCATAAACGATGATCGACGTAGTCATGCCCACCAACACCGGACAAATATTGGCATAATAAACCATTTTAGCACTATAATCTCCTGCAGCTTCCAATCGATATTGGCAAGCATCCTTAAGAGGATCAAACTCAAATGTATATTTTCTAACTACCTCATGAGATCCATATTCTGAAGCTGTGCTTAGTTCATTTTCTTCTGAAACTATACTGCCCTGATGCCCAAAATAATCATCTGAATCTGTTTCTTCAAAATCCTCAAATGAAGGGCGGAAAAATTCAGTTTTTACATCACAATTTCCTAAATAAGCCATTATAGCCTGATTATCCAATATTTTATACATCATTAATGAGCCCGTATTGCGGTCCAATTCAAAATCACACAACTTCAATACTTTTTTGACCTGTGACTTTATAACAGAACCTGTAATACCACTTTTGGTTATAGCGGTTTTGAGGTAATTATTATACTTACTTTTAAATGCTTTATTCAAAGACTCTTTTTTTACGGGGTTTTCTTCCTTAATTACTTTATCCCACGAAGCCTGCATTTCATCATAATCCTTCATTTTTTTTAGCTCATCCATATACTTTTCAGCGTAAGTTTCGTAGATTTCCATCACTTGGTCGATCTCCCTTTTCATCTCTACCAAATCAAAAGGCTTGATAGGTTTTGATTTTTTCGTCTGTTGCCCGAATAACATAGAGGAAAAGACACATAATAAAACAAGAAAACAAAGTTTTTTTAATGAATGCATTATAAAAGAATTTAAACGTTATCGAATAACTAACCTTATTTAAAAACCATAAAACTAAGCCATACACCCTTTTGCGCCTTCTGGCTATAGATATTCATAAAATATGTTGCATGAAAAGCAGCTATCATATTTTCACAAACTGTATTAGCGGGAAACATAAGTAATCAAACGCGGAGAAGTAACATCCTTTATTGTGGAGGATATTTTTGCATCGGTATGGGTGTGCCTGGCTCCCACAACCCTTGCTACAGTAATATATTCAAAATGATAATTCTCTCCAGCATGAACCGGAATGTTTGCAACAAAATCCTGATTGTAGTTCGAATCATTTATAAATCCACTTTCTGTGGAGGTAAATGGAAGCAACATGATGCCAACCATTCTACCTGTATGAACTAAATTGGGATGTGTTAAACTAATATTACTAATTTTAACTATATTACCTGTCAAAATATTCAGCGGTCCCAATCCAGCATAAGCGTCCATTACGTAGATAGATTTTCCCTTAACTACTAAGCGGGTGTCACAACCCATTGTTGCAGGAATCTCATAGTCAAGATACCTCATATTATATTCAACCCCGCATTGTGCGGAAGCGGATTGACTACCTGCTGTATATCCTCCATCAAACTGTGCACAACCATTGGTTTCTGCCGGCCCATTTTCCTGATCAAATTCCATTTGCAAAATCGTTTCACCACTTTTAGTTGAGCAATTGGGTCCTAATTGCTCGAATATAGAAGTTATTTGGTTTGAGGTGTTATAAATGAGAATTCCAAACTCCTCATTGAATTCTACCTGCGTGTTAAATCCTCCATTGCTAATACTGGTAAGTGCACGATCTGAAGATATGCCACTTTGCCTGAAAGCGCTTCTTATTGTACTTCCATATTTTCTGTTGAAATCATTGAGCAAAGTTTTGCGCTTTTTAGAATTTTGTTCGCTAATGAGTTGACTCCAGGCAACTTCAATAAGTGGATATGTTTTGTCCCTCATAAGAATATCAAGGTAAATGTCTGCGTATTGCGAAAACAGGTTGTAAATGCGATCTGTTTCTCTTTTCGCATTGGCAAAACTGAATTCATCGTTAACTTGACCATACGCTTGACATATAACCAGGAGCATGCTCATACTTAGTGTCATTTTTTTAATGAAAAAATTCATGGATTTGGATGTTTATCTATTATGAAATCAATTACCGCATCAAACAGGCAATAGCAACCACCGGTAGAAAAGTCTTTAATCTGGCTGCATTATCAAAAATAGTCTGCATGCTAAAATTTAAAAGCACGTTGCGACTCATCCGCCAGTCGCCACCAAAATTGATACGATAGGGATGTACCACTGTCCAATCTACAGATGTGGGAATGATGTCGAAATTATCAGGCGTAATAAATACCTCCCTTATTGCCTGCAATGGGGTTTTAAGCGCCCTTTTATCATATATACACTCAGCAAAAAATGAAAAATAGGGATTCCCATACCTTAAGTTGACTCCAAGGGTAAATAGCTGATTGCTTCCTACTGTGACTGTATCTACAATTACAGCATTTGCATTTTCAAGCATAAAATTGACCTGTTCATCATACAAATGCACCCTGGCCAATCCGCTGATCAGTAAATTTTTCCCTAACCCCTTGCCTGCATTGACCCATAGGCCCTGGGCTGTAGAACGGTTGACTCTGAGTCCGTTTAAGTCGCCATTGGCATTGGTTATATAAGACTTAACATTTCCGTATCCCACATCAACCCATCCGGAGTTCCAGAACTCACCATTGAGGATAGACGCCCTCTCGTTGATGAGACTAGTACGTTTTGAATTCAATGACAGCAAAGACATTTCAAGGGATTGAATACTTTGCCTGATCGCAGGTTTAAGAAGTAAGTTTTTTACAGTATCCAATTCTTTGCGGGCAGTTTTCAGTTCTTCTTCAATGGCCTTACGTTCTTCTACGATACTTTTTTCGATATCCTCGTAATACCCTTTTTCCAATAGGGGATCCTTTTCCTTGTACAAATTTGCTTTTATGGCCAATCCAATTCTTCGGTCGCTGTTTTCATCCAGCACTGTTCCTGCAGAAACATTGACACCAGCCAGCTTACGCATCAAAGGTGAAGCTCTTTGGTATCTCTTTATATCACGTCGATTATACAATACTTCCCACACGGGTTGTGACTCCAGTGAAATATTGGGGCTGAGAGACCATGATTTAAATGACCAGTCTACTTTAAAATCTTTAATATCCGAAGTGCGTGTTACCTGCGATGGAGTAACTCCCATGATATCAAAAACCGGAGATGCAGGAATACTGAGCTCAGTAGGGGTAAGTCTGGAACCCAAAGGTGGGATGAAGGGACTGTTTTGTGCCTGAACAAAACGACAACAAATTCCCAAAGAAAGAAACAGCCAAAACCTCATTGTCTTTTTTTGACAAATGTGGAATGTTTAACCGTCATGTGAAATAGCTAAATCTAGCCATATGGTGGCAGCCCCTTAACATAACAGGCAGGAATACTCATCGTTTTGTCTGTTTTATAGGAACATCCATAATAATGCTTGTCAACAGTCCACCCAATAAACCCCCATATAATGTGCTGTTGACAGGATTGGAGGTAATGGCGCAGGAGCCTGAGGCACAGCCAATAAAATAATAGTAGGCATAACCGGCTGCAAAGCCCAATAAAACGCCTATAACGATTATAGTCAAATTCCTTTTCTTCATGATTTAATCATAATCAGGGACCGCACAAGCCCCATCTATTTCTATTTGCGTGCGTATTCAATAGCATCCCATCAAAAGCAAAACTATAGGAAATAGCTGTACTCCAATGTAATCTATGTTACCTGACCTTTAAACCGGTATAATTTTGAGTATAAAATGAGTCTCAGGAAAACCTATAAACAGTATCTTTGGCTAAGAACTGAATATTGATGAGAATATTACAAATCGCAATTTTGACTCTCTTGACTTATTTCCCGATTTATGGTCAGGAGCGAATTACCAATTTTGGAAATGGAAGTCAAAAAGCGTATGAAATTGGACATGAATGGAACGAGGGTAAATTTATGATCTCCTTTCATCCAAGTGGTGAAGTAGAAATATATCAATTTAAAAGTTTAGAGGATAGCAGAATTCTCTTTGAGCGGAGAATTCCAACTGCCTATTTGATGGCAACTTCGGTTCGGTTATTTGAAAATTGGATGCTATTCCAGAGCAGTACCCACCAATTTACATTTGATCTGGACAAACGACAACTGTATGAATTTGAAATTCCTGAGGGCCCCTTTGACATTGCGATGGAAAGCATGCTCCATGCAGCCGGTTCCTGTGTATTGCGCCTTAATGATGAAATCAACTCAAACAACTACTATTTTATTCTTGATTACGACCAGGGTATTGAAAGATTTCCTCCTGAATATGGCACACCTGTTTGCAGAAATGGCAATGAATATGTTTGCCATTCCTTTGATTTTGCAGGCGGTATAACAAGCTCAAAATATAACCTGGTTGACCTCAAGTCAGGTACTCAAAAATTAATGATAAAAGATTTACCCAATCAACCTGCTGTAACCTATTACGAACAGCAGTATTGGTTTATTGACGATAATACGCCTGTATCTTTTGATCCCATGAGCTTACAACTCAAAAGGTATGATAAAGTAAAACTGGTGCATACATCCACCACCAGTGTACACAGAAAGGGAGATGTATTGATAGCCATAGGGGGAGTGACCAATTATTATCAGGTCATATGTTATGACCTCAAATCTGAAAAAATACTGAACGATCAAACAGGTTCGGCATATGGAGGTGGATTTTTAACAGAAAAAGTGGCTTTTTTCAAAAATTATTTCATTTGTTTTGATGCGGGCAGCCAGCTATTTCACTTTGAGTATGTCAAAGGATTGAAACGCATTTACAAAGTTAAGTTCAACCCCTATCCATTATCCAACCGCATTCCCCGAGTCAAAGAAAATGTGGATTATTTATTCAATGGCAAAGGGTTCACAAAAGTAGACTTTCAGACCGGGGATACCACCTACATTCGCATTGCTGTGGATACTATTGCTTCTTCTTCACAGGATTTTATCAATTTTCACTTTGAAAATAATAAAGTCCTATCTCTGCATTTCACCCATTATCTGCGTTCCACCAATCATTTTCTGATCGACACCAAATCATTACAAGCCACATCGGCTAACCCTACAATGGCTGCCGTGGGAATGGATGATTTTAGTCGATTGATCCGTTGTGGTTCCAGGCTCTACCTTTGGTCAAAGGGACTGTATTATATACACAGAGATTCGCTTGAAAAACTGCCTTCACAGACATATGGCTTTAATACCAATAACATCCTTGGGATGGATCGGTATGTCAGTTGCAGGATCAGAGACACCCTCATGGAAAGTTATACTCTCGAAAACAACCAATTGATCGTATGGCACCACGATGGCATGCATACTACCCGATTTGGGCAAATACCTTATAACCCTAACATCCAGGAAGTATACGGACTGGGAAATCGTATATACGTTTACGAATCAACGAATAAAAAATTAATTACCATTTATGATCGAAACGGCACCAAAATAAATGCTGTTGAATCGGGCTACCTGAACCGCATTTATCAGGGAAGTCCCTCGAATTTCGAACATTATTATTACTTAAGCCAAATAAATGGTCGCTTATTTTATGTAAGAGACAGTTCTTTGGTTACCATGGATGAAGAGGGCATGACCAAAATAGTAGCCACTTCTCAAGACTTTAAGTCTTACTTTTTCACCTTTACGCACAATCACCGGCATTTTGGATATAAGGAATCAGATAAATTCAAATTATATGAATTAACAGCAGAGAATGTAAGTCTTCTGTATAAAAGCGACTACAACCTAAAATCCATACTTGACAGTGAAATTCATCAGAAGATAATTTTCAATTTTTACACTTCCAATAATCCGCTGGTAGTATGGGATGGCAGTTTATTTCATGAATTGCTGGTTCCATCGGCATTGTATCATGCGGCCATTGAGAACGATTATATGTTGTACCGTGGTACTCCGGAGAAATTGGGGTATTTGCTTGACTTAAGGGATTTAACAATACACAAAATAACCCCCACTTTTGATAAAGAATATTTTGTCAATGTATCGATTACCCCCAAAGATACTTTGATTTACAGTTATACGGATTTGTACGAAAATTCAGAAATTAAAGTCTATCAACTCAAAGATCGGTTTACTCAATTGGAGTTGAAGAATTCGTTTAGCAACTTTTGGTCGCCTACCAGTTTTCGTGCAGAAGGTACAGGAAATACCAGACTGTTTTCCAGCAATCAAATCACGGGCATATTAAAAGAAGAAGGCGATATCAATCTACTCAATGGTATCTATGCGAGCAAAACGAACGGCTTCAACCCGGGACTCACTGCCAATGATCATTTTGTTGCCCACAACCAATTGTATTTCACAGCACAGGACAGAAAATATGGCTTGCAATTGTACAGGATGTCGTTGGGCGAAACCAATTCCATTGTGGATGAGTGGAAAGAAAGCGGTCCGACTGTTTATCCCAATCCTGCCCGGCATCAAATATTTTGGAAAAGTAAGGAAAGCCAAAACGGCCGTGCATCTTTTAGTATTACTCATCTTTCCGGTACTTGTGTGTTGCAGGGTTCCACGGATGGCAGCATCGATATTTCTGAGTTGCCTGTCGGCTGTTACTGTTTAATGTTAATAATTGATAACAAACCATTTCAGCAATTGATCGTAAAAATATAAGAAATGAATACCCACCCTCTTTCAGATCTTCGAAATGTGATAAATTCATTTGCAGATGCACTGCCCTTGCTTTGGAAAAACCAGCTTTGGAAAGGGTACTTTTCGCATGGTCCGGTGAGTTATCTTTCCATCCTGTTGGTATTGGTTATTTCCTATAAAACCTATTCTTTTTTTAACCCCGAGCCCATGGATAAATTAAAATCGGAGGTAAAGAAAACCGCACTGAACACGATGAAAGACGTTGCAAAAAGTGAATTGGTAGATTCCATAATCGACAGCATTGAAATGACCTTAGCGCGAGAAGGACTCACCAACAAAAAAGTAACGCTGCAAAAAGATTCTTTGGCCAAAGGCATTGTACAAATAGAAGTACAAGACACCCAGGCTATGGCAACGCACGAAGAATATAAAGATACATCTGAGATGGCAGAAGCGCATGATGAGCCTGACAGCCTCATAGGCACAGAAGAGCCATCCAAGGATGGTGATGGCACTGATAAGAAGTATAGGAGTTCCGGACATATAGACGAGAAAAGTGTATTTTCCGGGGGCTCCAAGTATTTGTCAATTATATTACTCAACATGCTGATTGCCCATTTTTGCGGCCGGGTTATTGGGATGATGGGTGGTTTTGAAAAAAGGATAGGTCTGAAATCTTACTTCAAATCTCAGATCAGGGTGCTGCAGGTGGGTATTTTAAACTGGGCTTTGGAGATTGCCCTGGGTGTACTCATATCCATTGTATGCGGTATGTTTTTCAATGATGGTTTTGAAAAAGCAGGTAAACTTTTGTTGCAAATGTTTTTTCTGGGTTACCTGTTTTTTGACAGCTACAACGATTACTTTGACCTCAAGATCAAGGAAAGCAGGTTGAGCATTATAAACCATGTGCTGCCGGCAACCCTCGCCGGTGCAATTGCCTTTTTGCTTATGAGCATACCTTATGTCGGATCCATTGTGGGACCCATAGTGTGCTCTGTGGCCGTAACCATTTTTTTAGCCAGAGAGAAAGGACTCTATCTGAAAAGTGCTACTGTTTGAAAAGGGTTGTGATAATAGAATGAGATTCAATGTTGAATTGATAGGTCTGTCCTTTATACATAAACCCTGTTTTAAAACTCTCTTCTGTGGGATTCATCACTACCACAACAACGGAACCATCTTTATTAACAAAGCCGGTGCCCAGTAATTGTGCCCTATTGGTGGAAACTGAAATTCGTTTTGCCCCGGGTCTGATGAATTTTGAAAAATGTCCAATGTAGTAATACGAGTTCATCAGATGAAGAGAGTTTTCCTGTGTTTTGGCGTGGATAGGTGCAAAACAAAAGTTTTTAACGTGGTTGGGACCTCCGATTTCATCGAGCAAAATATTCCAGTCGGTCCAGGCTACTGAGCCCTGATTGAAATCGTTGATCATGTTTTCACCATAATTTTCTCCCCATTGCCATTGATCAAAGGTGGCCCAGTCAAAAGGATAATTGCATGCTTCTGTGAGCAAGAGCTGGGTATTGGGAAATTTTTCCTTAACCCTTTGCAGGTTTTGGTATTGCCTGCCGCCGTTCCAGACTTCATACCAGTGGAAGCCAATGCCCCATACATATTTAGCAGTTTCGGGATTTCCCAGGATGGGCACTGCGCGATGAAATATCAAATCCCTGTTATGATCCCATGCGATGAGTTTTTTATCCTTCAAACCATTGGCGTGGAGCGTTGGGCCCAGGTGGTAGCGAATAAAATCTGCCTCTTCCTGGGCAGTATAAATACACGACTCCCATGTTTGTTTGGCCATGGGTTCATTTTGCACGGTAAGACCCCAGACAGGGATGCCTTTACTTTCATACGCTTTTATAAATTTTACAAAATAATTGGCCCAGGAAGCACGGTACTTTGGAAGCAAGCTTCCCCCTTGCAGCATGTTGTTGTTGTCTTTCATCCAGGCCGGTGGGCTCCAGGGTGATACAAATAACTTAAACCCGGTACCCGAAGCAGCAAGTGCTTCTTTGATCATGGGTATTTTGTATTTTAAATCATGCGCAATGTCGAATGTGTTGAGGCTGGAGTCGCCTTCCGCTACATAGGTATAATTGTCGGAAGAAAAATCGCAACTATTGATATTGGTTCTGCCCAGGGTGTATCCTATGCCATTTTCTGCATCGAAATACAGGGATAAAAACTCTTTGCGCTTGTCTTCTGATAATTTGTAAAATGTTTCAGCACTGGCATCCGTAAAAGCTCCGCCAATGCCGATAAACTCCTGAAAAGTAGCAGATTCATCGATAAAAACCGATGGTTCCGTTTCAAAGGGTTGTCTGGCTTTAGACACTTCCAAGGCTGTAACTTCTGCCAGTTTTTGACCTGTATTTTTGGCCGTTACAAATGCGCGGATTTGCGTGGTTTTACTTTGTTGAGCAGTTGCCAACACCTGGCATCCCAGGAATAAAATAAAAAGGCAAAATTTAGAAGACATGGTTGTATAATGTTAAAATCACCAAACAAATGTATTGACGGTTCCCGGTTTCATCTCCAACACAGCAGCTACCCGACCATCGGTTATATGTATTTTTTTTGTGGCAGCGCTTTCATTCATAAGTATGATTACTTTACTTCCATCGGGGTTTTTAAAAGCTACATTGGGTGTGGATTCAAACCAGGGTGAGGACATTCTCACTGCCCCCGCTTTGATGAACCTGGATGCATGGGCTATGATGTAATAGGATACGTTTCTGGAATAGGTGTTGCCATTGATAGTTACAGCCCCTAAGCACAATGAGCACCCACCATCCAGATGGGGATCAAACGAAGGATCGGCTGCCAGGTTCCACTCCAGTACATTTTTACTCCAGTTGCGCGTAGTACCCATGACTACATGCCTCATATGCCATTTCAAATCATCGCCAAACTGTGCATTACCACCGGTCCATTGTTCTGTAAAATAGAGGTTCTTGTCCGGGTGTGCATCGTGCACCAGGCTGAGAGCGCTTTCGTCACCCCCGTACAAATGAAAAGCGGTTCCGTCAATGTACTGAGCTGCCGCCGCATCTGATAAAACTGCCAGCGGATATTGGTAATTGTCGCAATTGTGATCCCAGATCACAATTTTGGTATCGATTCCTGCTCCCTTTAATGCAGGTCCGAGGTGATTCTTAATAAAATCGGCCTGCTGGGTAAAGGACATGATCATGCTGGGATTGTTGCCCCCATGCTGTGGTTCATTCTGAATGGTCACGGCATCGATGCGTATGCCCAGCCTTTTCATGGCATTTATGTACTTAACAAAATAATCGGCATACACACCCTGGTGTTCTGTCTTCAAGTTGCCACCCACACTTTGTCCGTTGGTTTTCATCCACAGGGGCGCTGTCCAGGGTGAGGCCATGATTTTGATTTGAGGCTGTATTGACAGGATTCTTTTTAACAAAGGAATGAGGTCTAAGGTATCTCTCGACAAGTTGAATTGAGCGAGTGTGGGATCCGTTTGTCCGGCGGGCATTTCATCATAGGTAAAAAATGTTTCGCTCAGGTCTGAAGCGCCAAGACTTATTCGAAGGTAGTTGACACAGTTTTCTCCTGCATCGCAGCCAAACAATTCTTTGATCAATTTATCTCTGGAAGTTGCTTCCATTTTTTCAATCAGATAAGCACTGCCTCCTGTGAGTGTATAGCCGAAGCCGTCTATGGTCTGGAAGGTAGTTTGAGTATCCACCTTGATAGCCGGTAATGAAATATCTCCATCTCCCATTTGGATGGTAGATGATGAAAGCAAGAGGGTTTTATCAAAGCTGGTGGTAAAATAATTGGCCTTTGGAATAGGGTTGGGATCTACGTCCTGCCTGGTTGAACAAGACCAAATGGCACTTGCAACCAAAAGCAGCATATATCCCATCACCCTGGTGTTTTGTAGTCTCATACAGGTCTTAAAGTTAGGTTAATACCCTGGATTTTGACTTAACTTTGTATTTTTATCCAATTCTGACTGTGGTATTGGCCACAAAAGGCGATCGTTTGTGAGGTTGTAACCCAGTTTTTCACCGGTTGGACCTACTGCGTTGTTCATCACCTCTATGGCCTTTCCTGTGCGTTTCAAATCATACCAGCGATGTCCTTCGAAAGCCAGTTCGAGGCGTCTTTCTTTGGCAATCACCGCTTTCATTTCTTCTTTTCCGGCGGCTGTTGCATCAGCGAGTTTGGCTCTTTTCCTGATTTGGTTGACCAGCTGCAAAGCGCCTTGCATGTCGCCATTTTCATTGAGGGCTTCTGCTTTTAGTAAGATGATATCAGCCAGCCTGATGAAGATGTAATTTTGATTGCTGCCTTCATCGAATTTTCTGTACTTGTTGATGAACGGATATTTGGTTTGAGGCCAGTGCGCATCCGACCATTTACCACTGACATCCAGGAAGGTGATGGAGGCGTTTTTACGGACCAGGTCTCCTTCCGCATCAAAAGCCTTTGCGAGGTCATTGGAAGGAAGGTTGAATTTTTTCCAATCCAGGCCGCGAAAAATTTTTACGCCCCAATTGCCATCGCTGGCGCCACCGTTGTAATTGATTTCAAAAATGGATTCAGCCGTATTTTCTGCAGAATTGTTCCAGAGGTCATCGTAATTGGGCAAGAGGGTATATCCACCGGCTATTACATCGTTGCAGTACGACAAAACTTTGTTCCAATCTTTGTTGGGACGGGTAGCATAGACTTTGGCCAGCATAGCGTTTACAGCGCCTTTCGTAGCAATGCCTTTATGGATGGCTGTAACATTGACGTTGGCCAACGCTGTTTCAAAGTCTTTGATGATTTGGGTATAGACTTCCTCCTGTGTGGAACGTGCCGGAAAAATGATGGAATATATTTTATCCAGTTCAGCAGCAGAAATACTCTTTACTTCTGTGAGCTGCAAGGGCACATCACCCCACAATTGTACTGCCTGGAAATACATGAAGGCACGAATGAAAGAAGCTTCTCCAATGATTTGTTTTTTTCTTTCTTCCGTCAAGCCGGGAATTGTGCCATCCAGGTTATTGATAATCGTGTTTGTTTTTCCGATCGTTGAATACAAATAACGCCAGTCGCGGCTTACATTGGAATTGGTAGCATCAATGTTGTAATCATCGATCTGAAAATTGGCAGGATTGTCTCCACCCGCATAAGCATCATCAGACTGGGCATCTCCATTTACAAAATAATCCAATTGGTAATATTCATTCTTGAAATCACCGTACGCAGCTGCCAGCGCTGCTTCCACTTCATTGGCTGAATGAAAATAAATACTGTCGGCGCTGGTATTCCCCACAGCAACGCTTTGTGATTCCGGCTCAATTTCCAAAAAATCTGAACATGAGACCATTACACTCAACAGGCTGAACATTATGACAGGAAAAAAATATTTTTTCATGGTATAAATTTAAAACGCTTTCTTTAATAATTATAAATCGGCTTTGATTCCCATGGTTACAACCATGGAATGCGGGTACGTGCCGTAATCTATGCCCAGTTCTGTGGCACTCCTGCCAAAGGCATTGACCTCGGGATCGTAGCCACTATAGCCCGTAAGGGTAAACAAATTTTGACCGGTTGTGTACACCCTGAGGTTGCTGAAACCTGCCTTTTTAAGCCAGTTACCACTGAAATTATACGCAAGGGTTACCGATTTGACTCTCACGTAAGAACCATCTTCAATAAACCGCGTGGAGTTCAATACATTCTGTACATTGCCATTGCCGATGGCCCTTGGTATGTCCGTAATGCGGTTGTCAGGTGTCCACCTGTTGAGTACGGCAACAGATTGATTTTTGGAGTCGAACATACCTTCCAGGTCGATGCGCGTGGCATTGAAGATGTCGTTGCCATAGCTGCCCTGAATAAAAATATTAAGATCGAATCCTTTCCACGAAAAATTATTGGTAAGTCCAAATACGAAATCCGGCTGTGCGTTGCCGATTACCGTTCTGTCGCCCGGATCAAAGATGCCGTTGTTGTTGAGGTCTTTGTATTTGAGATTGCCCGTTTCCGGATTGACTCCTTCAGAAATATAACCGAAGAAGCTGCCCAATGGAAGACCCTTTCTGACGATGCTCACATCCTGGTTGTTGGAATAGATTCTTCCAAAATAGTAAACGTCTGTATATTTCAAGTCAGTGACTTCGTTTTTGTTAAACGAAATATTGAAATCTGTATTCCATTTCAAAACACTGTTGGTATTTACTGTACTGATGGCCAGGTCTATGCCCTTGTTTTGAATATTACCCGCATTGGTCTGGATAGTGGTGATGGGCAATGAATTGCTCAACTGTACATCCAGGAGCACATCGCTTGTTTTCTTGAGATAGGCATCCGCTGTAATGGTAAGCCTGCCATTGTACATCAGCAGGTCGAGGCCAATATTGGTCTGGCTTGTGGTTTCCCATTTCAGATCGGGATTGCCATAGGTCACCTGTGCAGCACCCGGGCCTGAAAGCGGAGACGTAGGCGTACGTCTGTAGTAGCTGATCAAGCCGTACCTGGCATAATTGGAAATTCCTTCCTGGTTGCCATTTCTACCCCATCCTACCCTGAATTTGAGGTCTTCGATGGCGGAGATGTCTTTGATGAAAGCAAGCGAAGATGCCCTCCATGCGAAGGAAGCTGCCGGCATTACACCCCAGTGGTGAGCCAGCTTGGAAGATCCGTCTCTTCTGACAGAAGCAGAAAAAATATAGTTGCCATCGTAATTATAGGTAGCTCTTCCGAAGTAGGAAGCCAGTGCCCATGCAGAGCGATCTGTAGAGCCGGAAATGGTATTGGCAGCATTGAGGGTTTTGACTGAGGTATCATCCGGAAAGTCATTCCCCTGAAGGTATGAATCGTTCCAGACTTGTTTTTGGTGACTGCTTCCAATGAGTGCGGTGTATTGGTGTTTGCCACTTTCACCGGAATAGTTCAGTGTGTTTTCTGAAAGCCAGGTATAGGTGGTGGATTTATCGGCAATGCCTACGCCATTTTGATTTCTTCCATAATTGGTCCTGAACGGATCCAGGTAATAATCCCATTGATGAGTCTGAAAATCGACACCCAGGTTTGATTTGAACTTGAAGCCTCCTCCAAAATTGATACTTGCATACGTACTGCCGAAAAGCCTGTTGTCGCGCTGCAACTGCTCAGGACCCTGCATATAGGCGATGGGGTTTTCCCAGCTGGGTTGGAATGGATTGGGATCGAATTGTCCGGATCCATCGTTTTTATAGACACGTAAGAATGGGGGCGTATTGAGTGCACTCATGATCACACCGCCTCTACCCGAGCTGGCGTTGTCTTGTGTGTTTTTGGTATTGGACAAAATGGTATTGATGCTCGTGCCCACACTCAACCAGGATCGGATGTCATTGTCGAGATTTAGTCTTAATGAATACCTTTCAAACTCTGCCGGTTTCACGATACCAGTGCTCTTGAGATAGTTTCCGGAAAGTAGGTAACGCGATTTATCGCTACCTCCTGAGACAGAAAGTTGGTAACTTTGGTTGGATCCCAGGCCGAATACCTCATTGTTCCAGTTGGTATTGGCTGTCCATGTAGGATCGAGGCCACCGGGAATGATCTCTTCCATGAGTTCCCTGTATTTTCGGGTTGTTAATACATCGATGGTTTTATTGAGTCTGGAAATGCCATAGTAAGCATTCAACGAAACAGTCGTCTCTCCTGCTTTACCCCTCTTCGTGGTGATAAGGATCACGCCATTGGCAGCTCTGGCACCATAAATGGAAGAGGAGGAAGCGTCCTTGAGCACGGTCATAGAAGCTATGTCGTTGGGGTTGAGTCCGCGAATATCGGTGGTAGGTACACCATCCACTACGTAGAGTGGCTCGTTTCCTGCCAAAACGGAGGTTGCCCCTCTGACTCTGACCGAAATATCACCTCCCGGTTTACCGGAGGGTTGTACTACCTGTACTCCGGCAGCGGTGCCCTGAAGTGCTTCCGCTGCAGAAACCATGGGTCTTTCTTTGATAACTTTTTCATCTACGATGGCAACGGCAGAGGTGAGGTCTTTTTTCTTTTGGGTGCCATAGCCAATAACTACCACAGATTCCAGTAGGGTACTTTCTTCTGTTAGCACCACGTCAATAACCGAACGGCCATTGATGTCGATTTCTTTTGTTGCATAGCCGATCGAACTGAATACCAGCATGCCTTTACCGGCAGGTATTTCATATTTGCCGTCCAGGTCAGTTACGGTTCCTGTGTCAGTACCTTTTAAAAGCACCGTAACACCAATGAGGGCTTCGCCTTTTTCAGAAGTGACTGTACCGGATACCTGGGCTATAAGAAGGGTTGAAAAGCATAGGAGAGATAACAATAAGAATTTCCGGATCATAAGATTGGTTTTAGATGAGATCTGGTGATAAAAAAGGGGTGAAGTCATACCAGCATTTCACACATTTCTGGTTAAAGCCACTTTTCCATTATAGTGATTGGCAAGACTTGCACCCAATAAAAAATGAGTAAATAGTAGTAGAAATTCAGAAGGAAATGAAAAATCCGGCAAAGAGCAAATGAATGCCCTCCGCCGGATCTACACCTGTTAACGTTGCAATACCATGGTCCAGGCCTTGGTACCGTCTTTGCCATCAGAGATATCTACAGAGACAACCAAAATTTCTTTGCCGCCACTATTGATATAACTCATTACTTCGTATCGGTTGGTATCGCTACCTCCATTGGGTGCCTTAGCACTATCGGTGTTTTCACCACCGTAGTATCCTTTGTAGAAACCGATGAAAGCAGCTTTGTTGCCACCATTTTTAACCGTGATTACAGGCCTTGAAGTGCCCGAAGCCGGAGTCAAGGTAAAGGTATGTTTACCGCTGCCAAAAGCAGCACCATTACCACTGGTTGCAACCTGAGAATCAGACCAGCAACCGTTGGGTGAACCCATGTAACCATCGTTTCTGGCATCGCCATTGGTTTTGTATTCATAAGTGCCATCAGCACTGAAAATAAACTCATCATTGGTGATACATGACCAGTCATCAGTACCTGTAGAACTGCCATTGAGGAAGTTGAGCGGTACTTGCCACCATTCAGAACTTCCGAGGCCCGGACCTACATAGATAGAGTTGGCTTCAGGTCTCACTTTCCACGCTGCTCCGGTAAGGTTGCTCAATGAAAAAGATCCATCAGATACAGCTACTTCCTTGGTAACTGTAGATGTTCCGGTTGCACTGGTTGCTGTCAATTTAACCTGGTAAGCACCTGACTGTGCATAGGTGTGAGAAGGATTGTTAGCCGAAGAAGTAGCACCATCTCCAAAGTCCCAGCTATAAGTAGAAGCATAAACAGATTTGTTGGTAAAGGTTACGTCTAAACCAGAAGCATCAAATGCGAAATCTGCTGTTGGTTTTGGACTGGGAATGGCGGGCTCATCGGCAGGATTGTCGTAATGAACAAGGGTAACTCTCCAATACGCATCCGGCGATGGGTTTGAAGCAGCAAATTTGTATTTAGATTCAATAATCAATGTATCAACTGCGCCATCATGTATTTTGATGATGTCAAACTTCACTGAATCCTGAGGTGTTTTTACCTCTGTAACGGTACCAATCTTAGGCAAGCCAATAAAAGCGCCTTTTCCAATTACCGTAAGCGTAGGTTTGGTGCCGTTCACCAGGTTGAATTTGTGTTTGCCATCACCGAAAGCGGTAAGGTCTTCTCCATTTTCTCCTTTCATATTGGCAGGGGTAGATGCCAGACATTCGTTGGCAGGTTTAAATACGCCACCTTCAGCCCAATAATCTCCATTGGTTTTGTATTCATAACTTTTATCTCTGGAGAAGATAAATTCATCGTTCATGATACACGGACGGCGTGCAATTTCGTCATTGTCACGTCCTTGTGCCCACCAAACCTGATCACGGGCAATAGGACCCACTTCCAGTGGCCAGCGACCCGGAGAGACCACCCTCAACAGCTTCCATGTTTTTGATGTAGTGCCGGTAAGTTTGGTTAATTCTGCATCAGGATCCACAACGGTAACCACCTGTGAAGATGTATTGGTACCTCCATCACTGGCTTTGGCAGTCAATTTTACCGTATAACTACCTACGGCAGCATACTTATGAGAAGGACTTTCCTCGGTTGAGGCGGCAGAATTGTCGCCAAAATCCCAGGTATAAGAAGTTGCGTTCGAGGAGGCATTGGTAAACTTGATCGTGAGAAAATCGTTGGCATCTGCCTTGTAGGAGAAGCCCGAAATTACCTCAATAGGATCATCTTTACCGCAGGAAGTGACTAAAACCAGGCCCGAAAAGACCAAAAGCCACGAAAACAGGGTATTAAGTTTCATTTTAAATAGGTGTTGTATTAGTTAAAAAAATTTGTTGAATTAACGATTTGACAATATTAATTTGTGCAAACATAGGCCTTTGAAGCGTCTGATTAATCAAATCAACCTACTTCAATACTACTACATTCCCATTCAGACACTACTTCATTAGTACGATAAAGATTAAATTGCCATCGCAAATTCTTTGGACTTGAAACAAGATCAAAAATATCAGGGCTACTACATGTCAATAAAGCTTGTTGTTTATTTGACCGTTTTTCTATGTCAAAGCACAGCAGCCTGGTCGCAGGCGGTCAATTTGGGCTTCCCTCCTGTTTACAATTACCCAAAAGGCGAATACATGGCGGGTTCACAAAACTGGGATATAGCCTGGGACGATGTAGGATATACCTGGTTTGCCAACAACGCCGGAATTTTGCAATTTGATGGTAATCAATGGACTACATATAAACTCCCCAACGAAACCATTGCCCGTTCTCTCACGGTAGGCAAAGACGGCATCGTTTACGTGGGTGGGCAGGGAAGCTTTGGCTATTTGAAACCCAATAACATGGGATTGTATCAATTTTATAATCTGTCGAACGAACTGAAAGGTGCAGATGCAGATTTTGAAGACGTTTGGGATGTCATTGAACATGAGGGAGGTATATTTTTTCGAACCGACAACAATGTATTTTTATACCAAAACAAGCAGCTAAAATCCCTTTGGCCGGGCCGGAAAAAACTCAATTATTTAGGGGTTTGGCAAAACGAACTGGTACTACAGGATGGCGACAACAGGCTCTACACCTTCAGTAAGGATAGTTTTATACCCAAAACTGATCTAAAAATCTTTGACAAAGGGCGAATTTCAGGGGCCATAGCCCTGGATCGTGACACCTTATTGGTCCCCACCATTGACGACGGCATTTTTTACATTTCTGGCAACAGCATCCTGCCCTGGAAAACATCAGACGATGCATTTCTCCGGAGTTCCATCATTTTTTGTGCAGATATCAGTCCGGGAGGGCAAATTTTGTTGGGAACGTCTTTCAGCGGACTGATCGTCATTGATAGAAATCACCGCATCCAGGATGTAGTGCAGAAGAAAAACGGGCTTCAAAACAATTCGGTTTTGAGTATTAAAGCTACCCAACGCGGAAATGTATGGCTGGGGCTCGACAATGGCATTGATTTGGTAGAATTGCAATCCCCGGTACGGGTCTTATATCCGGATGGAGAATTGCAGGGAACCGGGTATGCCGTTTCAGTGTATAACGGAAGGTTGTACTTTGGCACCAATACCGGATTATACACCTTGCCCCTTAAAAGCTATTACGCTCCGTCTGAAAGGCTGCTTTTCAGTAAAGTAAGCGGCAGTCAGGGACAGGTCTGGAACCTTAGCCAGATCGGGGGTAAACTCATGATGGGTCATCATGATGGCGCCTTTGAAATAACAGGCACCACAGCTGTGAAGAAATTGAATCACAATGGCATCTGGAAC
>WBZP01001977.1_pt1 | contig 24259 bp, 24 predicted proteins | sample 5204301 | NCBI WGS metagenome assembly WBZP01 (sample SAMN12412401, study PRJNA552823) | activated sludge metagenome | isolation source: activated sludge from nitrification reactor of wastewater treatment plant... | place: USA: Pennsylvania | collected 2017 | reverse complement strand
CCCGGCCCACCTGTTCGCGGTGATCATGCCCTCGGCCCACGATCAGCCCGGCCTGATCGGGCATCTGGCGCAGCGGGGGGTGGTCGGGGCCTTCCACTACCAACCCTTGGACAGCTCGCCGGCAGGCCGGCGGCTCGGTCGCACACCCGAGCCCTGCGCGATCACCGCGCAGGCCGCGCAGCGCCTGGTCCGGCTACCGTTACACAGCGGCATGAGCGTCGGGGACACCGAGCGAGTCATCGACGCGGTCACGGCATACGAGGTGCGCTGATGTCGCTCGCCGACCTGTCCCGACCTGGCGTGTGGCTGCTCCTTAGCCCTTGGGATTCGGCGCGATTTGGCCTGCGCATCGCTCGCCTCGTGGTCGGTGAAGGCACCAGTGGTGACGAGCTTGCGGCGACCCTGCCTGGGCTTGCTCGCGACGATGACGCGGACCTGTTGATCGCGCGCTGGCCGGCCGGACTCGTGGGCTGCGGTGCCCTCCTGACGGTCCCGCAACGCGTGCTCCTCCCGGCCGACACGCTGGTCTATTGGGCGGCCGATCTCGACACCCTGCGGGTGCCAGCGCCCGCCCCCCATGAGCCGGTGCGGCCTGCAGACGCCGGGAGCGATCCGAGCGCCCTCGAGCGCGTCGTGACCGAAGTCTTCGCCGAATACGGCCACCACTATGCCGCCAACCCATTGCTGGACCCCGCCCTGGCCCTGGCCGGCTACGCGCAGTGGGCCGCGCGGACGGTAGCCGACCCGTCGTCGGTGAGCGCCGTGATCCAGGACCGTCAGGGTGCTGGCGCGCTGGCCGGTCTGGCCACCGCGACGGTGGACGGCCCAGTGGTGGAGGTCGAACTAGCCGGCGTCACGGCGGCGCTCGCCGGCAGCGGGGCGTATGCCGCATTGCTCGCGGCGGTGGCCGAACAGGCCCGCGCCCGGGGCGCCGATCGACTGGTGATCTCAACTCAGGCCGGTAACATCCGGGTCCAGCGGAGGTGGGTAGCCCTCGGACTGCGACCGGTGTCCGCCTTCACGACCGTCCACTCCATCCGTCGTTCGCTGTGGGAGCAGCGGGCGGACGCGCCCCAAGGAGATCCTGCATGAGCACGCCGCCGTCGGCCGGGTGGTTTGACGATCCGGATCAGCCCGATCAGTTGCGTTACTTCGACGGGGTGATCTGGACGGCGCATACGACCGCGCGCAGTCGATTCGGTGGGCAGCCGGCAGTCCAGGACAACCTCGCTTCTTCGACCGGTCCGGCTCACCAGACCGCTCCTGCGCCGGTCGGAGGCGGGTCCCTGGGTGGATCGGTCCACCTGACCTTGGCACCGCTGATCACTCGCCTGGTCGCCTACATCGTCGATCGCATCATTGTCGGCCTGCTCACCGCGGTCACCGGGTTCTGGCTGATCCTGCGCGCCTTCGATCCCCTGCGCGACGAGCTGGAAAAGGCCTCTGCCGCAGGCGATATCGCGGCCATTCTGACGCTCACCGACCGGGCTGATCGCAGCTACTTGCTGGCCTATCTCGGGTTCAGTCTCATCCTGGCCTTGGCGTACAACGTCTTCTTCCTGGTCCGCAAGGCGGCCACCCCGGGCAAACTCCTGCTGGGCTTGCGGGTGCAAAGCGTGGGTCGCCTGGGGCCGCTCTCGATGGATACCGCGATGCGGCGAGCCGGCTTCGAGGCCGTGCTTTCGGCGATGAGTCAGGCGCCGGTGATCGGACTGATCGGGCTCTTCCTCGCGGTGGCTGACAGCGTCTGGCCGATCATGGATCCGCGCCGCCAAGCGCTGCATGACAAGGTGGCCGGCACCGTGGTCGTGCTCGCCCCGCCGAAACAGCCGACGGGCCGGTTGTGAGCACGCGAGCGGTGGCCCGGATGTGGGAGGGCATCCTGGCGACTCAGGCCGCTCGGCTCGACCTGCGCAACGATGGCCGGTACCGCAGCGGCTACCACCTTGAGGAGCTCTACTTCGCGCTTCTCGAGATCGCGCAGCCCGGGCTTTTCGTCGAGGCGGGCGCCTTCGATGCCACTGCGTCGCGGCGTGCTGCCGCCCTGCTGCCCGGAGCGAGAGTCATTGCTGCTGAGGCGAATCCGAGCAATCACGCCATCTGGGCTCGGCAGGTCGACTTCGCGGCGCAGGGTGTCGACTATCGCCAGATTGCGCTGGCGGATGGGGTGTCGGAGGTTTCCTTCATCCTGCGCAGCACCGGGGATGCCGAGGTCGCCGAGGACAACTCGATTCTCCCACTTACCGGGGCGCGCCAGGTTGAGTCAGCCGATGCCGTGACCGTCCAGGCGACCACCTTGGACGCCCTCCTCACGGAGGTGGCCGCGCACGTGCGGGTCGCAGCCTGGGTTGACGTCGAGGGCGCCAACCGAGAGGTGCTCACTGGCGGAGCCACCCTGCTGGGCAGGGTCGACCTGATCAAGATCGAGGTCGAGACCCAGGAGATGTGGTCGGGGCAGTGGCTCGCGGTGGATGTGCTGGAGAACCTTCTGGGCCACGGCCTGGTCCCGGTGGCCCGGGATGCGCAGGCGCCCACCCAGTTCAACCTGGTGTGTGTGAGTGAACGGGTCCTGGCTTGCCCTGGGGTCGCTGTCCTGATCGATGACTTCTTGCGTGCGCAAGGCGAGCGGGAGCTGCCGGGGGCGCTCGGGCTGGCACGTCGCGACCCGCGAGTTCGCGCCGCTGCGCGATCGGTGAGCGCGCTGGCGCGACGGGTTCGTTGAGATGCGGCGCGAGTCGCTGCCTCCTGGCCTGCTGCACCTGCTGCAGGAGACCAAACATCGGGCGGCAGTGGCGCGCAAGCACGCCGGTTGGGGGTTCCCCACGATTCGTGGGCCACTGCTTGAGCCGTACTTCCGGTGGCGGCAGGAACGCGACCCGCAGCGCTTCCCTGCAGACCGATACGCCGGGCAGTGGTTCGCGCACGATCTGCCGGGTCGAGCCATCGAACGCGGTGAGCCGGTGCCTCGCCGAATCTTCGTGCTGTGGACCGGGGACAACCCGCTCACCCCGAACCGCGCCAGACACTTGGCCAGCATTCGTGAGGTCAACGCCGACCTTGAGGTGGTCCTGATCACCCCGGACAACCTGGCCGATTGGTTGGTGGACGGGCATCCGCTACCTGCCCAGTACCGGCACCTCTCCTTCGTCCACCGCTCCGATGTCCTGCGCGGCTATCTCCTGCATCATCACGGCGGTGGGTATGCCGATCTCAAGCGGCCCTTGCATCGCTGGGCGCCGGCCTTCGATCGCCTGGAGGCCTCCGACGCCTGGCTCCTGGGGTACACCGAGACCTACCGTCTGCAGGTCCCGGCCGTGGGTGGCGAGCTCTACCGCGATCTGCGTGCGAACTCGCGCCAACTGCTCGGTTACGGCGGCCTGATCGCGCGGGCCAACACCCCGCTCACTGCCGAGTGGGACGCGCGCGTGCGAGCCGTGCTGGCGCAGCACTCCACGGCGCTCGCGGCACACCCGGGGAACACTCGGGGCGACAACCCGGGTTATCCGATCGGCTGGACCCAGGTGCTGGCCCACATCGTGGCACCGCTGACCTGGAAGTACCAGGATCACGTGCTGCACGACGAGCGAGTGCTCCCGGAACTGCGCCGCTACACCTGAGCAGGCCGGATCCGACCCACGCATTCGCCCAGCCCGATCCGGCCACCACCCGCGGCCGGCGCACTCGCCCGCAAGGTCACGACATCGCCGTCCTCCAGGAAGCTGCGGGTGCTGCCGTCGCCGAGCGTGACCGGCTCCGCACCGCTCCAGGACAACTCCAGGAAGGATCCTCGCTGCGCTCGCTGCGAGCCGCTGATCGTGCCTGACCCGAGCAGATCGCCGGGCCCCGTGGTCGCACCATTGACGGTCAGGTGCGCCAGCATCTGGGCCGGCGACCAGTACATCGAGCGGTAGGGCGGCCGGGAGACCACCGTGCCATTCCAGTCGACTTCGAGGTCGATATCGAGACCGTAGGCAGTGGAGGCGCCATCCGCCGTCGGTTCGCCGCTCAGATAGGGCAGCGGCGCGGGGTCCTGCCCGGGCAGGGGCACTCGGGCTGCCCGCAGCGCGGCCATCGGCACCACCCAGGCGGAGATCGACGTGGCGAAGGACTTGCCCAGGAAAGGCCCAAGCGGCACGTACTCCCAGGCCTGCAGGTCGCGGGCCGACCAGTCGTTGAGCAGGACGACGCCGAAGAGATGCTCATCGCTGCGAGCCAGGGCAATGGGCGACCCGAGCGTGCTCCTCGGCCCGCCGACGACGAAGCCCAATTCGGCCTCGATGTCGAGTCGAACCGACGCTCCGAAGACCGGGCTCGGCTCGGAGGGAGGCTTGCGCTGCCCACTGGGGCGAATGATCTCGGTGCCAGAAACGACGATGGTCTGAGAGCGGCCGTGGTATCCGATGGGCAAGTGCTTCCAGTTCGGCGTGAGCGGCTCGCTGTCGGGTCGGAAGATCCGCCCAACATTGGTCGCGTGCTGTTCGCTGGCATAGAAGTCGACGTAATCCCCCACGGTGAAGGGGAGGTGCATCGTGACCTCGCTCAGCGGGATCAGGTGGGGGCTCACGCCATCTCGATGCACGTCATTGGAGAGGATCTCGATCAGCCAGTCCCTGGCGATCTGCCACACCGAATGTGGTTGCGCGAGAAAGGCATTCAGCGATCCCTGACGCCAGATCGGCGCGAGATCGGGGCCGTCTCCCGGATCCCCTTTCGCCGCCACGGCGCTAACGTCAAGGACCAGGTCGCCGATCCGGACGCCGACGCGAGAGTCCTCGCCAGGGCGGGAAAAGACGCCATAGGGCAGGTTGTCGACCCCGAAGGGGTGGTCATCCGACAGCTCAAGCCAGGTGGTCATGGTTACCTCCGAAGGTCCGACGAAAGATCGTGGGGGAGTAGGCCCATGTCGACCAGTTCCCCTAAGGGATCGGTCACCTCGCAGCAGCCGTATGCCGTGAAGGCCCTACGCACGTCAGCCGCTGTGGCGGTCGACCACGACTCGACGATGGGTACGAGCGCGAGCGGATCGCGCTCGGCCAAGGATGCGGCCACCTCGTCGCTTCGCACCGGGTCAGCCAGCGCGACCGCGGTGGCAACCAGCACGTTGAGTAGGCCGTGCTGCGGCTCGCCGTCGTGCTCGGCGCGCAGAAGGTGATGCAGCCCGCCGGTCAGTTTGAAGGGCAGGCTGCGCTCGAGGGCGCCAGTGATGACGTGGGCGAGTTCGTTCTCGTTGGGCCAGCTCCAGCTTGGCGTGGCTCCCGTGCGGAACTTAGCCACCACCGCGCGGCCACTGCTGCGGGCCCGGGTCAGGTCGTCCAAGGCCGTCTCCAGGGGGATCTCCCGTGAGAGTTCGAGCGCGAGCGGGAGCTCGCCTGGAGCCAGGGTCCGCCAGTGCGGCGACCAGGGCAACTCGATGCCGGTCACCCGCACGTGCTCCGCCGCCAGGGCCAGCGACACCCCCTGCTCCACGATCTCGTCGGCCGTTCCCGGACGGGCGATCAGCGTCGCGGCCACCGGGTCCTCGCCGACCAAGGCGACCAATTCGGGCACCCAACCCACCGGCACCAGCAGGGGGCCGACCGTCACGGCGTACGAGGAGGTGCGGTGTCTGCGGTGGGCGGCAATCGCGTCCGGTAGCAGCGCGTTACCGGGCGGGAAGACCGCTGCATCATCGATCAGGTGCATGAAGAGGCTGGCCACCGCCGGGTGGCGGGCGGTCATTCCGGGCGTCGTCGATGGCACCTGGTCAGCCTATCGAGCACGGCCTCGCTGATACCTTCGGCAGGTGCCTGAGGTCTCGATCGTCATCCCCAGCTACCGGGGTGCGCAACGCCTTCCGCGGCTGGTGCGCGCGCTGCGCGCCCAGCAGGGCGCGGCGTGGGAGGCCGTCATCGTGATCGACGGAGTGGTCGATGACAGCGTCGACGTGGTGGAGCGGTTGCGGGGCGATGCGCCGATCACGGTGCTCCCGCTGGCCGCCAACCAGGGCCGGGCCGCCGCCCTCAACGCCGGCTTCGCGGCCGCCGCCGGCGAGGTGCTGGTGCGCTGCGATGACGACGTCGAGCCTCGGGCGGACTTCGCGGCCGCACACCACCGGCTGCACGAGGGCCGACGCGTGGGTGTGGTCGGTCCCTGTGAGGACGTCTTCGCCGACACGGCCTACGCCCGGGCATATGGCCGTCCCGCCGAATTGCGGGTACGCGAGGCGTGGTACGTCACCCCGCCCGATGAGGCCTGGCGGTTGTGGTCGGGCAATGTCTCGGTGACGCGGGAGGTGTACGACCAGGTGGGGGACTATGACACCGGCTTCCGTGAGTACGGCTGGGAGGACGTTGACTGGGGCTACCGGCTGCACCTGCTCGGCCTGCCCGTCGTGGTGGGCCGTGAGGTGGAGGCGCTGCACCACAACCCGGCGACCTCGGTGCGTGAACGGGCCGAGCGGGCCTTCGCCTCGGGAAGCTCGCGCCGACGCTTCGAACGCAAACACGGCCCGACAGCCGCTGCCTTGCTCGCCTCGCCGGCGTCCTGGCGCGGCCCGTGGAATGTCGCAGTCGGGGTGACCGCAGCCGCCCTCAACGAGCGAACCCTGGGGCCGATCACGAGCGGTCTGGATCGGCTGGTCGAGCACAGCCCGCGAGCGGTCGGCGAGAAGTTGGCGGCCCTCGGAGTCGAGGCCGCCGGTCGGGCCGGGCGCAGCGCCGGTTGACCCGGGTGTGCCGCCGGGTTAACCCGTAGGCTGAAGAGCGGACATCCGGTTCGATCCAGTGAGGTGGACCCGTGGCGCACTACCAGTCGATGGGCAGCATCCCGCCCAAGCGGCATACCCAGCATCGACGGCCCGCTCGGGGGAAGCAGGCCGGGGAGCTCTATCACGAGGAGTTGATGGGCGAGGAGGGCTTCAGCTCGGACTCCTCGCTGCTCTATCACCGCAGCATCCCGGCAACGATCAGCGGTTATCGCTCCTGGTCCGTGGGCAATCTCGACACCGTCCCCAACCACCCGCTGTTGCCGCGCCACCTGCGTCCGCACGACCTGGTGTTCACGGCCAAGGGCGCCCGGGCGACCGACCTCGTCACCGGCCGCCGGCTCCTGCTGGCTAATGCTGACGTCCGCCTGCTTTACGTCCTGGCCGGCGCCCCCAGCCCGTGGTACCGCAATGCCATCGGCGATGAATGCGTCTACATCGAGCGCGGCAAGGCCCGGGTGGAGACCGTCTTTGGTGCCCTCGAGGTGGGTCAGGGCGATTACGTCATCATCCCGAGGGCCACCACGCACCGTTGGCTTCCGCGCCGCTCCAAGGACCCACTGCGGGCCATCATCATCGAGGCGAATAGCCACATCGCGCCGCCGAAGCGGTACCTGTCGAAGTACGGGCAATTCCTTGAGCACAGCCCCTACTGCGAGCGGGACCTGCGGGTGCCCACCGGCCCTCTGCTCGCCGAGGACATCGGCGAAGATCCGGCTGCTGAAACCGAGGTGTGGATCAAGCACCGTGGCGGCGGACCGGAGAGCAGCGGTGGCGTCCTGGGGACCATTCACGTCCAGCCGCATCATCCGCTTGATGTGGTCGGCTGGGACGGTTGCCTGTACCCCTATGCCTTCAATATCGCCGACTACGAGCCGATCACCGGTCGGGTGCATCAACCTCCGCCGGCGCACCAGGTCTTCGAGGGCTGGAACTTCGTGATCTGCAACTTCGTGCCCCGCAAGGTGGACTACCACCCGTTGGCCATCCCGGTGCCGTACTACCACTCCAATGTGGATTCCGACGAGGTCATGTTCTATGTCGACGGCGACTACGAGGCCCGCAAGGGGTCCGGGATCGCTGCCGGTTCGGTCTCGCTGCACCCCGGCGGCCACGCGCACGGACCGCAGCCGGGGGCCGCCGAGGCGTCCCTGGGCAAGGAGCGCTTCGATGAGACCGCGGTCATGGTGGACACCTTCAAGCCACTGGAATTGGGCGAGGCCGGAGCCGCCTGCGACGACGGGGTGTATGCCGCTTCCTGGTCGCGCTGAGCGTGGGTGCCACGGCCGTATCCTGGTGCGGTGTCACTGAGCCCGGTCATCGAGGAGGTCTCCCAGTCGGACGCCGAGCTGGCGCCTGACCACCCGTGGGTGACCATCGTCTGGAATGACCCGGTCAACCTGATGTCGTACGTGAGTTGGGTCTTCCAGAGTCATTTCGGCTACTCGCGCGAGAAGGCCGAGTCCCTCATGCTCGATGTCCATCACAAGGGGCGAGCCGTGGTGTCGACCGGATCGCGGGAGGCAATGGAAGCCGACACCGAGGCCATGCACGGCTTCGGGCTGTGGGCCACCTTTCGGAAGGATCAGTGATGGCCAGCGCTTTTCGCGCCAAGGGCCGTGGCGCCAAGCTGCGCTATGTCGCCGGCTTGAGCGCTGCAGAGCGCACCGCCATCGCCTCGGTCCTCGGCGAGGTGCTCCAGATCGTCGCACCGCAGGCGCTGGCCCAGTCGGAGGCTCCCGCGCCCGATGCCTTCGGCTCGATCGTCGCTCAGCTCGGCCCGCTCGGCCGTGAACCCGCAGACATCGACGGAGCCGATGAGCGTGATCCGGCGTTGGATCGGCTGATCCCGGCCGCGTTTCGGGAGGACGACGCGGTCGCTGACGAATTCCGCAGGCTCACCGAGTTCGGGATCCGCGAGCGCAAGGGTCAGGGCTTGATGCAGGCGATCGCGGCGCTGCGGCGCAGCGGTCCGTTTGCCCTCAGCCCCGCCGAGGCCGCGCGCTTCGCCACCGCCCTCACCGATGCCCGACTGGTCATCGCCGATCGCCTCGATATCACCGAAGAAGGCGACGCCGAGGCACTCGAGCGCGAGTTGGCCGAGATGGCCGATCCGCAAACGCATCCGCTGGTGCACCTGGTCGCGATGTATGACTTCCTGGCCTGGCTTCAAGAGACGCTGAGCGTCGCGCTGCTCGCCTCGGTACATCCGGACTCGTGAGGTCGTTCGCCCGAGGTGCCTTGACCGCCTACGTCCTGGTGATGGCGGTCCTCTTCGCGTGGCCCAATGGGTGGGCCATCAATCGGATCACGGTCTGGTTCTACACCCGATTCCTGCCCTACCTCGGGCCGCAGGTGCTCCCGGAGCACTACGGGCTCCTCTTCAACGTGCTGGCCTTCACCGCCCTGGTCGTGCTGGTCTGCACAGCGTTTACGCAGTTACGGGTTCACCGGGTGGTGGCGCTGGCCATCGGGGTGAGCGCGCTGGTCGAGATCGGCCAGGCACTCCTGTTGCCGGGGCGCGAAGCGGTCGGGTCCGATCTGGCGACCAATGCCGCAGGTGCCCTCCTGGGCGGGCTGATCATCACTGGCTGGCGACGAGCAGCCCGAGCGCGGTCAGTTCCTCAAGGAAGGCCCGCACGCTGACCCGTTGATCCTGCGCGGTGGCACCGACACGATCCGCCATCTCGTCCGCCGTAAAGGCTTCGGTGGCGCTGGTGGCTTCCACCCAGATCGCGCCCCCCGAGCCCAAGAGCACCTGCAATTCGCCATCCGGCAGCACGACCGCGGCCGCGATGAGGTCGGGCCCGCGATCATCGACCTCCCAGGCGACCTCGGGGCAGACGGCATAGCGCGCGGTCATCGGCGGCTCAGCCCCCTGACCAGGGCCTGCGCGGCCCGGCCGCTCAACCGTGCGCGAGCACGCCAGGTCGGTGCTGCCCGGATGCGCGCTACCCACTGTCCGACCCGGTCCGAGGGATTACTGAAACTGGCCCACAGGGCCGCTTCGGGGGTGCCTCGGTGGGCATCAAGGGTGCCCAGCGCAGCGGCCAACCCGACCTCGGCGCCGAGGTCGGCCCCGAGCGCGGCCACCTCCGCTCGCTCTGGTTCGGTGAGCTCGAACCAGTTCACCTCGACGTCAGGATGTCGGCCGGTCGCGGAGGGTGTTCGCGCCGCATGCAGCAGCAGGATGAGCCGCTGCGAGACGACATCCGGCACTGGGCACGGGCGCGCGGCCAGCATCTCCTCCTCGCGTCGCTCCCAGAGCACGTCGAAGCTGCGTACCGGGTCGGCCGCGAGCCCCGGGAAGAAGCGATGCAGGTCGACATAAGCCCAGGTGGGATGACGCAAGGTGGCGGCGTGATCGAAAGCGGAACTCTGCGTGAAGGGGTGCTGAATCGTCCAACCGCGGCTGGTCAGCGCGCTCAGCAGCCGATCGACGTGGGCCGGCCGGACGATGACATCGACATCGGTGCCCTCACTGGGGCGGGAACGCAGCCCTGCCCTGACGGCTGGCCCTTTGATGTGCAGCAGATCCACACCCGCGGACTCGGCGATGGCCTGGACGACCGCATGCGCCAGGCGCATCCGCATCCACAGCGGAATCATCGCGGGCTGCGCCATGGCCTCACTCTAGGCGGCGCCGCGACGTAGACTGGCTCAGTCCCTGCTCGCTGGGGCCCGCCGCAGTCGACGGGCCCGCCACTTTGAGGACTCCTGGTGACCTTTGTCGACGTCGTCCGCATCCTGCGGGCCAACGCGCTCTGGCTCGTGCTCGCCGCGGTCCTCGGCGGCGCCGCCGCCTATGGCTACGCCCGGACCCTGCCGCCGGTGTACCAGGCCGACGCCAGCGGGTATATCGTCTCGGGCGCCAGCCAGACCGATATCGGCCAGGTGATGGCCAACTCGGCGGTGACCTCAAGCAAGGCGTCGGTCTACGTGCCGCTGGCCCAGACCCGCAAGGTCGCCCAACGCGCCATCGAGGACACCGGCATTCAAGCCACCCCCAGTGAGATCGTCGGTCGGGTCAATGCCTCCATGCTCGAGGGTTCGAACATGATCCGGGTGACCGCGCTCGGCCCGACCCCGACCGAGGCACAAGCTCTCGCGGACGCCTTCACCCGCGCCATCGCGGACACCGCCAATGAGCTCGAACTCGGCGGTGCAGCCAAGCCGGGTCAGCAGGCGCTGGTTCGGATCGTTCCCATCGAGAGTGCGCTGCCGGGTGCCCAGATCGGGCCCAATGTCCGTAAGTACGTGCTGGCCGGTGTGGCCGGCGGCTTGGGCCTGCTGCTGGCGTGGATCTTCCTGCGCCGGATCCTGGATACCCGCGTGCGGACCGTCAAGAACGTCGAAGAGAACGAAGGCGGCACGGTCCTGTCGATTGTGCCGACCACGCCCGAGTTGCGGGCCAGCAAGGGTCGTGGACACCTCGCTCGACTTGGCTGGGCCTCGGAGTCCTTCCGCCAGCTCCGAACAAACCTGCGCTTCGTCAATGTCGATCACCCGCCGCGCAGCATCGTCATTACCAGCGCGAACCCGGGGGAAGGCAAGTCGACGATCTCGGCCACCCTGGCGCGGGTGCTGGGTGAGGGCGGCCAGCCCACGGTGCTCATTGACGCGGATCTCCGTCGGCCCATGCTGGCCACGATCTTTGACCGGCACGGATCCATCGGGTTGACCCAGATCCTCTCCGGGCAAATCAGTATCGAGGACGCCCTCCAGGACACCGATCAGCCCAATGTCAGCCTGATCACCGCCGGACGGATCCCGCCCAACCCCAGCGAACTGTTGGGCTCGCAGCGGATGCAGTCGCTGATCGAGCAGCTCAGTCGCACGCACGTGGTGATTCTGGACGCGCCCCCGCTGCTTCCGGTCACGGATGCCGGCCTGCTCACCGCGATGTCCGATGGGGCTCTACTGGTCTTTGCCGTTGGCCGCACCCACAAGGAGCAGGTGCGCCAGTGCACCAAGGTGATGGGCCATGTGGGCGGCACCGTCCTAGGGGTCATCCTCAATATGGCGCCGCGCAAGGCCATCTCCGGCGTGGTGTACGGGTACGGGTACGGGTACGGCAACTACAAGTCCAGCCAGTACTACTACGGCCCCGGGAAGCGTCGCGGCCGTCGGGGTGGCCGTCGCGGTGCGGTCTCGGCGGAGTCCACCAAGGACGAGCCGGTGCGCGTGGGCGGTCAACCCGAAGCCTAGCCAGCGGGGTCAGCGAGCAGCCGATCGACCTCAGCGCGCAGCCGGCGAGCAAAGTGCTCTTCCGAGAAGGATCGCGCGTGCGCCTGAATCGGCTCGGGATCCCAGGTACGGCCGAGATCAGCGGCCACCGCCTCGGCGATCAGCTCGGGTGTCGGCTCCTCGAAGTGCGCACCGGTTACTCCCTCGACCACGGTGTCCAGATAGCCACCGCCGCGTAGGGTCAGCGCCGGTCGCCCGTAGGCCGCACCCTCCAGCGGGGTGAGCCCGAAGTCCTCATGGCTGGGCGCGATCACGGCCGCGCAGTGGGCATACAGCCAGCGGAGCTCGGCGTCCGGGATCCCTTTGACAAAGGTGACATTGGGTGTGGCCATGGCATGTAACGGCTGCTCCAGTGGCCCCGAGCCGACCACGACGAGCCTGGCCGGGAGTTCGGCGAACGCGCGGACCGCGGCGTCGACATTCTTGTAGGGCAGGAGGCGGGAGACCATGAGGTAGAACGGCCCGTCACCGCTGGCCTGGGGGACTGGCGTCTGCGGGAGGTCGGTATCCATCGAATGAGGCGCCGGGACCACGGGCGCCTCGATGGCGTACACCCGCCGGATCCGCTCCTGGACGACGCGGGAGATGGCCAGATAGTGATCGCCGCTAGCGGCAGCCCGACGGTCCCAGGCCCGCAGTCCGGGACGCATGGCGAGCAGAGCGAGGCCGGTCAGGCTTCGGCGGGGGTCATTGCCCAGGTAGTCGGCGGTCTCATAGAGCCAGCGCGCCGGGCTGTAGCAGTACACCAGTCGCCGACCGGAGGTGGCGAACCCGTGGGCCCAACCGCTGCTGGAGACCAGGACCACATCGGCGTCAATCGTGATCGACTCACTCACCAAGGGCAGGAAGGGCAACGCGAGGCGGTGGTGCCGTCGAAATGGTCGAATCGAGTTCAGCGCGGACGGCACGATGAGGGCGTCCTTGAACTCCGGGTAGGTGAGTTCCGGGTCGTACAAGGTGGTGTGGATGACGGCATCCGGGAAGGCCCGCAGCATCGCCAGCACCACACGTTCCGCCCCACCCCGTTGGGTGAGGTAGTCGTGGGCGATGGCGACCCGTGGCCGCGAGCTGTCGGAGGTCATCGAGGCTACGTCAATCCCCACTCGTCAAGCGCGCCAGGTCGGCGTCAACCATAGCCGCGACGATGTCCTCGAAGTCCTTCTGGGGTTGCCAACCCAGCAGGTCAGTGGCCTTGGCGGCATTGCCGCACTGCTCGGTGGGATCGCTCGGGACGAAGAACTCCGGATCGCTGCGCACACGCGCGGACCACCCGGTCACCCCCGCGTGCTCGAAGGCGGCGCGCACGAAATCCTCGACCGCGTGGGTGCGACCGGTGGCGATGACATAGGTGTCGGGCTCGACGCGCGTGGCAGCCCGGAGCATGGCATCGACATAGTCCGGCGCCCAGCCCCAGTCGCGACGGGCCGCCAGGTTGCCGAGCACAAGTTCTCCTTCCCCGGTGGCCGCGATGCGAGCCACGGTCGAGGTGATCTTGCGGGTCACGAAGCTCGCTGGTCTGCGCGGGGACTCGTGGTTGTACAGGATGAGCGAGGATGCGTGCAGCCCACGATCGCGCCAGTGCTCCACCGCTGCGTGGGCGATGGCCTTGGACTGGCCGTAGGGGCTGACCGGGGCGATCGGGGTCGCCTCATCCTGCGGGCTGGTGGCCGGCTGACCGAAGATCTCAGCGCTCGCGGCTTGCACCACTGCGACCTGCCGGCCGAGGCGCTCCTGCAGGTCGGCGCACTCCTCCAGCAGCGCCGTGGCCGCGTGGGCGTTGACGGCCATGGTCCCGTCGGGATCCCGCCAGGATGCGGCCACCGAACTTTGTCCGCCCAAGTTGAAGACCATCGACGGCGCACACTGCGTCAACAACCGGGCGATGGCTGGCCGGTCGCACAGATCCCCAGTGACCAGTCGGACACCCGCGGGGACGTCAGTGACCGCGTCGACATCGCGGGCCAGACCCCACACGGCATACCCGTCCTGGATCAGCCGCTCGGCAAGGTACCCACCGTCCTGGCCCCCGACACCGGTGATGAGGGCGACGATGGGCTCGGTCACGAAGTGGCCTTCAGGGCGGCGAGATCAGCGTCGACCATCATGGCCACCAACTCGCCGAAGCTGACCGTCGGCCGCCAGCCCAGGATGTCGCGCGCCTTGCTCGCGTCACCGACGAGGAGGTCCACCTCGGCGGGCCGCATGAACTGCGGGTCTTGGCGGACGTAACGCTCCCAGTCCGCAATCCCTACGTGCGCGAAGGCGACGTCGAGGAAGTCGCGGATGGTGTGGGTATGGCCGGTCGCCAGGACGTAGTCATCGCCGCGGGGTTGTTGCAGCATGCGCCACATCCCCTCGACGTAGTCGCCCGCGAATCCCCAGTCGCGGCTCGCCTCGAGGTTGCCCATGACCAATTCGCTCTGCAGACCCAACGCGATCGATGCCACGGCCAGGGAGATCTTGCGGGTGACGAACTCCGGTCCCCGGCGCGGTGATTCGTGGTTGAACAGAATGCCGCTGGAGGCGTGCATGCCGTAGGACTCCCGGTAGTTGATCGTCATGTAGTGACCAAAGACCTTGGCCACGCCATACGGCGAGCGGGGCCAGAGGAGGGTCTTCTCGTGCTGCGGCACATCGTGGGCTTTGCCGAACATCTCCGAGGACGAGGCTTGGTAGAAGCGCACCCGGGAGGGTTCGTCACCGGCATACAGCCGGACCGCGTCGAGCATGTTGAGGACCCCGGTGCCGGTCACCTCGGTGGTCAGGTGGGCGTTCTCCCAGGAGTAGGCGACGAAGGAAACCGCACCCAGGTTGTAGACCTCGTCCGGCTGCGCCGAACTCATGGCCCGCAGCAGGCTGGAGAGATCGGTGAGATCGCCCGTGTGCAAGATCACCTCGGGCACGGTCGCCTCGACGAGCGCGCGCTTGGGGTTGTTCTGCCCACGGATCACCCCGTGCACCTGGTACCCCTTGGCGAGCAAAAGTTCGGCGAGGTAGAGGCCATCCTGACCAGTGATGCCGGTGATCAGCGCGCGGGGCATGGATGGGCTCTCCGTCTCTCAGGGTGCGTGGCCGGTGCGAATGCCGGTGGCCACGTCAGCGGGAACGGGCCTGAAGGACCGTGCTGAGCAGTCTATCGACCCGGACCAACCCGGCAGCCGGGGAGAAATGGGTCTCCCAGCGTGAACGCAGCCGGCGGCATACCTCATCGCGTTGGTCTTGCTCGGTGTCCACTGCGTTCAGGATGGCCCCAGCGATGGCTTGCGGGCTGTGTCCTGCCGCCATCCAGGGGTGCCCTTCGCCCACCAGCTCCGGTAAGGCTCCTGCCGGGGTCAGGACCAGGGGTACCCGCGCCGACATCGCCTCGGCAGCCACGAGCCCAAAGGATTCATCGATGCGGGACGGAATCACGGCAATGTCGACGCGTGCGAAGAAGTCCGCCGGCCTTAGCCAGCCTGCTCGTTCGATCGGCACCGGACACGCGTCGAGGGCATCCGCCACCTCGCCCGCCTGCACGGTATTCGTGAATCGGGGCTCGCCGGCGAGCAGCAAGCGGACCGTGCCCGGGCGATCGGCCTCAATCAAGCCGAGGGCCTGGGCGAGTTCCCGGATGCCCTTGTCAGGGCTGAGGCGGCCCAGGAACCCGATGGTCACCGGCGCCTCGAATGCCCCCGTCGCTCGCGGAGCTGCATAGTCGGCCGTCCAATTGGGCATGATCTCGGACCCCGGGACATGCGACGCCAAATAGCTGGACGGAACGAGCACCCGCGCGGCCCCCGGCAGGGCAACGCGCGCAGCCAGCGCAGCGCTGCCCCTCGGGGTCTGGTGGAGGTGAATAATCCGGTCGCCATGGCCGGCCGTGGCCAGAGCCGGCACCAACCCATGGGCCCACAGCAGCCCGGAGCGCCGACGGTCCCAGCCGCGAAGGCGGCGCAGGTAGTCGGTGCGGCTCTCGCCCAAATCGACCGTGGTCCAGCCCCGCTCGCGCGCCTCGGCCAGGACGCCACCCTCAGCGTGTGGACCCACCACCGTGATGGCGGCCCCGAGTTCGGCAGCTGCCTGCGCGCATTGGAGCAGCATCACCTCGCCGCCACCGATGTCGGCATTGTTGGCGGCCAGCGTGAGCTCAAGCCCGGCCAACCGCGGGTGCTCAGAGGACATGGTTCGGGGTGTTCTCGGGGTCGCCGAGAAGCAGTTCGTCCGGTTTGGTGAGGTGGCGGCAGGCAATGCCAATGGCTACTGCCGCAGGGATCTCCAGGAGCACTTCACCGAGGTTCATGGCGCACACCCCGGTCATGATGAGGGAGGCCTCGTACCAGGGGTGTCGAAGCTCGGTGGGCAAGGCGACGAGCTTCCACAACAGGAGCAGGCCCAGCGCCACAAAGATCGCCAAGCCGATCCAACCGGCCTCGGCGCGCAACGCGAAGTAGCTGTTGTGGAAGAAGAAGAAGTCTCCGTCGATGTTCACATAGGCCGTGCCCGGGCCCCGCCCGATCCAGGGTGAGCTGTCCAGGACGATGCGCTCCTGGATGAGGATGAGCTCGCGGAGCACATCGCTGCCCTCGCGGTCCGAGAAAGGTCCCCATTGCTTGAAGTCGGCGGCATACTCCACGACCGCGACCGAGAGGGCGCCCATCACCGGCAGTGCCCACCGCCCGGGCAGCAGGCGTCGCAGGACCAGCCAGATGATCCCGAGGATGGCGGCGATGATGGAGGTGCGGGAGAGCGTCAAGGTGACCGCGGTAGCCAGACCCACCAGACCGATCCAACGGCGGAAACCGGTGCGGGCTCCGGTCACCGCCAGGGACCCGAGCACGATCATGGTGAAGCCTGCGACATTGGGATCGGAGAAGAGCCCGGTCAACCGGTCGCCATAGCCGGTTTGGAAGCCCAGCCGGTCGCCGAGGAATCCGGTGATAGCGCCCAGACCAACCCCCACGGCGAGTCCCCGGACCGCCGAGAGCCGGTGCAATCGCCCGGAGGCCAGGCAAAGCGCCAAGAGCACATAGATCAGCAGGTGGGCAATGCGTCGGGTGCCATCAACGCCGGTGACCAGAGCCACAGCCACGAACCAGGCCCACAGCCCCCAGAGGAGCACCGGAAACCAGGTCGGCCGCGTGACCGTGCGATCGGGCGCGCGAAATGAGGCGCGCGCGATAAGCGCCACGGCCGCGATTTCCGGCAGCGGGAGGTTGATTTGCGGGATCGTCAGCGGGAACGGGATCAGCGCAAAGAGCAGGAGCTCAAGCGGGTGTGAATGCGTGGCGTAGGGATCCGCGTCGCGGACCTCACGCCATCCGCCCACCTGCAGGCCGGAGGCGCTCACCGGGCCCTCCGCGCCCGTGCCGCGGCATACACCTGGGCGAGCGAGGCGGTCATCTCGGTACGGTTCGGCCAGTGGTCCGGCAGGGCCGGTCGCGCCGTGAGCTCGAGACCTTGGCGACGCATGGCGTGCGCGATCGTCGATGGCTCGACGTCGGCCACCAGGGCGGTCGGCGGCAGCATTTCGGGATTCCCGCCCACGGCGCTCGCGACCACCCCAAGACCCGCGGCCACGGCATCGAGCAAGGAGTATGAGCAGTTCTCCCACACCGAGAGTTGGGCCAGGACATCGGATTCGGCCAGCACCGCCGCGGGGTCAGCGTGCCCGAGGAAGGTCACCGCCGGAGCCACCCCGAGGGCGTTGCTCAGCTCCTCCAGGGAGGTGCGCTGGGGGCCTTCCCCAGCGATCGTCAGCGTGGCCGAGGGCTCCTCGGCGAGCAGCTGCGCGAAGCCCAAGAGCAGCTCCGGGATGCGCTTCTCCGGGGCCAACCGAGCGATCGAGCAGATCCGCAATCCGCGTCGGCGCGTGGGTGGGGTGGTCGGGGCATCCACACCATTGCGGATCACCTGCAGGGCAAGCCGGGCCGGAGGGTGCCACTTGTGGACCACGGTCTCCAGCGTCGCCTCCGAGACCGCCACCAGGGCGTCCAGCCGGTGGAGCCGGGCCTGGTGGGCGCGGGCCATCGCCGCGGCTTCGAGTGGCCCGGAGTGGTAGACCTCGTCATCGGCCGCAATGCCGTGCTCCGTGGAGATCGTGCTCGTCCCGCGGGGTAGCCGGGTTAGCGCGACCGCAACATCGGCATACGAGAGGTGGCTGTGGACGATGGCGGGCCTGATTGTTCGGGCCGCGTCCGCGATCGAGCTGCGGCTCTCCCGCAGCCCGTATGCCGGGCCGATCGGGGCGGTCAGCGCGGCGCCACCGCCAGCCCGTACCTGATCTGCCAGGGGGCCTGGCGGGCAGAGCAGGACCAGGCGCCAGCCCGGAATCCGGACCGCAAAGGTATCGAGCACATGTCGGGCTACGCCGGCCAGATCGGCGACCGGCACCACCCAGAGGGCCGTGCGCTCACCCGCGCTCATAGCCAGGCCTCAAGGCGGTCCAGAGCGATCCAGAATCCGGCTCCACCATCCACATGCCCCTGCCAGATTTCGGGGATGAAGGAGACACCAGGCGCAAGCCGGTCGAGTTGAGCCGCCAGCTCCGGCCAGTCGATATCGCCCTCACCGATCTGGACGCCCTCGCCATCGACACCGACCGCATCCACCAGGTGCAGATGCTCGGTATGGGGCGCGAGTAGCTCGACAGAATCCGCGAGGCGCTGCCCCAGGAAGGTCGAGGCCAGCTGGGTGTGCGAGATGTCCAGGCAGAGCCGGCGCTGATACCGCTCGGCAAACTCGGCGGTGTCCTTGGCCCCCACGAAGAGATTGCAGAAGAGCTGTCCGCCGAGGTACCAGGGGAAGGGCGGCAGGGTCTGCGCGGCCAGCCGCACGCCGGTGTCATCGACCCGGTCCAAGCCCGCCGCGACCCGGGCATACATATCGGGCAACTCGTCGGCTGGCACATGGCGATCGCTGGTGAAGCCACCCATGCTCGAGATGAGCACCGGGTCAGCGGGGGAGTCGAAACGGGGTCGCAGGGAGCGGGTCAGCTCGACCACGCGCTGCAACTCCTCAATGCTCCGTTGCCAGTGCGCTTCGTCCTCGCTGGCCAGGTTGAGGATGAAATCGCCCGCAAAGAGATCCGGCGCATGGCAGGCATAACCCATGGGCAGGTGCTCGGGCAGCACGGTGGCGGGGTCGATCTCCAGGTCCTTGTAGGAGAAGTGGAACTCCAGGAAGTCCGGCGTGCAGTCGCGGGTCATCTCCGCGACATCGTGATACCGAACGGGGACACCCCAGGGCCGGCGGAAACGGAAGGCCCGTCCGCGCCAGGCCTCATCGCGCAGGTCGCTGTCGTAAAAGAAGTCGCCGGTGCGCAGGGATCGGTTCGTCGAACGACCGACCAGATCGTTCAGGCGGTTTGGCTGCAGTCCCCGGCCCGGACTCTTGATCGCCAAGTCGCTCTCGGAGAGCACCTCGCCGACCTCGATATCTCTCGCTGCGACAAGGGATTTCGCGAGATTCACCCGGTTCATCATCTCGCCCGTGGACACCTCGCGGGGCGCCGGAAGGCCGATCGCCTCCTCGAGTTCGCGGACCCGATCGACCATCTCGGAGAACTCACCGGGTAGCAGTGAGACCTTGTGGTCATTGCCTTCCATGGACTTGTCGAGGGTGAAGTGCTTCTCGATGATTCGAGCGCCCAAGGCGATGGCCGCGAGCGGCACATGGAAGCCGCGCTCGTGCCCGGAGTAACCCACCGGGCAGCGACCGATCTCGGCCAAGCGAGGCAGGTAGGCCAGGTTGACGTCCTTGAATGGCGCCGGGTACGTCGATTGACAGTGCAGGAGCGCGTAGGCGGTGCCGGTTTCGCGCAAGACCTCGACGGTATGGCTGATCTCGGCTTCGGTGGACATCCCGGTCGAGAGCACGAGGGGGGTCCCCGAGGACGCGGCATACCGGATGAGGTCATGGTTGGTCAGGTCGGCTGAGGCGATCTTGAGGGCCGGCACGCCGTAGTCGACCAGGACGTCGACCGAGGGCCGGTCCCAGGGCGTACACATGATGTCGATATCGCGCTCGCGAGCGTGGTCGAAGACCTCGATCAGGCGGGGCGCATCGAGGTTGAACTTGGCCAGCAGATCCATCGTGTACTGCGGGCCGAGGTCCTCGGCAGCGCTGGCCGAGCCCGAGCCCGAGCGGTAGAGCGCAGCCAGGTCGCGGAGCTGGAATTTCACGGTATCGGCGCCGGCATCGGCGGCCGCGTCGACCAGCCTCTTGGCCAGGTCGACCGAGCCGTTGTGATTGATCCCGATCTCGGCGATGAGCAGGGTCTTGTGGCCGGTACCCACGCGATGCCGTCCGACCTGGATCAGTTCGCCGCGATCGATCGCGACGGCCGTGAGTCGACCACGCTCGTCCACCAGCGGAATATGGTCGATGGCCGGGCCGAAGAGCGCCCTGATCTGGGCGGGACTCGCGCCTTCTGGGGCCCGTCGCGCCGCGGTATTGGCGGCGGCCGAGGCCGGCGTGCTCAGATCGGCTGTCGGGTTGGCCGCCAGCCAGCGCCGGAAATCACCATCGGTGAGCGATCCGATGAGTTGGCCGTGCTCGGCCACGCAGAAGACGATCCGGGCCTGGTTGGCGGTGATCTTCTCCAGTGCCCGCAGCAGGGAGTCCTCGCCGTAGACGACCAGTGCCGCTAGCTCGCGCGTGATGATCATGGCCGGTCCGGGGCGTTCGCCAGGTCGAGGGTGGCGAGCAGCTGATCGGCCTGGGCGAGATCGGCAGCGGTGTCGATATCCACGCCCTCCACCTCATCCATGACGAACAACCCGATCCGACCGCCCAGCCTATTGCCGACCTCATCCCAAATCCGGCTGCGCGTGAGGTAGACCGAGCCGGTCTCGCGGTAGGGGATCTGGGCGGGATCTAGGTCCTGGCGCCGCGGCCGGTGCAGCGGGTCGAAGGAGGGCCGGCCGCTGCCATCCGGGCCGACTGACCATAGGAAGGGCGAGGCCGGGACGACCCCTACCAGGGCGTCCACGGCCCGCTGGGCAAACTCATCGAGCGCGCGCGTCAAGGTGCCTGGCAACCGGACCGGGGAGGTGGCCTGCAGCAGCATCACGGCCTGTGGGTGGCCACCCTCAGCCCGTACGTGGGCCAGCGCGTGCAGCACCACGGGCTCGGTCGCCGTGGTGTCCTGCGCTAGCTCGGCCGGCCGCAGGAAGGGCACCCGCGCCCCCGCTGCTCGCGCCACTTCGGCAATCTCGGCGTCATCGGTGGAGACCACCAGGTCCATGGTCGGCGTAGCCGCCAGGGCCTGCTCTATGGTCCAGACGATGAGCGGCTTGCCGGCCACCTCACGCAGGTTCTTGCGCGGGATGCCCTTGGAGCCTCCGCGCGCCGGAATGATGGCCAGGACGCTCATGTCAGCCCTCCGATGGCCAGCACGCACTCGGCTACCTGCTGCGCCGGGGCGTGCTCGGAGATCGGCGGCGGCGGGCTTGGCGGCATACCCCAAGGATGCATCCCGTAGCGCTCCCAGAAGTCCGTCAACCACGGTGGCGGGTCAAGGAAATGCACCCAAGCGGGCACGCCACGCGCGGCGGCTTCGAGCACGCCCGTGGAGAAGGCGCTCACCACGGGCCGGTTCAGCGCGGTCAGCGGCGTGCCTGAGCGATCGATGGCGATGCCGAGGGACTCCCAGCGCTGGTGCGTGGCCCGGGATCGCCGATCCGTTTCTGAAGGGTGTGGCCGGTATGCCGCGTGCTCGGCCAGGCAGAAGGCCTCGGCGCTGCGGGCCAGACCCTCGAAGGGCAGCTCGGCGCCGTGCAACTGACCGAGGTAGAGGGGCGGGCCGTCGCTCGGCGCCGGCGACGGGGAGGCAGCCGCTTCGTAGAGCAACTGGGAGCCGGTGACGCTGATGCGGATATCGCTGCGGCCGGCTGCCCAAAACTCGCCATCGCCGGCACTCCAGGCGAGCAGCTGCGTGTCGGGCGCTAGAGGCGGGGCCGCCGGGGTGAGCAGCCCGTGTTGAACGGTCACGAAGGCGCGGCCGCGGCGAGTTGCCGCGGCATACGCCCGCCCACCGAGCTCGAGGTAGTGCCCGGTGGAGAGCGTGACGGAGGCTTCGGCCGCGAGCTGGTCCAGGGCCTGCGCGCTCGCCGATCGAATCGGCCACGTGCTCGCGGGTAGTGCGGCCTCGAGCGACGAAGGCGCCACGATCGTCACCAGCTCGCGGGGCAGCTGCCGCGCCGGGGCGAGCAGGGCCAATCGGGAGGTGACATTGGTCGAGTCGAGCACGATCAGCACGCCACCAGGAGCGCCCCCGCCGTGAACCACGATCGGCGTGCGCTCCGCTCGGCCAGGCTGGAGCGCTGCCCGACCGGCCCGCAGCAGTCGCCGGGCCATCGGGATGTGGGCGGCTTGACGGGCCCGCCATCGATCGAGATCCCGGGGTTCGGTCAGGCCCACAACGCCTCCAGAGCCCGGGCTCGGTGCTCGAAGGTGTGCTCGGCCAGGGTTCGGGCCCGCCCGCGCTCGCGCAGACCCTGAGCCCAGGTCCGGTCGGTGCGGGCCCGGGTGGCCAGCTCGATGGCCTCCTGCGCGCTGGCGAACACCGCGAGCTCCACGCCTGGCTCGTAGTGCTCGCCGACATCGGCTCGATCGATCAGTTGCACGCCACCGACCCCGCACGCCTCGAAGGTCCGCATGGTGAAGCCATCCTGGTCGCCGTGAATGTTCAGCGTGGCTGGGGCGCCGGCCATGACGGCATACGCGTGCTCGCGGGTGAGTTCCCGGCCGGCCGGGATGCCCGGACTGCCCACCCGCCAGGTGCGCAGCCGATCCACCACATGGGGGGACCAGTCGCGTCCGTAGGTTCGGATCGGCACCTGCGCTTGATGCATCGTGGCCAGGAGCGAGTCCCGGGCGGGATAGCGCGCGCCCACGAAGGCAACCTCGGCGGATGGCTGCGGAACGAACCGGATGCCGGTGTCGAATGCCAGCGGGACGTAGGCCGCGCGCCGTCCTTGGGCCGCGAGCTCGGCGACGTCAAGGGGCGAGTAGCTGGCGACGGCTCGCGGCACGGACAGGGTCGCCGGGGTGTGGCGAGTGCGGCGCAATTCGTCGTAGAGCCATAACACCGTGGGCGTGCGGCGCTGCTCCAGGAGCTCCCACCAGGCTGGCCCAAAGCCATCGGCCTTGACCAGGAGCAGCAGATCGGGGTCGGCCTCGGCGAGTGTCGTACAGGCCCGCTGCGTCATTGCAGGATCGAGCTGGGGGCCGCCGTGCAGACGCGAACTCAGTTCGCGCTCCTTCATTGCCACCTTGGCGCGCAGGCCGCGGTGGTCGTCATAGACGTGGGTCCGCACGGCATACCCCAAGGAGGCAAAGGCCCGCTCGATGGCCCGCCAGTAGCCGTGGAAGGCCGGGCTGATGATGAGCAGCCGTCGCGTCGTGCTCACGACGTCCCGCCCCTAGCCGGGAGTTCGTCCAGCGCGGACGCCCACGCCTGCGAGGTGGCGCCGGGCCGGGTCCAGGCCCATCGCACGAAGTCCGCCACCGCGGTGTCGGCGCGCCAGTGTGGCTGCGGCAGTGCCAACTCCCGCGCCCGGCTCATGTCGGCGCAGGCGTGCGTGATATCTCCGGCGCGATGCACCTCGACATGCACGATTCCGGGATCGCCCAGCGGGCTGGCCGCAGCCGTAGCCCGGGCTAGGTCCAGCAGTCGCGTGCGTATGCCGCTGCCGGCGTTGACGATTCTGGGTGCTCCGTTGGCTGCTGGCAGATCGATCAGCGCGTGCAGCATGGCGGTGAGATCGTCGACGTGCAGGAGGTCTCGGGTCTGCTCACCGTCGCCGTAGATGGTCAGCGGTCGCTCCTCCTTGAGCAGGGCGACGAAGGCGGCCAGGACGCCCGTGTATGGATTGTGCAGCGCCTGGCCCGGGCCAATGACATTTTGCGGACGGACGATCGTGAGTGAGCCATCGGCCAGGAGTTCACCGGCCACCTGCTCGGCCAGAGACTTGGTCTGGCCGTACACCGACACCGGACGATGAGGGTCGCTCTCGCGTGAGGCGCGGGGCTGTGCGTCGGCGCAGGGTGGTGGCCCAAAGGTCGTGCCGTGACAGCGGCAGACATAGGCGCCCTCGCCGTAGACCGCGCGTGAGCTCATCACGATCACCGGTATGCCGCGAGCCGCGGCCCAGGCAGTGGCCTTGCGGGTGCCCTCCACATTGACGCGGTGGTAGCGATCGGCCTCATACATGGACTGCCCGGTGCCGGTCTCCGCGGCCAGGTGCACCAGGTGATCGACGTCGGGCAGCGCGTCCCAGGCATCGCCGT
>WBZP01001975.1_pt1 | contig 24275 bp, 23 predicted proteins | sample 5204301 | NCBI WGS metagenome assembly WBZP01 (sample SAMN12412401, study PRJNA552823) | activated sludge metagenome | isolation source: activated sludge from nitrification reactor of wastewater treatment plant... | place: USA: Pennsylvania | collected 2017 | reverse complement strand
TCCCACGAGGACCAGGTCCGCAGGCGAGTCGGGGGAGGGGGTTGCCGTTGCGTCTCGCGGTCGCGCCCCACCAGTGGTCGGTGCTGCGCGGCGAACAAAGGTGACGGACTCTCCAACCTTCACGGACGTGGTGGCAAAGCCTGTCCAAGCAGACCGGTCACCCTTCCAGAATGCACCGTGGCGGTAGGCGGACTTCGGCAGTCCGCCGACGAGGCTGTCGAGGTCATCCCAAGCAACGGTCAGTGACTCGTTGGCGTCCGCGAGCATTGCGCGCAGGGGGGACCAGTCAGCCATGGGAAGAGTCTCGCGCACGACATGGCACCCGGTCGTCGTTCTTGACGAGATGGTCGTGGCTAGCGGTGGGCGCAGTGGCAGGCGACGCGTGAGCCCACCGGCCGGACCCTGCCGGCGATCCCAGACTCGAGCTCGGCAGACTCCTCGGCACACGCCTAGCGATAGCTCGGCAAGGCATGCGTGGCCGGACGACCGCGCGCCCGGCTGGGGAAACATGCCGAGACCCCGGAATCCCTAGAAATGCGGGGAAGGATTCCGGGGTCTCGGCGGGGATTTCGGGGTGACCCCGAAATCCAGTGGCCTACGAGGATCAGATGTCGAAGTACATCTCGAACTCGTGGGGGTGCGGGCGGAAGCGGATCGGGTCGATCTCGTTCTTGCGCTTGTACTCGATCCAGGTCTCGATGACGTCCTTGGTGAACACGTCGCCCTCGAGCAGGAACTCGTGGTCCGCCTCCAGTGCGTCGAGCACCTCGCCCAGCGAGCCGGGGACCTGCTTGATCTCTGCGTGCTCCTCCGGGGGCAGCTCGTAGAGGTCCTTGTCCACGGGCTCCGGGGGCTCGATCCGGTTGCGAATGCCGTCCAGGCCGGCCATCAGCTGCGCGGCGAAAGCGAGGTACGGGTTGCATGACGGGTCGGGGATCCGGAACTCGATGCGCTTGGCCTTGGGGGAAGCGCCGGCGATCGGGATGCGGATGCAGGCCGAGCGGTTACGCGCCGAGTACACCAGGTTGACCGGAGCCTCATAGCCCGGCACCAGGCGGTGGTAGGAGTTCACCGTCGGGTTGGTGAAGGCCAGCAGCGCCGGAGCATGCGCGAGCAGGCCACCGATGTACCAACGAGCCAGGTCGGAGAGGCCACCGTAGCCGCGCTCGTCGTAGAACAGCGGCTCGCCGTCCTTCCACAGCGACTGGTGGGTGTGCATACCCGAACCGTTGTCCCCGAACAGTGGCTTGGGCATGAAGGTGGCGGTGGCGCCGCTGGCCCAGGCGGTGTTCTTGACGACGTACTTGAACTTCATCATGTCGTCGCCCGAGTGCAGCAGCGTGTTGAAGCGGTAGTTGATCTCCTGCTGACCACCGGCGGCCACCTCATGGTGGCTCCGCTCGACGGTGAGGCCGACATCCTTGAGCTTCAGGCAGATGTCGTCACGCAGGTCAGCGAAGTGGTCGACCGGCGAAACCGGGAAGTAGCCACCCTTCTGGCGCGGCTTGTAGCCACGGTTGCCGCCCTCCTCCTCGCGACCGGTGTTCCAGTTGCCCTCACGCGAGTCGAGGTAGTAGTAGCCGCAGTTGATGTCGGTCTTGAACCGGACGTCATCGAAGATGAAGAACTCGGCCTCGGCGCCAAAGTAGGCGGTGTCCGCGATGCCAGTGGACTTCAGGTACGCCTCAGCCTTGGCAGCGATATTGCGCGGGTCGCGGCTGTAGGGCTCGTCGGTGAATGGGTCGACGATCGAGAAGTTCATGATCAGGGTCTTCTCGGCCCGGAAGGGGTCGAGGTAGGCCGTCGCCACATCGGGGAGGAGCTTCATGTCCGACTCGTGAATCGCCTGGAATCCGCGGATCGAGGAGCCGTCGAAGGCCTGCCCCACGGTGAAGAAGTCCGCGTCGATGGACTCGGCGGGCACATTGAAGTGCTGCATGATGCCGGGCAGGTCGCAGAAGCGGATGTCGACGAACTTGACGTCCTCATCCTGGATGTACTTCAGAACCTCGTCAGCAGAGCTGAACACAGTGTTCCTCCTGGGTATGGGAAAGCGGTCGGACCGACGCTAGCCAGGCGGGATTTCTCGCCGGTGACCCGCATGTTTCGCCGGTGTTACGTATCACCCGGCCTGGCGGGTCGTCTTCTCGACTGAGTCCCCGAGCGTGTGGGGGCCCATCCCACCCCAGGAGGAGACATGGCAACACATATTCTCAAGGTCGCTCAGGGCGTGAACCTGGAGCAACTGCAGAAGTCGCTGGCCGAGCTCGTTGGCGAGCTTGGCTGCCCGTCATGCGGGCTCAATGGCTTCGACATCGGCTTCGGCGTCGATCCCGGCCCGGACTGGACGCGGTTCAAGGACCGCTTCGACTTCATCCGGGACATCGAGACCTTCAAGGTCGACATCGCCGATGTGATGTCCGCGGTCCAGGTCGACCAGGTTGCCTTCACGCGCTGATGCGCACACCGACAGCCGACGGCGGGGGCGCCTGCTTCGCCCCCGCCCTCGGCGTGTCCTTCGAGGGGCGCCCGGCGGATTTTCTGCCCGCCGTCGCTGACCTCGCCGATGTCGTCGAGATCGTGCCGGACTCGCTGGTGGCGGCCGATCAGCGGCCGCATCCCGCGCTGCTGGAGCACCTGGATGAGCACGCCGCCAATCACCCGGTGACCTTCCACGGCATCGGCCTGTCGATCGGCAGCACTCAAGGCTGGAATGAGGACTACCTGCGGCTGCTTGACGCCATGCTCACCTGGCGGATGCCGCGCTGGCACAGCGAGCACCTCGGGCTCACCGTGGTGGATGGTTCCTTCCTCGGCACGATGCCCGCGCTTCCGCTGACGTCGGAAGCGGCCGAGTTGGTGATCGGGCGCGCCCAAGCGATGCGGGCGGCATACGGACTGGACTTCCTGCTCGAACATGTCGCCTCGCCGCTGCCCCGACCCGACCAGATGTCGCTGGCGGCATTCTTGAACCTGGTCGCTGCCGAGTCGGGCGCGTCGCTGCTCATCGATCTGCACAATCTGGAGTGCGATGCCGACAACGGCCTGCTCGATCTTGGGGAGTTCGTCGACGAACTGGACTGGTCGGCCGTTCGGGAGCTGCACCTCGCCGGTGGGGTCTGGCACGAGGGGCTGCACCTCGATGTCCACTCAGGGCTGGTTGCGACCAGCACGAGCGACCTGCTGCACGACGTGCTCCCACGCGCCGCCGGCCTGGAGTTGGTGGTCTACGAGGTGCTCGCCGCGGCCGTGCCCAAGCTCGGAGTCGACGCGATCGGCGACCAATTGGGCGCCCTGCGCGCGCTGCTGAACAGCCATCGGCTGGTCGCGCCATGACTCTGGTGGCATACGAACGAAGCGTGGCCGACTTAGTGACCGGGAGCCGTACGCCGGTGACGCACGGCGAGGCCGTCGTGCGCTGGTCGGTGCTCTCGTGGGCCTCGCTCGGGTTGCGGCAGGTGTGCCCGCTGACCACCTCGATTCTGGCCGACCGACGGCGGCTCGACCAGGCGATCGCGGCTCACGTGGCCATCGGTGGCCGGCCGCTGAGCCCCCATGCCTGGGGCCGCGCCTTCGTCGCCGAATTCTTGACCGACCCCGACAACTCCGTGGCCGCGGCGGCGGCGCTCGAGTATGCCGTGCTGTCCGGACTCGCTGGCGAATCCTGAGGCGTCCTACTTGCCGCGCAACCCGCGGCGATCCACCCGTGCGCGATGCGGATCCATCCCTGCGGGGATCGGGGGACGCATCCCTCCCAGGGACTTCAGCCGCTTGTTCACGGCCGAGACCTCGGCCTTAGTCAGCACCGGACGCATCCGGGTCAGCTTGCCGGCGATCTTGCGGACCGGAACCTGGCCCTCGGCATCGCCCGCGGTCCACAGGTGGATCGGGACGCCGGGAGCGACCCGTGAGGCCTTCTTCTCCTCGGCCTTGAGGAGCTTCTTAACTCGGGCGTCCGGTCCCTCACCGATGAGGACGACTCCCGGTCGGCCCAGGGCCCGGAAGACCATGGCTGCGCCAGACATGTCATTGGCTTTGGTGCCGCGAGGAGCATCAACGGCGACCGGCTCCAGGGCGGCATACCAGCCGCGGCGGCCGATGCCCTGTAGCGCCGCTCCGACCGCGCCCGCCTTGCCCTCGAGGGCGGCGTACATGGCGTTGTTACCACGACGGTTCATCACCAGGGTGGCCGCGAGCGCGGCCGCCGGAATGGCGATGACCACGGCGTACAGGATCCAGAACCCGCCGCCCCAGATGCCCAGACCGATGATCACCGCCGCGGTGAGCAGGGCAGCCAAGAGCATCCACTGGCCGAGCTTGGGGTCGATGGACTTGATCGCGCGGTAGGCGTCGCGGATCTGCGCGATGCGCCCGGTCTTCTGCGGGGTGTCGGACATGCTTCGGTCCCGTGCTCCTGAGGGGTGGCGGTTGAGATTCCCTAGGATACGGCGTTGACGCGGGCCAGGAGGGTGGTGGCTTCCTGACGGGCCGGTGCAGCGCCCTCCTGGGCGAGATGCGCGAGGTGCTCAGGGATCGGACGACCCCAGCGAATCATTGCCCCCGCCCACAGTCGGCCAGCTCGGTACGAACTCCGCACCAGCGGGCCAGCCATGACGCCCTTGAAGCCGAGGTCCTGCGCAAAGGTGGACCAGTGCACGAACTCTTCGGGCTTCACCCACCGCTCGATCGGGTGGTGAGTGGGGGAGGGCCGCAGATACTGCGTGATCGTGAGGATGTCGCAGCCCGCATCGTGCAGGTCGGTAATGGCGGCCGCAATTTCCTCTTCGCGCTCACCCATGCCAAGGATGAGATTGGACTTGGTGACCAGGGCCGCCTCGCGGGCCATCGAGAGCACCGTCAGGGACTTCTCGTAGGTGAAGGCCGGGCGGATGCGCCGGAAGATCCGCGGCACAGTTTCTAGATTGTGCGCGAAGACCTCGGGTCGAGCATCGAAAACCTGCCCGACGAGCTCGGGCCGCGCGCCGAAGTCCGGGGGCAGGATCTCGACTCCGGTGGTGGGGTTCAAGGCGTGAATCTGCCGAATCGTCTCGGCATAGAGGCTAGCCGCCCCGTCGGGCTGGTCGTCGCGGGCCACCCCGGTGACCGTGGAGTAGCGCAGCCCCATCGAGCGCACCGATTCGGCCACTCGCCGGGGCTCGTCGAGGTCAAGTGCCTGCGGGCGTCCCGTGGCGATATCGCAGAAGTCGCAGCGCCGCGTGCAGGTGTCGCCGCCGATCAAGAAGGTCGCCTCGCGGTCTTCCCAGCACTCGAAGATGTTGGGGCAGGCGGCTTCCTGGCAGACCGTATGCAGTCCCTCCCGTTTGACCAGTCCGTGGATGCTGGTGAATTCGGGGCCCATCTTGGCCGTCGTGCGGATCCACGAGGGCTTGCGCTCGATGGGCGTCTGCGCATTGCGTGCCTCCACGCGCATCAGGCGGCGTCCCTCGGGTGCGACAGTCACGGCATCAATCCTAAGAGACCGCTGAGAGCAGGTCGCTCAAGTGCTTCTCGGTGTGGCCCAGGATGTCCTGGACGCCAACGCGCTCACCGAGCTCCCGGGTCAGTGAGGACACCCCGGCATCCGGAATGCCGCACGCCACGATGTTGTCCGCCCAGGTCAGGTCCGCGTCCGCATTGAGCGCGAAGCCGTGCATGGTCACCCGCCGACTGACCCGGACGCCGATGGCACCAAGCTTGCGGTCCGGGCCGCGGTGATCGGCGGGCACCCAGACCCCGCTGCGCCCGTCAACCCGGATGGTCTCGAGGCCGAACTCACGGCATACCCGGATCATGACCTCCTCGAGCCGGCGCACGTGGGCGACCACGTCGATGGGGACCTCGCGCAGCTGCACGATCGGATAGCCGACAAGTTGGCCGGGGCCATGCCAGGTGATCTTGCCCCCGCGATCCACGTCGATCACCGGAGTGCCGTCGAAGGGACGCTCGTGCGGTGCGGTCAACTTGCCGGCGGTGTAGACGGCAGCGTGCTCAAGCAGGAGCGTGGTGTCGGGTCGGGTGCCGGCGACCACCTCCGCGTGCACCTCCCGCTGTCGGTCCCAGGCGGCCTGGTAGTCCACGAGGTGCGGGGCGAACCCGAGATGCTCGAACTCCATTCGAGCAGCGTATGCCGTCCGCCGCTAGGTGGCGAGCAGTGGTCACTGGGCTGGGTTAGGATGCCGACATGACTGTCGAGAACCGCTCCGAGGAGTCCACGCAGTCCGCACCGAATCGTGCGGACGCCAAGGTCGCGGCCCGTCGGCCGAGAGCCGTGCTCTGGGCCGCGCTGGCGATCATTCTTGCCTGGATGGCTGTCGGCGCCTGGGGAGGTCAGACCCAGGGTCGCCTCTCAGAGGTGCAGAAGAATGACAATGCGTCATTCCTGCCGACCAGCGCAGAGTCCACCGATGTGATCGACATGGTCAGCCGGTTCTCGCAGAGCGAGGAGTTGCCCTTCCTCCTGAGCGTGGAGAAGGACCAGGGCTCGCTCACCCCCGCCGATCTTGCGACCCTGGGCCAGTTCGCCACCTCGTTGCGCGGCCTGAAGCTGACCGCCATCGGAGGCGGCTCGCTGGGGGACTATCTGGTCGGCAGTGCGCCGATCGTTCCGGTGCCGAGCCAGGACGGTAAGGCGGCCCTTTTCGTGATCCCGCTCGACGGCACGAAGGGCACCGAGACCATCAACAAGAGCAGCGCGCTCCTTGCTGGCGCGGAGGCCATTCGCGCCGAGGCGGAAGGCGTGCTCAAGCCCGCCGGACTCACCGCCCACCTCGGTGGTCCGGCCGGTCTGATTTCGGACTTCGGCGCGGCATTCGCGGGCATTGACGGCATTCTCCTGCGCACCACGCTCGCCGTGGTGCTGATCATTCTCCTGGTGGTCTATCGCAGCCCGGTGCTGCCGATCATCGTGCTGCTGAGCGCGGTCTTCGGGCTCTTCCTGGCCGAGATCGCGGTGTACCCGCTGGCCAAGAATGGCACCATCGCCCTCTCGGGTCAGAGCCAAGGCATCATGTCGATCCTCGTCATCGGAGCCGCGACGGACTACGCCCTGCTCTTGGTCTCGCGATATCGCGAGGAACTCCACGATCACGCGAGCGCCTGGGAGGCGATGAAGCGTGCGTGGCGTGGCTCGATCGAACCCATCGCGGCCTCCGCGGCGACTGTGATCCTGGGCCTGTTGTGTCTCCTGCTGGCCAACCTCGGCAGCACCAGCGGGCTGGGCCCGGTGGGTGCCTTCGGCATCGCCGGCGCCTTCCTGGCTTCCCTCACCTTCCTCCCCGCCACCCTGGTTCTGTTGGGACGCAAGGCCTTCTGGCCATTTGCGCCCAAGGTCGACCACGTCCACCGCGAGGACAAGGTCGGCACCCGCGGGGTGTGGGGTCGAGTGGCAGGCATGGTCGGCAACCACCCCCGTCGCACCTGGGTGGTGACCTTGGTCGGTCTGCTGGCGTTGGCGGCCTTTGCCCCGTCGCTGAAGGCCGATGGCGTCTCGGTGGCCGATACCTTCCTGACCAAGGTCGACTCGGTGGAGGCCCAGGACGCGATCGAGCGGCACTTCCCGGCCGGCTCCGGGAGTCCGGTTCAGATCGTTGTCCCCCAGGACAAGGCCGAAGCAGCGCTTGCGCGAGTGACCAAGGACGAGTGGATTGAGAGCGCCTACCTCGGACTCGTGCCCCCGGCGCCGGGAGCGCCGGCAGTGCCCCCGGCCGTGGTCGATGGGCAGGTCCTCATCCAGGCCACCTCTAAGGATGCGGCCGATTCGCCCGGTGGTGAGGAGGTCGTGACGCGGCTGCGCAGCGACCTCGACAGCGTGAGCTCTGAGGCGATTGTGGGTGGTAATGCCGCCATCAACCTCGATGTTCGGGAGGCGGGCGTGCGGGACCTCAAACTCATCGTCCCCGTGGTTCTCCTGGTGATCTTCGTCGTGCTCTGCCTGCTGTTGCGCGCGGTGATCGCCCCACTGCTCCTGGTCGCCGCCAACGTGCTCTCGTTTGGCGCCGCGATTGGGCTTTCCGCGCTGGTGTTCAACCATGTCTTTGAGTTCGCTGGTGGTGACCCTTCGATTCCGTTGTACGGCTTCGTCTTCCTCGTAGCGCTCGGGATCGACTACTCGATCTTCCTGATGACACGAGTGCGCGAAGAGGCCACGAAGCGGACCACCCGCGAGGGCATTCTCACCGGCCTGGCGGTCACCGGAGGAGTGATCACGAGCGCCGGCATTGTGCTTGCCGCGACCTTCTCCGCCCTCGTGGTGCTGCCGTTGATCTTCCTGGTCCAGATCGCCTTCATCGTCGCGGCGGGCGTGTTGCTCGACACCTTCATCGTGCGATCGCTGCTGGTGCCTGCGCTGTCCTATGACATCGGTTCGCGGATTTGGTGGCCATCGGCCTTGGCGCGTCGCCCCTAGTCTGAGGACCATGACGCGCATTGGTCTGGTCGGGTACGGCTTTGCCGGGCAGGACATCCACGCCCCGGCCATCCTCGAGGCCGGTCTCGAGGTGGCGGCCGTGGCGACGGGCAGTCCGGAGAGGGCCGCCCTGGCCCGGGCCCGGCATCCCGGTGCCCGCATCGATGCAGACCTGAGCGCCATGCTGGCCGCTGGCGGGGTGGACGTGATTGTCCTGGCCTCACCAAGCGGTGTGCACCTGGCCCAGGGCGAAGAGGTGATCCGGGCCGGCGTGCCTCTCGTGGTCGACAAGCCGCTCGCCGTCTGCGCGACCGATGCCTTGAGCCTGGTCGACCTCGCCGCCCATCACGCGGTGCCGATGACCGTCTTCCAGAACCGGCGCTATGACGCCGAGTGGGCAACTGCACAATCCGTCGTGGCCTCCGGCGACCTCGGTGAGATCTTCCGCCTGGAGTACCGGTGGGAGCGATGGCGCCCCGTGCCCAAGGGGCGGTGGCGCGAGCAACTCGGGCCCGAGGCGGGGGGCGGCATCATGCTTGATCTCCACAGCCACGTCGTCGACGGAGCGGTGCGGATGCTTGGACCGGTCACCTCGGTGTATGCCGCCGTCGCGAGCCGGACGACCCTGGCCGAAGACGACACCCACCTCACCTGCTGGCATGAGGGCGGCGCCCTGTCGATCCTCACGGCGTCATCTCTGGTGGCCGCGCCCGGACCACGCCTGCGGATCCTGGGTACCAGGGCCGCATATGTGTTGGCAGCGGTCGGAGGTGAGCCGCACGTCGGCGCCGACCTGGCCGACGTCGACCGCGATCACCACGGCTGGGTGTATGCCGGTGAGGAACGCTCAGCGGCTCCGCGGGTGGCCAGCTCCCAGGCCGACTTCTACCGCGACCTTGCCGAGGCACTGCGCGCACAAGACCCTCAGCGGGCCATGCCGGTCGATCCGCATGATGCCGTCCACACGCTCGCGGTCATCGACGCCGCCCGGGTGAGCTCGGACGAGAATCGGGTGGTCGAGGTCATCACCCCAGGGCAACGGCCCGCCTAAACCTCGGGCAGCCGGCGCGGATCGATCCGAGTCTCAGTGACTCCCGTGGCGCTCCGCTCCACGACATAGGCGCCCTTGCCGTCCTCCTCGGCGACAGCTCCGACCAGGTCGGTGCCGTGATAGACCAAGCCAACCCCGTCGTCCGTGCAATGAGTCAGTGGCAAGGTGCCCTGCTCAACCAGCGCGTGGATCGTGGGTCGGCGAGACTCCTCGGAGTCGTAATGCACGCCATTGCCGTAGGGCAATAGCGCCAAGCCATTGGTCACGGGGCGCAGTTCGGGTCCGAAGGAGTCGGTGCAGCCACCGACGTACCAGCAGATCGAGCCTGCGGAAACCCCGGCGAGGACCACCCCGGCCTGCCAAGCCGCATGCATCGCTGGCCCGAGATCGTGCACGGCCCACACCGCCAGCAAGTTGGCGACCGACCCGCCCTGGACCCAGACCACATCGCTATCGAGCAGGAGCCCCGGCACATCGTCCACGCTGGGCATCGGGAAGAGGTCCAGGCAGGTCACGGTCACGCCCGCGACCGCCCCGGCCTGCACCATCCAGTGGTTGGCGAACTGCTGATCGCCACTGGCCGTGCCGACAAAGGTCAGCCGTGGGGTGCGGCCGTGGACGCCAGAGAGGTCAATGGCGTGATGAACCAGGGAGTTGAACTCCAGCCGCGTGCGGCGGCCGTAGCGGTAACCCCCCGAGGTCGCGACGATGGTCGGTTGATCTGCTGGCATGCGGCCAGCCTAGAGTTCATGGCTCAGGGCTGTGGATAACTTTCCTGTGATGGGGCGATCGGGTGTTCAGTTGCCGCATGAGTCGGATTCCGGGATTCACCCTTGAGTCCCTGCTGGGTCGTGGTGCTTCGGGCGAGGTGTATGCCGCGACCCGCCATCGCGACGGCGCTCGCTGTGCCGTGAAGCTGCTGGCGGACAGCGCTGACCACGCCGCGTGGGAAGCGACCCGGGCCGGCAACAACCTTGAAGGCGTCGTTGCGGTGCAGGAGGTCCTGGCCCTACCCGATGGTTGCAGCGCGATCGTCATGGACCTGGTCGAGGGAGGCTCGCTGGGCGGCGTGCTGGCGGCGCGTGGGCGACTCAGCGTGCCCGAGGCCGTGACCGTGCTGGTCCCATTGGCCCAGACTCTGGGGCGCCTGGCGGCCTCGGGCATCACTCATGGCGATCTCTCGCCGGGCAATGTCCTGTTGACCCGGCACGGTCGGCCGCTCCTGGCTGATCTGGGGGCCGGGCGTGGGCCTGGCGAAGTGCTCGCCGACGACATCTGGGGCACCAGTGGATTCGCGGCGCCCGAGTTGGAGGTGGGGGAGGCGCCATCCCCTGCCGCAGACGTCTATGCCTGGGGTGCGCTGGGCTGGCACTGCCTGACCGGCGAGCCGCCACCGCCGTGGATGGCGCGGGAGAGGGTGCCGCGGTTGCTCGCCGAGCGCGGCTGGGACTCTGCCGAGCACGCTGCCCTGGGCGCCCTGCTGGAGCAGGCGATGAGCTTTGACCCGAGCGCTCGACCGGACGCGGTCACGCTCGCGGTCGACACCTATGCCGTGTGTCGGCCGAGACCGCTGCGCCTGGTCACCGATCCGAGCCAGGTGTCCTCGATTACCGAACGGATCCGGGTGGTGGCCCGAGATCACCCGGAGCCAATCGTTGGTCGACATCGTCGCGACCAGCCGCGCTGGCCAGAGCGGCTGCGTGCGCTCGGCCGGCGCGCGGCCCTTCCTCTGGCAGCCACCGTGGCGCTGGGGGTGCTGGGCGTGGGCGTCATCAGCGTTCAGGATCGGGCAGGCGCGCTCGCCCCGACCCAGAGACCGACATCCGCCGCGCCGGCACCGGATCCTCGGTTGGCGCGCACCATCGCGCCCAGCACCGCCCGGGGTGTCTTGCAGGCCCTGGTTGATGCGCGGGCAGCGTGTTGGCGCTCAGGATCTCCGGCGGGTTTGGCCGAGGCAGTGGTCCCGGGAAGTGCTGCCTGGCAGCGTGATAGCCGCCTGCTGGACTCTCTTGAGCGCCGTGGCACGGCATACGCCGGACTGAACTTCCGGGTGCGTTCGGCCGTGCCAGCCTCACTGTCCGAGAACCAGGTCGTCATCCGGGCTTCGGTGGATGCCACGGCCTACGAGGTGCGCACTCCCACGGGCAGCGTGGCGCAGGCGGCCCGGGCGGGCCCGGCGCTGGACGTGGTGCTTCAGTGGACCTCAGGGGGGTGGCGGGTGGCCGATATCCGTGAGCCGGCCTGAGTGTCAGTCCTGATGGCCGACGAGCCAGGAGACCGCTGAGCCCAGCTGGGCATGCGTATGGGCGAAACCGCTGTCGACCAGCACTCTCCCGACGACCCGTTGGCTGCCAAGAATGTCCGAGGCAAACTCGCCCAAGGCCAACCGAAGGGCCGGCGCGGGGGCGGGCAAGACCGCAGGCCGGTGAAGTGCCGTGCCGAGCGCCTGCATGAGGTCACGCTGACGGCTGGGGGTCGGTCCCACGAGGTTGACCGGGCCGACCAGATCCGGCCGGTCAATGAGATGCATCAAGGCGCGCACTTCGTCCACCAGGGTGATCCACGGCCAGAACTGCCGCCCTGAGCCGAGCGGGCCGGCCAACCCGAGGCGGGCGAGCGGCAGCACGCGACCCATGGCGCCACCCGTGCGAGACAGGACAATGCCGGTGCGCGCGTGGGCCACCGGTGCGCCACTCTCCCGTGCGGGGCCGGCGGCAGCCTCCCACGCGCGGACCAGTTCAGCGAGAAATCCCTCGCCGGGGGAGGAGTCCTCATCGAGGGCCTCATCGCCGCGGTTACCGTAGGCGCCCACCGCACTACCCGCCACGAAGCGGATAGGTCGACCGCTGGCCGCAATCGCCCGGGCAAGGGTGCCGGTGCTGTCCACGCGGGACTGCAGGAGGTGCCTTTTGTAGGCGGGCGTCCAACGAGAGTCACCAATCCCAGCGCCGGAGAGGCAGACCACCGCGTCAACGCCGTCAAGGACCGCCGAGTCCATGGACCCACTGGCCGGATCCCATCTGCGGTCACCAGCGTTGTCTGGCTCGCGGCGCACCAAGGAGAGCACCGCATCGCCGCGCTCCTCAAGGGCCCTTCTCAGGGCCGTGCCGATGAGCCCGCTGGCACCAGCAATGACGATGCGTTGCCCCATGACGCCGCCGACTTATGCCTCGAAGGCGCCCTCTTCGAGACGGGCCTTCATGGTGGACAGGAAACGGGCAGCATCCGCGCCATCAACGATCCGGTGGTCGTAGGTCAGCGCGAGGTAGATCATCGAGCGCACGGCGATGGTCTCACCACCGTCCTTGTCGATCACGACCACAGGACGCTTGACGACCGCACCGGTGCCGAGGATGGCGACCTGTGGCTGATTGATGATCGGCGTGTCAAAGAGGGCGCCTCGGGAGCCGGTGTTAGTGATCGTAAAGGTCCCACCCGCCAGGTCATCCGGCATGATCTTGTTGGTCCGGGTGCGCTCGGCAACATCGGCAATAGCCTTGGCCAGGCCAGCGATATTGAGATCGCCAGCATTCTTGATCACCGGCACGATCAGGCCCTTGTCGGTGTCGACCGCGATCCCCAGGTGCTCGACGCCGTGGTAGATGACGTTGTCGCCATCGATGCTGGCGTTGACCGTGGGGTGCGCCTTGAGGGCTTCGACAGCGGCCAGGGCCAGGAAGGGCAAGAAGCTCAACTTGGTGCCCTCGCGGGCTTCGAAGTCACCCTTGGCCCGGTCGCGCAGGCGAGCCACCTTGGTGACATCGACCTCGACGACGGTGGTGAGCTGTGCAGAGGTCTGCAGGGACTCGACCATCCGTCGGGCAATCATCTTGCGCAGGCGGGACATCGCTTCGGTGGTGCCTCGCTTTGAGTCGACCGGGGCCGCGACGCTGGGCGCGGGTGCCGGCGAGGGCTGCGCTGGGGCACTCGAGAGTGAGTCCGGGACGGTGGCAGGCGCCTTGGCGGCCTCGGCTGCGGCCAAGACATCCTGCTTACGGATGCGTCCGCCGACCCCAGTGCCCCGGAGGGTAGTCAAATCGATGCCATTGTCGGCCGCAAGTTTGCGCACCAGCGGGGTCACATAGGCAGCGGCATCGCGCGGACCATCAGCCGATTCGCCACTGTGGCTCTCGGCTACCTCGGGATCTTCGGCAGCTTGGGGAGCTTCGGCGACCGGAGCGGCGGGAGCAGAGGGAGCAGCGACCGGGGCAGGGGACTGGGCCACTGGCTCCGGCGCGGGGGCGGGCGCGACTGGTTCGGGGGCAGGTGCCGGGGGAGCAGCTGGCGCTTGCGCCACAGTTTCGGGCGCTGTCGGCTCGGCTGCCGGCGCAGGAGCGGCAGCCGCAGCCTCGCCACCCACAACAGCTAGATCCGCCCCAACCGGAACGGTGTCATCCTCGTGGACCAGAATCCGCGTCAGGACGCCAGCGACCGGCGAGGGGATCTCGGTGTCGACCTTGTCGGTGGATACCTCGAGCAGGGGCTCGTCAATGGCGACGGTGTCGCCTTCGGCCTTGAGCCAACGGGTGACGGTACCTTCGGTCACCGACTCACCAAGGGCCGGCATGGTGACCGTGGTGCCACCGCCGACCGCGGGTGCCGGTGCCGTCGGTGCAGGCTCGGCGGCCGGCGGGGCAGGTGCGGCCTGGGGCGCTTCCACTGGGACCGGCTCTGGCGCGCGGACAGGCTCAAGCGCGGGGGCAGGCGCCGGAACCGGCGCGGACTCAGGTGCTGCCACCGTGGCAGGTGCTGGGGCGGCAGGTGCGGCCGGCGAGCCGTCGCCGATCACGGCCAGGTCCGCGCCCACCGGGACGGTGTCATCCTCGGCTGCCAGAATCTCCTGCAAAATCCCCGAGACCGGTGAGGGGATCTCGGTGTCGACCTTGTCGGTGGACACCTCGAGCAAGGGCTCGTCAATGGCGACGTGGTCACCCACGCTCTTGAGCCAACGAGTCACCGTGCCCTCCGTCACGGACTCGCCGAGAGCGGGCATCTTCACGCGTTCTGACATGAGCTTTCGTTCTCCTTCTGGCCGGTGACCTGCACCATGTTAGTTGTGTGCGTGGAGGGGCTTGCCGGCTAGCGCCAAGTGCGCCTCCCCAAGAGCTTCGTTCTGGGTTGGGTGGGCATGAATGTGAACCGAGACATCCTCGGGAGTGGCTTCCCAACCGACGATGAGCTGGGCTTCCCCGATCTGTTCACCCATGCGTGAACCGACCATGTGGACCCCGACGACCGGGCCGTCCGCAATCCGTACGAGCTTGACGAACCCCGCAGTTCCCAGGATTTGGGATTTGCCGTTGCCGCCGAGGTTGTACTCGTAGGTCTCAACCTCCGCGTGCTGCTCGCGGGCTTGCGTTTCAGTGAGGCCCACGGAGGCGATCTCGGGCTCGCAGTAGGTCACTCGCGGGATCGAGGATTCGACGATGGGGGTCGGTGACAGCCCAGCAATCTCCTCGGCCACGAAGATCCCTTGAGCGAACCCCCGGTGGGCGAGCTGGAGCCCGGGCACGATGTCGCCCACGGCATACACCCCGTCCACCCCGGTTCGGCAGTTCTCGTCGGTGATCACGTAGCCACGATCCAGGGTGAGCCCGCACTCGGCATACCCGAGTCCATCGGTTACCGGTCCACGACCGACCGCAACGAGCAAGAGGTCGGCGGTGAGCGATTCGCCGCCCTCAAGGTGTACCTGCACCTCGGCATCATCCTGGGTCGCCGACTCCACCATCGTCCCGGTCCGGAATCCGATCTTGCGTTTGCGGAAGGCCCGTTCCAAGGTCGTACTCACCGCGGGATCCTCGGCGGCCACGAGGCGGGGGAGCGCCTCGACGATCGTCACCTCGGCACCGAAACTGCGGAAGACCGAGGCGAACTCCACGCCGATCACGCCACCACCGAGCACGATCACGCGCCGAGGAATCTGGTCGAGCTCGAGTGCCTGGTCGCTGGTCATGATCCGCCCGGCGATCTCGATCCCAGGCAGGGTGCGGGCATACGAGCCGGTGGCCAGCACGATGTGTCGACCGGTGAGGACTCGATCCTCCACCGTGACGGTGCTCGCTGAACTGAGCCTGCCGACCCCCTGAACCAGGTCGATCGAACGTGATGCCACCAGGCCTTGAAGCCCTTTGTAGAGCCGGGAAACCACTGAATCGCGGTATGCCGAAACCGCGCCGAGGTCGATGCCATCGAGGCTGGCCCGAATGCCGAACCGACCGGCCTCTCGGGTGGTGTCGGCCACCTCGGCGGCATGCAGCAGAGCCTTGGTGGGGATGCACCCGCGGTGCAGGCAGGTGCCACCGAGTTTGTCTCGTTCGACCAGGGCGACCCGCATACCGAGTTCGGCTGCTCGCAGCGCGCAGGCATAACCGCCACTGCCGCCGCCCAGAATGACGATGTCGTAGGCCGCGTCGCCGCTGTTCGTTGCGGGCTCAGCGGTCATGTCGTCAGGCTCCTGGGTGTCGGAGGGTGCAGTGGGCATGTGAGGTGACGCACACCCATCTTGTCACTGTTCACAGGCTTGTCGAGTCCGGTGTCCAGGTGGCTCACAGCCAGGGGCTTAGGGTGATCAGTCATGGCGTGGTGGAGTCGAGGGCGCGGCGAGGATGCGGGTCGATCCCGCGGTGAGCGGGTGAGCGACCCGGCGGAGAGCCTGGGGCATTTCCGCCAGTTCGTCGCGAGCCGACGCGGTGTCGAGGCGTACGTGGAGCCGGCGACCCGGATCACCTCAACGACCGTGGTCCTGATCGCCCACGACGGCGAATGGACGCGTCGGGCCTACCCCGCGAAGCTTGCCGCTGAACTCGGCCCCACGCTGGGCATCCCGGTCTATGACGTGAACCAGACCGGCTACCCAGCCAGGATGCGGGCGTGGACCTCCCGGCAGCGCCGGGCTGGCCGGTAGCCGACTACTTCGCCGCGCGAGATTCGCACACGCCGAGCAAGGCTGCCACGCCGAAGCCGGTACCGCCCTTGGGGGTGGAGCCGTGGGGTGCCTTGTCATTCCACCCCGGGCCAGCGATGTCCAGGTGCGCCCAGGGGGTGCCTTCGGTGACAAAGTGCCGCAGGAAGAGGCCGGCCGTGAGCATGCCGCCATCAGCATCACCCTTATGCCGCAGATCGGCCGTGTCCGACTCGAGTTTGCTGAGCAGTGCCTCCGGCAGCGGCATTGGCCACGCCTGGTCGCCCCCCGCATTCGCGGTGGCGACGACTTGATCGCGGAAGGCGTCGTCATTGCCCATCACCGCGCAGATGTGATTACCCAGGGCGATCTGCTGGGATCCTGTCAGGGTCGCGATATCCACCACGACATCCGGGCGGCCTTCGCAGGCCAGGGCCAGGCCATCGCCGAGAACCATCCGGCCCTCCGCGTCGGTATCGATGATCTCGGCGGTCTTGCCATTGCGCATCACGACCACATCGCTGGGGCGCTGTGCGGTGCCGCTCGGCATATTCTCCGCAAGGCAGAGGTAACCCTTGACGGTCACCGGGACACCCAACTCGGCCGCCGCCAGCACGGCCGCCGCGACCGCGGCCGCACCCGCCATATCGCATTTCATGGTCAGCATCCCGGCGGCTGTCTTGAGGTTGACTCCACCGGAGTCGAAGGTCAGACCCTTGCCCACCAAGGCCACGGTGCCCTGGGAGTCCAGGGGCGCGTAGGTCATGGTGACGATCCGTGGGGGGTGAATCGAGCCCTGACCGACACCCGTGATGCCGCCGAAGCCACCCTTGGCCAGGGCCTTCTCGTCCAGCACACTGATCGAGATCTTGGCGCTCGAGGCACCGACGCGGGCCTTGACCTCGTCGACGAAGGTCTGCGGGTAGAGCAAGTTGGGCGGCATATTGACCAGGTCCCGCGCCCAATCTCGAGCATCAGCCAGAACGCCGGCGCGCGTGATCGCATCCTTAACGGCCTTGGTCTGGCCGGCGCCGGAGACGATGGTGATCTTGGGACCTGTGGGTGGAGTCGCGGCCTTCATCCCCCGGCCACGGGCGGCGGCGACCGGCTTGGCGTAGCGGTAGCACCCGGCATACGCCCCGTCCGCAACCGCGCCGACGGCCCGGACATCCGGCGTGGGGAGCGCGACCGCCACGGCGCTCTTCTCGCGCACGCTGCGCAGCGCGGCGCCCGCACTGCGGCGCAGTGCGTCCGGGGAGTGCCCTTGCCCGGGCTCGGGCGCGCCTAGTCCGACGACGACCACCGTGGTCGCCCGCACCCCCGGCACAGAGACGATGCGATGCACCTCGGCGGGGGCACCCGTCGCGTCAAGAGCCGCCAGCACGGCGTGGATGTGCACGACCGCAGGCTGGGGCAGCCCATGCGAGGCCGCGAGCTCGGCGCCATGCTCGCCTGGCACCGAGCCGACCACCAGGGCGTCGGCAGAGACTTCGTTGGCAACCCGGGTCGTGAGACTCAGTGTGGGCACAGTGTCAGGCTCCCTTGGAGTGCGGTGGCTGTTGTTGGTGTCGATCTGGGTCTGCACGATACCGACCTCGGCGCGATAGCGTGCCCACCATGACTGACCTTCTGCACTCACCGCTGCATGACCGTCATGTGGCCCTCGGCGCCAAGATGGCTGACTTCGGTGGCTGGGAGATGCCCATCGAGTATCCCGGCGGTGGTGTCGTCGCCGAGCACACCGCAGTGCGGGAGCGCGTGGGGATCTTCGACGTCTCCCACCTGGGCAAGGCGCGGGTGTCCGGTCCGGGTGCCGCGGACTTCGTCAACCGCTGCTTCACCAACGATCTGCGTCGGATCAACCCGGGCCAAGCGCAATACACCTTGTGCTGCACGCCGCAGGGTGGGGTGGTCGACGACCTCATCCAGTATCTGCGGGCTGATGACGATGTCTTCCTCATCCCGAATGCCGCCAACACCGCGGCCGTGGTGGACCTTGTGCGCTCCGCTGCCCCCGAGGGCATCACCGTCGAGAACCTGCACGACCGATATGGCGTCATCGCGGTTCAGGGGCCAGCCTCAGATGAGGTCTTGCGTGGGCTCGGGCTGCCGGTGGACCACGACTACATGAGTTTCGTGGAGACCCAGTGGGAGGGCCTGCCCGTCATTGTCTGCCGCACCGGGTACACGGGGGAGCGGGGCTACGAAATCGTCCCTGCCTGGGATGTCGCCGGCTCGGTGTGGGACGCCCTCGCGGCAGCGGTCGCCGAGCATGGCGGCATGCCGTGTGGCTTGGGTGCGCGGGACACCTTGCGCACCGAGATGGGCTACCCCTTGCACGGGAATGACTTGTCGCTCGACATCACTCCAGTGATGGCGGGTTCCTCCTGGGCGGTCGGCTGGTCCAAGGATGAGTTCTGGGGCCGCGAGGCGCTGATCGCGCAGCGTGAGGCCAAGGAGTCCCGGCTGATGCGCGGCCTCGTGGTCACCGGACGGGGCATCCCCCGCTCGCACTGCCAGGTGCTCGTCGACAACGAGGTCGTGGGAGAGGTCACCTCCGGGACGTTCTCGCCCACCCGGAAGCAGGGCATTGCGCTGGCGCTGCTCGATCGCTCGGTCGCGCTGGGCGATGAGGTGGTCATCGACGTGCGGGGCCGCGGTGTGCCCGCCACCGTGACCAAGCCACCCTTCGTCGAGGTGGGGGTGCGCGAGTCGTGAGCGAGGCCTGGTCCTGGACCTACACCGACAGCGCCGGGCGGGCTGTGACCGGTGAGCCGACCACCGAGACGGCATTCCCGACTCAGTCAGATGCCGAGAACTGGTTCGGTGAGACTTGGCGCGAATTGGCGGCGGCCGGCGTCGCCGACGTCAGCCTGCTCCGAGATGGCGTACTCGTCTACGGCCCGATGTCCTTGGACGCAGCCGTCTAGATCGGGTGGTTTGAATCAGGCGGGGTACTCGCCGCGCTGCACCTGCGGGCGCGGCATTCGGGTGCGCCGGATCTGGAAGGTCCGCATCACGGCATACATCAGGTCGCCCTTGGCGGTGGCACCGAACTTCTCCACGAGTCGACGCTTGAGTCCGCGCCACAGGAGAGCGTTGTCCACGACGACGGCGATCATGATGCTGTAGGTCGCCAACGTGACGATGAGCAAGGTGGTCGAGTTCCGGAAGAAACTCAGGGCGAGCACGAGCACCATCACCGGGAGCATCAACTCGGACAGATTGCGCCGGGCATCGACATAGTCACGGATGAACTTGCGGCGCGGACCCTTGTCACGCTCGGGGAGGTAGCGCTCGTCATTGGTGAGCATCGCTTGGCGCCGCAGCGCCATCTCCTCATTGCGCGCGGAGCGTGACTTGGCCTTGGCGGCCTTGCGGTCCTGCACCACCAATGGCTGCTTGCGGGCAGCCTGCTGATCGCGCCGCTTCGGGGTCGGCCGGTTCTTGGCGCCCTCCCGCTGGGGGTGGGCAGCCTCCAGCGACTCCTCGTTATAGCTCTTATTGCGTCCGAACACGGGGACCACTCTAGGTGGTCGACGTCGGTATGCCGTCTGCGCGCCGACGCCAGTAGGGTCGGTGGTGTGGACGATGTGATCTCCGTAACCCAAATCGAGTCCATTCGTGCGCGCGTGACGGCCTTGATGCCGCAGGTGCGTGCCGACCTGGAGGCGCTCACCCGGATTCCGAGCGTGTCCCTGGAAGCCTTTGACCAGGCGCAGGTGGACGCTTCCGCCGAGGCGACCGCGGCCCTGCTGCAGGCCGAGGGACTAGAGGTTGAGATCGTTCGCGAGGGCGGCCGCCCTGCGGTGATCGCGCACATCGACGGCCCAGCCGGCGCACCGACCGTGATGCTCTATGCGCACCATGATGTGCAACCCCCCGGCGACGAAAGTGATTGGGATAGTGTGCCATTCGAGCCGACCGAACGCGACGGCCGGCTCTACGGCCGAGGCGCGGCGGACGATAAGGCTGGCATCATGGCGCATATCGCGGCCCTCCGGGCGCACGCCGGGGAACTGCCCGTCGGGGTGACTGTCTTCGTGGAGGGTGAGGAGGAGATCGGCTCTGAGTCTCTCCCGGCCATCCTCGAACGCCACGGGGACCGGCTGTCCGCCGACGCGATCGTGTTGGCCGACTCGACGAACTGGGCGATCGGGGAGCCAGCGCTGACCACGACGCTGCGCGGCATGATCAGGGTGGTCGTCAAGGTGAGCACCCTGGATCACGGGGTGCACTCGGGGATGTTCGGCGGTCCGATTCCGGATGCGCTGACTGCCCTGATCCGACTCCTGGCAAGCCTGCATGACGAGCAGGGCAATGTTGCCGTTCGTGGCCTGAAGTCGGGGGAGGCCGCCGATTTGGACTTCTCCGAGGACCGCCTTCGGGCCGAGTCCGGGCTGCTCGATGGCGTGGACGTGATCGGGTCCCGCGGCTCACTCTTGTCACGGCTGTGGACGATGCCGTCGATCACCACGATCGGCATCGATGCCCCCAGCGTGGCCACCGCATCCAACACGCTGGTGCCCTCGGCCTCCGCCAAGATCTCGATGCGGCTCGCCCCCGACGAGCTGGACCTGGAGGCGTTCGAATTGCTCAGAGCACATCTGGAGTCACATACCGCCTGGGGTGCGCGGGTCGAGGTCACCTTGGATGATCGCGGCAATGGCTTCGCGGCCCAGGCCAGCGGTCCGGTCTACGACCAGGCGCGAGCCGCCTTCGCCGATGCCTGGGGAGTCACGCCGGTCGACATTGGTGTCGGGGGATCGATCCCATTCGTGGCGGCATTCGCCGAGCGGTTCCCGCAGGCGGCAATTCTCGTCACGGGGGTCGAGGACCCCGATACCCGCGCGCATGGTGCCAACGAGTCCCTGCATCTGGCTGAGTTCGAGCGAGTATGCGTGGCCGAGGCCCTGCTGCTTGCCCGCCTGGGCAGTATGCCGCGGGACTGACCAGCGTTAACGGGGCAATCGTCCCGACGAGGGTCGGCGTCAGTCCTTATGGGTCTTGCCCGGCAGCGCCAGCATCTGGTCCAGCGCGGCCCGGGCGGACCGCGCTACCTCGGCGTCGACCCGGATCGCATTGACGACCTTGCCATCGACCAAGGATTCCAGGGCCCACACCAGGTGGGGCAGGTCGATCCGATTCATCGTGGAGCAGTAACACACGTTCTTCTCGAGGAAGACGATCCGTTGCTTCGGGAACTGCGCGGCCAGGCGCCGGACGAGATTGAGTTCGGTGCCCACGGCCCACGCGGTGCCATCCGGGGCCGCGGCGATGGTCTTGATGATCTTTTCGGTGGAGCCCACCTCGTCGGCCAACTCCACGACCTCGTGGCGGCACTCGGGGTGCACGATGACCTTGACGCCCGGAATCTCGCGCCGGGCCGCCTCGACGGCCTCGACCGAGAACCGTCCGTGGACTGAGCAATGCCCGCGCCACAGGATCATCGTCGCCGACCGCACGTGCTCAGCAGTGAGCCCGCCCATGGGCTTGTGCGGATCCCACACCACGCAGTCCTCCAGCGGCAGGCCCAAGTCGCGAGCGTAGGTATTGCGCCCCAAGTGCTGGTCGGGCAGGAAGAGCACCTTGCCGCCGGCGCCGGCCTTGTCCAAGGCCCAGGACAGGGCGGTCGTGGCATTGGACGAGGTGCAGATCGTGCCACCATGGCGCCCGGTGAAGGCCTTGATCGCCGCGGAGGAGTTCATGTACGTCACCGGCACCACCTGATCGGTGAGCCCCAGGTCAGCGAGTTCGTCCCAGCACTCCTCGACCTGGTCGATCGCCGCCATATCAGCCATAGAGCACCCGGCCGCCAGGTCTGGGAGGATCACGCTCTGGCTCTCCGAGGTGAGGATGTCCGCGGACTCGGCCATGAAGTGCACGCCGCAGAACACGATCCAGCGAGCGTCCGGCCGGGCTGCTGCTTCACGCGCCAACTTGAAGGAGTCGCCGGTCACGTCCGCGAACTCGATGACCTCATCGCGTTGGTAATGGTGTCCGAGGATGAAGACTTGGTCACCGAGGGCCGCCTTGGCGGCTCGCGCACGCGCCACCAGGTCGGGGTCAGAGGGCGCCGGCAATTCGCCGGGACACTCGACTCCGCGCTCGGTGTGCAGGTCGCGTCCGTTGCCCAGGACGAGCAGTGGGATGGAGGGGCGGGTCGCCTCGGCGGTCATGGCCACATCGTATGCCGCGGCTACGCTGAGTCTGTGCGTGTGCTCATCGCCCCTGAGGCCTTCGGAGCGACCCTCGGGGCGACTCAAGCGGCGCAGGCTATGGCCCGAGGTTGGGCCGACGGCGCGCCGCACGACGTGCTGGATCTGCAGCCGCTCTCCGATGGCGGGCCGGGTTTCCTCGACGTGCTGGCTCCGCACGTGGCGGGCGAGAGCATTGCCTTGACCGTGAGCGATCCTCTGGGGCGCGAAGTCCCGGCCGAGATGGTGCTCAGCGAGGCGCATGGCACCCGCACGGCCTACCTGGAGACGTCCCAGGCCATCGGGCTGCACCTCTTGGCGGCCGACGAGCGCGACCCCGCACTGACCAGCAGTTGGGGCGTCGGTCAACTGATCTCGGCGGCTATCGCCGAAGGCGCCCAGCGCGTGGTCTTGGGCCTGGGTGGTGACGCTGTCAATGACGCGGGCGCCGGTGCTCTGAGCGCCCTGGGTGCCGGTCCAGCCGAGGATCTGGCCCGCGGAGGGCGTGCGCTAGCGCAGGCTCATGCCGCCAGCCTCAGCGGTCTGTCGGGGGTGATCGAGCGACTCGCAGGCGTCGAGTTGGTGATTGCCACGCTGCACGATGGGCCACTGCTCGGTCTCCAGGGGACCAGCGCTGTGGACAGCCCAGACAAGGGGGCATCGCCAGAAACGGCCCAAGCCTTGGAAGCAGCGGTTGGACATGTCGTCGACCTCGCCCAGCGGATGCTCCCGGCACGCATCGATTTGCTGACCGGCGCCCGCCGACGCCTCGACCGCGCGCCGGGTGCCGGCGCCGCTGGTGGCCTCGGCTGGGCTTTGATGCTCTTGGGCGCGCATCGCGTGGATGCGGTCGCCGAAGTGCTTCATCTGGTCGCCTTCGCGGACCGCCTGCGTGCCCACGACCTGGTCCTGACCGGGACGGGGTGTCTGGATTGGGCTGCCCTGCGGGGGTCGGTGGTCGCCGGCGTTGCCCAGCAGGCCCTGGACTTGGGGGTGCCTTCGGTGGCGATCTCTGGTGAGTGCCCGGTGGGGCGACGAGAGCTCATGTCCATCGGGCTGAGCGGTTCATATGCCCTGGCCGAATCCCCCGATGAGGTGGCCGCGGTGGTCGCCGACCCGGTGGGCCACCTCCGCGCGCGCACGGCCAGGGTGGCCCGCACCTGGTCGCCTGGACGTCCCTGAGCGGCGCGCACCGTATCCTGGTGGCGTCCGGCGGGAACAATGGTGCCCGCAGCATGGTTGACCAGCCATGTCCACCGCAGCCACATCCCAGGAAGCCCTCATGACTGACGCGACCACGACGACCGAGACCACCAGCACCACCCACGGCGTCCTTCTCACCGATGTCGCGGCGACCAAGGTCAAATCGCTGCTCGAGCAGGAGGGCCGCGATGACCTTCGCTTGCGCATCGGCGTGCAGCCCGGTGGCTGCTCCGGCCTGATCTACCAGCTCTACTTCGACGAGCGCAGCCTCGACGGTGACCTGGTCGCGGACTTCGACGGTGTCGAGGTCGTGGTCGACCGGATGAGCGCCCCCTACCTTGATGGCGCCACCATCGACTTCTCCGACACCATCGAGAAGCAGGGCTTCACCATCGACAACCCCAACGCCGGTTCCTCGTGTGCCTGCGGGGACTCCTTCAGCTGATCGGCCGATCGAGCCGCTAGCCCAGGGCGCCGCATCGATCACGATGCGGCGTCCTGGCTTATGCCCTGCCC
>WBZP01001970.1_pt1 | contig 24298 bp, 28 predicted proteins | sample 5204301 | NCBI WGS metagenome assembly WBZP01 (sample SAMN12412401, study PRJNA552823) | activated sludge metagenome | isolation source: activated sludge from nitrification reactor of wastewater treatment plant... | place: USA: Pennsylvania | collected 2017 | reverse complement strand
GTTCTTCGGCACCAGCCAGCTCTCCCAGTTCATGGACCAGAACAACCCGCTGGCTGGCCTGACGCACAAGCGCCGGCTGTCCGCGCTCGGCCCGGGTGGTCTCTCCCGTGATCGCGCCGGTATGGAGGTCCGTGACGTCCACCCGAGCCACTACGGCCGGATGTGCCCGATTGAGACCCCTGAAGGTCCGAACATCGGCCTCATCGGCTCGCTCGCGTCCTACGGGCGGATCAACGCCTTCGGCTTCATCGAGACCCCGTACCGCAAGGTCACCAAGGGCCGCCTGACCGACGACGTGCACTACCTCTCGGCTGACGAAGAGGACGAGCACGTCATCGCCCAGGCCAACGCCACGCTGAACGCTGACGGCACCCGATTCGCGCACGAGCGCGTTCTGGTGCGCGTCAAGGGCGGCGAGGTCGAGTACGTCCCGGCCGAGGAGGTCGACTACATCGACGTCTCCGCACGTCAGATGGTCTCCGCCGCTACCGCGCTCATCCCCTTCCTCGAGCACGATGACGCCAACCGTGCGCTCATGGGCTCGAACATGCAGCGCCAGGCTGTTCCGCTGGTGCGGGCCGAGGCTCCACTGGTCGGCACCGGTATGGAGTACCGCGCCGCGGTCGACTCCGGTGACGTGGTCATCGCCGAGAAGCCGGGCGTCGTCACCGAGGTCTCCGCTGACCTGGTGACCGTCGCTCACGACGACGCGACGAGCAAGACCTACCGGATCAACAAGTTCAACCGGTCAAACCAGGGCAACTCCTACAACCAGCGCGTCATGGTCTCCGAGGGTGACCGACTCGAGCAGGGTCAGCTCATCGCCGACGGTCCCGCGACCGACGGTGGCGAGATGGCGCTCGGTCGCAACCTGCTCGTGGCATTCATGCCGTGGGAGGGTCACAACTACGAGGACGCGATCATCCTCAGCCAGCGTCTGGTGCAGGACGACGTCCTCTCCTCGATCCACATCGAGGAGCACGAGGTCGACGCCCGCGACACCAAGCTCGGCCCCGAGGAGATCACCCGGGACATCCCGAACGTCTCCGATGACGTCCTGGCCGACCTCGACGAGCGCGGCATCATCCGCATCGGCGCCGAGGTTCGCGATGGCGACCTTCTCGTTGGCAAGGTCACGCCCAAGGGTGAGACCGAGCTGACCCCGGAGGAGCGCCTGCTGCGCGCCATCTTCGGTGAGAAGGCCCGTGAGGTCCGCGACACCTCGCTCAAGGTCCCCCACGGCGAGACCGGCACCGTCATCGGTGTCAAGGTCTTCGACAAGGAGGACGGCGACGAGCTTCCCCCGGGCGTCAACCAGCTGGTCCGCGTCTACGTCGCGAACAAGCGCAAGATCACTGATGGCGACAAGCTCGCTGGTCGGCACGGCAACAAGGGCGTCATCTCCAAGATCCTTCCGGTCGAGGACATGCCCTTCCTGGAGGACGGCACCCCCGTCGACGTCGTGCTTAACCCGCTCGGTGTGCCTGGTCGTATGAACGTCGGTCAGATCCTCGAACTTCACCTTGGCTGGGCTGCCAGCCGCGGGTGGAAGGTCGAGGGGAACCCGGATTGGGCCTCGCTCATCCCGGCTGACGCGCGTGAGGCCACCCCCGGAACCCGGGTTGCCAGCCCGGTCTTCGATGGTGTCCGCGAGGAGGAGATCATCGGCCTGCTCGACAGCACCCTGCCGACCCGCGATGGCGTCCGCCTGATCGACGGTTCCGGCAAGGCCCGGCTCTTCGATGGCCGCTCCGGCGAGCCGTTCCCGGAGGCCGTGTCGGTGGGCTACATGTACATCCTCAAGCTGCACCACCTGGTCGACGACAAGATCCACGCGCGCAGCACGGGTCCCTACTCGATGATCACCCAGCAGCCGCTCGGCGGTAAGGCCCAGTTCGGTGGCCAGCGCTTCGGTGAGATGGAGGTCTGGGCTCTCGAGGCGTATGGCGCTGCCTACGCCCTTCAGGAGCTCCTCACCATCAAGTCCGACGATGTCAACGGCCGAGTCAAGGTCTACGAAGCGATCGTCAAGGGCGACAACATCCCCGAGCCCGGCATCCCCGAGTCCTTCAAGGTGCTCATCAAGGAGATGCAGTCGCTCTGCCTCAACGTCGAGGTCCTTTCCAGCGACGGCTCGCGCATTGAGATGCGTGAGGCCGAGGAGGACGTCTTCCGCGCCGCGGAGGAGCTCGGCATCGACTTGTCCCGACGTGAGCCCAGCTCGGTCGAGGAAGTCTGATCGGTATGCCGCCCGCGCACGCGGGCGGCATACCTCCCCAAGAACTGACGTGAAGACGGCATACGACAAGTAAGGAAGCACCACGTGCTCGACGTGAACGACTTCGACCTTCTGCGGATCGGCCTGGCGACAGCCGAGGACATTCGCGCCTGGAGTCACGGTGAGGTCAAGAAGCCCGAGACCATCAATTACCGGACCCTGAAGCCCGAGAAGGATGGCCTCTTCTGCGAGAAGATCTTCGGCCCCACCCGGGACTGGGAGTGCGCCTGCGGTAAGTACAAGCGGGTTCGCTTCAAGGGCATCATCTGTGAGCGCTGTGGCGTCGAGGTGACCCGCGCCGCGGTGCGCCGCGAGCGGATGGGCCACATCGAGCTCGCCGCCCCGGTGACCCACATCTGGTACTTCAAGGGCGTGCCCAGCCGCCTGGGCTACCTGCTCGACCTCGCCCCGAAGGACCTGGAGAAGGTCATCTACTTCGCGGCGTACATGATCACGCATGTCGACGTCGACCAGCGGCACGCCGACCTCCCCTCCCTCGAGGCGCAGATCAGCGTCGAGAAGAAGGAGTTCGAGAACCGCCGCGACGCCGACATCGACGCCCGTGCCAAGAAGCTCGAGGAGGACCTCGCGGCTCTGGAGGCCGAGGGTGCCAAGGCCGACGCCAAGCGCAAGGTCCGCGACTCCGCCGAGCGCGAGATGAACGCCATCCGCCGCCGTGCGGACACCCAGATCGAGCGCCTCGAGCAGGTGTGGGACCGCTTCAAGAACCTCAAGGTCCAGGACCTCGAGGGCGACGAGGTGCTCTACCGCGAGATGCGTGACCGCTTCGGTCTGTACTTCGAGGGTGGCATGGGCGCTGCGGCGATCCAGAAGCGCCTGGAGACCTTCGACCTGGACGCCGAGTCCGAGTTGCTGCGCGAGATCATCGCCACCGGCAAGGGCCAGCGCAAGACCCGCGCCCTGAAGCGGCTCAAGGTTGTCTCGGCCTTCCAGACCACGACCAACCAGCCCTCGGGCATGGTCCTGGACGCGGTTCCGGTCATCCCGCCGGACCTGCGCCCGATGGTGCAGCTCGACGGTGGCCGGTTCGCCACCTCGGACCTGAACGACCTCTACCGCCGGGTGATCAACCGCAACAACCGGCTCAAGCGGCTGCTCGACCTCGGCGCGCCCGAGATCATCGTCAACAACGAGAAGCGCATGCTGCAGGAGGCCGTTGACAGCCTCTTCGACAACGGCCGTCGTGGCCGCCCGGTCACGGGCCCCGGCAACCGTCCGTTGAAGTCGCTCTCCGACATGCTCAAGGGCAAGCAGGGTCGCTTCCGGCAGAACCTGCTCGGCAAGCGCGTCGACTACTCCGGCCGTTCGGTCATCGTCGTCGGCCCGCAGCTCAAGCTGCACCAGTGTGGCCTGCCCAAGCAGATGGCCCTGGAGCTCTTCAAGCCGTTCGTGATGAAGCGCCTGGTCGACCTCGACCACGCGCAGAACATCAAGTCGGCCAAGCGGATGGTCGAGCGTCACCGCTCGGTCGTGTGGGATGTCCTCGAAGAGGTCATCACCGAGCACCCCGTGCTGCTCAACCGCGCGCCTACGCTGCACCGCCTCGGCATCCAGGCCTTCGAGCCACAGCTGGTCGAGGGTAAGGCCATCCAGATTCACCCGCTCGTGTGTACGGCCTTCAACGCCGACTTCGACGGTGACCAGATGGCCGTGCACGTGCCGCTGTCCGCGGAGGCGCAGGCCGAGGCCCGCATCCTCATGCTGTCCTCGAACAACATCCTCAAGCCGGCCGACGGTCGCCCGGTGACCATGCCCACCCAGGACATGATCATCGGCCTGTTCCACCTCACCTCCGAGACGACCCCCGCGTATGTCTCGGCCAAGGGTGAGGGCGCCGACAAGCTCCGCAGTTTCGGCACGCCGTCCGAGGCTCGGATGGCCTTCGACGCCGGTGAGATTGAGTTGGGTTCGCGGGTGCGGATCCGGTTCACCGACATCGTGCCCGCCCCGGGCTCGGACGTCGAGGTCAACGATGAGGGCTTCGCGTCGGTGTGGATTGGCGAGACCACCCTCGGGCGTGCGCTCTTCAACGAGACCCTCCCGGCGAACTACCCGTTCGTCAACGAGCAGGTCGACAAGAAGCGTCTCTCGACGATCGTCAACGACCTGGCCGAGCGCTACACCAAGGTTCAGGTTGCTGCGAGCCTCGACGCGCTCAAGGAGGCTGGCTTCCACTGGGCGACCCGTTCGGGTACCACCGTGGCCATCTCCGATGTCGTGACCCCGCCGCGCAAGGGGGAAATCCTCGAGGGTTACGAGGTCAAGGCCGACAAGGTTCAGACCCAGTACGAGCGTGGTCTGATCACCGACGACGAGCGCCGTCAGGAGCTCATCGAGATCTGGACCCAGGCCACCAACGAGATCGCCAAGGAGATGGAGGCCAACATCCCGGTCACCAACACCATCTTCCGGATGGTCTCCTCCGGTGCTCGTGGTAACTGGATGCAGCTGCGGCAGATCGCCGGTATGCGTGGTCTGGTGTCGAACCCGAAGGGTGACATCATTCCGCGACCGATCCGCGCGAACTTCCGTGAGGGCCTGTCGGTGCTGGAGTTCTTCATCTCCACGCACGGTTCCCGTAAGGGTCTGGCTGACACCGCGCTGCGGACGGCCGACTCCGGCTACCTCACCCGTCGTCTGGTCGACGTCTCGCAGGATGTCATCATCCGCGAGGACGACTGTGGCACCGACCGCGGTCTGGCTATGCCCATCGCCAAGGTCAACGAGCGCTCCGGCGAGCGGGTGCTGCACGACGACGTGGAGACCTCGGTCTACGCACGGACCCTGGCTGCGGACGTCGAGCGCGACGGCACGGTGTTGGCACCGGCCGGCATCGACCTCGGTGATGTCGTGATCGACGCGCTCTTCGACGCTGGTGTCGACGCGGTCAAGGTGCGCTCCGTGCTCACCTGTGACTCCAAGGTCGGAACTTGCGCGAAGTGCTACGGCCGTTCCTTGGCCACCGGCAAGCTGGTCGACATCGGTGAGGCCGTCGGCATCATCGCCGCCCAGTCCATCGGTGAGCCCGGTACCCAGCTGACGATGCGGACCTTCCACACCGGTGGTGTGGCCGGTGACGACATCACCCAGGGTCTGCCGCGTGTCGTCGAGCTCTTCGAGGCCCGTACCCCCAAGGGTGTCGCGCCGATCGCCGAGGCGACCGGTCGCGTGGAGATCGAGGAGACCGACAAGGCTCGTCGCATCCTGCTCACGCCGGACGACGGCAGCGAGCAGCACGCCTACCCGGTCAGCAAGCGGGCCCGCCTGCTGGTGACCGATGGCGAGCACGTCGAGGTCGGCAGCCAGCTGACCCAGGGCGCCATCGACCCCAAGAACGTCCTGCGTATCCTCGGCCCCCGCGCGGTGCAGATGCACCTCGTGGACGAGGTCCAGAACGTGTACCGCCAGCAGGGTGTGTCCATCCACGACAAGCACATCGAGGTCATCGTTCGGCAGATGCTCCGCCGGATCACGATCATCGAGTCTGGTGACGCGGACTTGCTGCCTGGCATGCTCGCCGAGCGTGGCCGGTTCGAGGACGAGAACCGCCGCGTCGTGGCCGAGGGCGGCAAGCCGGCCTCGGGTCGCCCGGAGCTGATGGGTATCACCAAGGCCTCGCTGGCGACCGACAGTTGGCTGTCCGCGGCGTCCTTCCAGGAGACCACCCGGGTCCTCACGGAGGCGGCCATGGAGGGCAAGTCCGACCCGCTGCTTGGTCTGAAGGAGAACGTCATCCTGGGCAAGCTGATCCCCGCCGGGACCGGCCTCATGCGCTACCGCGGCATCGAGGTCGAGCCGACCGAGGAGGCCCGCTCCGCGATGTACGCCATGCCGTCCTATGACGACTACGCCTACCCGACCTTTGGTCCGGGTTCCGGCGAGGCCGTCCGCTTGGACGACAGCGAGTTGGGTCTGGACCGTCTCTGACGTAGATCCGCTTGACACGGCGAGGGGCCGGCGAACGCGAGTTCGCTGGCCCCTCCCGCATGCTGCGCTTGGGTCCACTCTCAGTGAGCGGCACTAGGCTCCAGCAATGGTGGGGACGTCGCAGGTTCTGGCGCGTGCCGAGTGCGCCGCCGGCGAGGTGGTGCTGCGACGCCGAGGCGAGATCCTCGAACTGATGGTCAACGGCGCCTTTGCCATGGACACCACCGATGTCTCCACCGAGGTGCTGCTCGCCACCGAAGGTCTTCAGCGGCATTCGAGACCGAAGCGGGTTTTGGTCGGCGGGCTCGGTCTGGGCTTCACCACCCGGGCGGTGCTGGCCGACCCGCGGGTGGGTCACGTCGATGTCGTTGAACTTGCCGAGCCGCTCGTGCACTGGTCCCGCACCGGGCTCGTGCCTGAGCTGAGCGGGATCGAGGGGGAGCGCTGCGCGATGCACAGTGGCGACATTGCCCGCGTGCTCGGCGGCGAGGGGCCGGCCGGACCATGGGACCTCATCCTGCTCGATGTGGACAACGGTCCGGACTTCCTGGTGCACGCCCCGAACGTTCGCCTGTATGCCGCCGATCAGCTCGAGCTCACCGCCAGCCGGCTGTCGGAAGGCGGCCTTCTGGGCATCTGGTCCTCACACCTGGCACCCTCACTGTTGGCGAATCTGCGATCTATCGATCCGGGCGCACGCGAGTCGCGGCATACCGTCGATCGCGACGGACGCACCCTGGAGTACGCGATCTACTGGGCCCGCAAGCCTGCGCGCGTCCGCGATTTGGTGGCCAGATCAGCCTGGCGGTAGAGTTGGACGCTGTGTCTGGCAAGGTCCGGACCACACGAGCCGAGTGCCCGCCACCCGGCCCGCCCACCTCTCGCCGGGCGCCCTATTCAACTCCGAGAATCTTTCGCGGTGTGCCATGGGGAATGCAGGGGAGAGTACCCAATGCGACACACCCGACCGCGGGGGCCGCAAAGGGCATGACAAGGAGCCGCCGCAATGACGTGGCGGCATCGACCAGATGCAAAGGATCCAGGTTGCCTACCATCAACCAGCTGGTGCGCAAGGGCCGGCAGGACAAGACCACCAAGGTCAAGACTCCTGCCCTGAAGGGCTCTCCGCAGCGCCGCGGCGTGTGCACCCGTGTGTACACCACCACCCCCAAGAAGCCGAACTCTGCTCTGCGTAAGGTCGCCCGCGTGCGCCTCACCAGCAGCATCGAGGTCACGGCCTACATCCCCGGCGAGGGCCACAACCTCCAGGAGCACTCGATCGTGCTCGTGCGTGGCGGTCGTGTGAAGGACCTCCCCGGTGTCCGTTACAAGATCATCCGGGGTGCCCTTGACACCCAGGGCGTCAAGAACCGCAAGCAGGCTCGTAGCCGCTACGGTGCGAAGAAGGTGAAGGGCTGATGCCTCGCAAAGGTCCCGCTCCCAAGCGGCCGCTCGTGGTTGACCCGGTCTACCAGAGCCCTCTGGTGACCGCGCTGGTCAACAAGATCCTGCTCGACGGCAAGAAGTCGATCGCTGAAACCATCGTCTACGGCGCCCTGGAGGGCTGCCGTGAGAAGACCGGCACCGACCCGGTAGCCACGCTCAAGCGCGCGCTCGACAACATCAAGCCGACCCTCGAGGTCAAGTCCCGCCGCGTTGGTGGCGCCACCTACCAGGTGCCGATCGAGGTCAAGCCCAACCGGGCCACGACCCTTTCCCTGCGCTGGCTCGTGGGTTACAGCCGTCAGCGCCGTGAGAAGACCATGACCGAGCGGCTCATGAACGAGATCCTCGACGCCTCCAATGGCCTGGGTGCCGCTGTGAAGCGCCGCGAGGACACGCACAAGATGGCCGAGTCCAACCGGGCCTTCGCGCACTACCGCTGGTAGTCCCAGCTCTCGTATGCCGCCCGCCTCGCGGGCGGGCGGCATACGGGAACCGCCGATACGGCATTCGCACTGACAGATGAGATGAGTAGACAGAAGTGGCACAGGACGTTCTGACGGACCTCAAGCAGGTTCGCAATATCGGCATCATGGCGCACATCGACGCCGGTAAGACCACGGTGACCGAGCGCATCCTCTTCTACACCGGGGTGAACCACAAGATCGGTGAGACCCACGACGGTGCTTCCACCACCGACTGGATGGAGCAGGAGAAGGAGCGGGGGATCACCATCACCTCCGCGGCGGTGACCTGCTTCTGGGACAAGAACCAGATCAACATCATCGACACCCCTGGTCACGTCGACTTCACCGTTGAGGTTGAGCGCTCGCTGCGCGTCCTCGATGGCGCGGTCGCGGTCTTCGACGGCAAGGAGGGCGTTGAGCCCCAGTCCGAGACCGTGTGGCGTCAGGCCGACAAGTACAACGTGCCCCGGATCTGCTTCGTCAACAAGATGGACAAGCTGGGTGCGGACTTCTACTTCACCGTGAAGACCATCGTGGACCGCCTTGGCGCGGAGCCGCTGGTCCTCCAGCTGCCGATCGGCGCCGAGAACGACTTCGTCGGTGTCATCGACCTGCTCGAGATGCGTGCCCTGGTCTGGCCGGGCGACGCCAAGGGTGATGTCACCATGGGCGCCAAGTACGAGGTTCAGGAGATCCCCGCCGACCTCCAGGACAAGGCCGAGGAGTACCGCAACACGCTCGTCGAGCGGGTCGCGGAGTCCAATGACGAGCTCATGGAGAAGTACCTCGAGGAGGGCGAGCTCTCGCTCGAGGACCTGCGCGCCGGCATCCGTGCGCTCACCGTCAGTGGCGAGGTCAACCCCGTCCTGTGTGGCTCGGCGTTCAAGAACCGTGGCGTTCAGCCGATGCTCGACGCCGTGATCAGCTACTTGCCGGCCCCGGTCGATGTGCCCGCCATGCAGGGCCACGCGCCTGGCAACGAGGAGGAGCAGATCCTGCGGGAGCCGAGCGCGGAAGAGCCCTTCTCGGCGCTTGCCTTCAAGGTCGCCGCGCACCCCTTCTTTGGGACGCTGACCTTCATCCGCGTGTACTCCGGTCGAATCACCTCCGGCACCCAGGTGCTGAACTCGACCAAGGTCAAGAAGGAGCGCATCGGGAAGCTCTTCCAGATGCACGCCAACAAGGAGAACCCGGTCGATGAGGCCCGCGCGGGTCACATCTACGCCGCCATCGGCCTGAAGAGCACGACCACCGGTGACACCCTCAGTGACATCGACAAGCCGGTCGTGCTGGAGTCGATGACCTTCCCCGAGCCGGTCATCCAGGTGGCCATCGAGCCCAAGACCAAGGGCGACCAGGAGAAGCTGGGCACCGCGATCCAGAAGCTCGCCGAAGAGGACCCGACCTTCCAGGTCACCCTCGACGAGGAGACTGGTCAGACGATCATCGCCGGCATGGGCGAGCTGCACCTCGACATCCTCGTTGACCGTATGCGTCGCGAGTTCAAGGTCGAGGCCAACGTGGGCAAGCCGCAGGTGGCCTACCGCGAGACGATCCGTCGGACCGTCGATAAGCTCGACTACACGCACAAGAAGCAGACCGGTGGCTCCGGCCAGTTCGCCAAGGTTCAGATCTCGATCGAGCCCTTGGACACCACGGACGGCGCGCTCTACGAGTTCGACAACAAGGTGACCGGTGGCCGCGTGCCGCGCGAGTACATCCCGTCGGTCGATGCCGGTATCCAGGACGCCATGCAGTACGGCGTGCTGGCCGGCTATCCGCTCGTGGGCATCAAGGCCACGCTGCTCGATGGTGCCTACCACGACGTCGACTCTTCGGAGATGGCGTTCAAGATCGCCGGTTCCATGGCGCTCAAGGAGGCAGTCCGCAAGGCGGACCCCATCCTGCTTGAGCCGATGATGGCCGTGGAGGTGCGGACGCCCGAGGACTACATGGGCGACGTCATCGGCGATATCAACTCTCGCCGTGGCCAGATTCAGGCCATGGAGGACATCTCTGGGGCGAAGGTCGTTCGCGGCCTGGTCCCGCTGTCGGAGATGTTCGGGTACGTCGGCGACCTGCGGTCCAAGACCCAGGGTCGGGCGAACTACTCGATGGAGTTCGACTCCTACGCCGAGGTCCCGCGGTCCGTGGCCGAGGAAATCATTAAAAAGACCCGCGGCGAGTGACCTAGACTGGTCGCTGGTCACGAGTTCACAACTCAGTAATCCACACCAACCCAAAAGCAACGCCACGTCCTGACCCTGGGCGCACGGCGTGAGGCAAGAGTCCTGAGGAGGACAGACAGTGGCGAAGGCAAAGTTCGAGCGGACCAAGCCGCACGTCAACATCGGCACCATCGGTCACATTGACCACGGTAAGACGACGCTGACGGCTGCGATCTCGAAGGTCCTGCACGACAAGTACCCGGACGTCAACCCGAAGTTCGCGTTTGACGACATTGACAAGGCGCCCGAGGAGAAGCAGCGCGGTATCACCATCTCCATCGCGCACATCGAGTACCAGACCGAGGGTCGGCACTACGCCCACGTCGACTGCCCGGGTCACGCGGACTACATCAAGAACATGATCACCGGTGCGGCCCAGATGGACGGCGCGATTCTCGTCGTCGCGGCCACCGATGGTCCGATGCCGCAGACCAAGGAGCACGTCCTCCTGGCCCGCCAGGTGGGTGTCCCCTACATCGTCGTGGCGCTCAACAAGGCCGACATGGTCGACGACGAGGAGATCCTCGAGCTCGTCGAGATGGAGGTCCGTGAGCTGCTCTCCACCTACGAGTTCCCGGGCGACGACCTGCCGGTCGTCAAGGTCTCGGCGCTCAAGGCCCTCGAGGGCGACGCCGAGTGGGGCGCCACGGTGCTCGAGCTCATGCAGGCCGTGGACGACTACATCCCCGAGCCCGAGCGTGAGACGGACAAGCCGTTCCTCATGCCCGTCGAGGACGTCTTCACCATCACCGGTCGTGGCACCGTCGTCACCGGCCGTGTCGAGCGTGGCATCCTCAAGGTGAACGAGGAGGTTGAGATCGTCGGTATCCACGAGGGCCCGGCGACCAAGACCACCGTCACCGGTGTCGAGATGTTCCGCAAGCTGCTCGACGAGGCTCGCGCTGGCGAGAACGTCGGTCTGCTCCTGCGCGGTATCAAGCGTGAGGACGTCGAGCGTGGCCAGGTTGTGGTCAAGCCCGGTTCGATCACCCCGCACACCGAGTTCGACGCGAACGTCTACATCCTGTCCAAGGATGAGGGTGGCCGTCACACGCCGTTCTACGACAACTACCGTCCGCAGTTCTACTTCCGTACCACCGACGTGACCGGCGTTGTGCACCTCCCCGAGGGCACCGAGATGGTCATGCCCGGTGACAACACCGAGATGAAGGTCGAGCTCATCCAGCCGATCGCCATGGAGGAGGGCCTGAAGTTCGCCATCCGCGAGGGTGGTCGGACCGTGGGCGCCGGCCGCGTCACCAAGATCACCAAGTGATCTGACGCGAGTCGCTTGTCGACTCATCGCACGAAGGGCCCGTATGCCGCACGGCATACGGGCCCTTCGTCGTTGTCAATGCCAGTGGCCCGGGGTGGTGTCGCTCTGATGACACCTCCCCGGGCCACTGGGCTGGTCACTCGCGGTGAGCGGGCTTCGCTCGTCAGCCGCGGATCGGGTGGGCCGGTTAGCCGCGGATCGGGTGGGCCGGTTAGCCGCGGATCGGGTGGGCCGGTTAGCCGCGTGGTCCACCAGCCGGGCCAGCGAGCACGCCCGCGTCGAAGGCCTTGAGCACCGCAGCCTTGTCCGAGGCCGTGAGCTTGCCCGCGGTGACGGCCGCATCGAGCCGGGTCGTGAGCTCGGCCTTGTGCTGGGCCTCGTGGGCGGCGCGCTCCTTGGCCAGGGCGGCGGTCACCTTGGCTTCGTCGACGCCCAGCTCCTTGGCAAGCGCGCTGACAAAGGCCTTGTCGCGCGCGGTCTTGTCCGCGGCGGTCGGGGGAGTGGGGGCGGTGGTGCTGGTCCCGGTCTTCGGCGGCGTGGCTGGCTTGAGAGCCTCGTGCACCTTCTGCAGCGCCGCGGTGACCTTGGCCTCGGTGACGCCGAGGTCCTTGGCGAGTGCGGCGGCGTCGAGACCGCGCATCCCGCCACCTGCGTGACCGCCTGGGCCACGCTGGCCCGCCGGGCCCCGGCCGGCTGCACTGGCACCGGCTTGGGCCCCACCCGTATTTGCCTGTGTGCCGGAGGCTGCCGAAGCAGTGGAGCCCTGGGGTGCTGGGTTGGTCGCGGCGGAGGCGCTGGCAATGCCGAGGCCTGCGCCGACGGCGACCAGACTGCCAAGCGCGGCGACCTTGATGGAGGTGGGCGAGATGCTCATGTGGGGGACTTTCTGTGAGAGTTGCAGGGTCTGGCGCCACGTGGTGCGGCGCTGATGTCCCAACACTGCACATGCGGCATATGACAGTCCTGCGCGGCACCTGTCAGGACGATAAGAATGCGCGGGCGCCGTTGACGCCCTGAGGGGCCGCCGGGGACCCGGGCAGCACGAGGGAGCGGGCAGCGCGAGGGACAGCGCGGGCAGCGCGAGGGCGCGGGCAGCGCCGGGGACCCGGGCAGCGCAGGAGACGCGCGCAGCGCGAGGGCGCGGGCAGCGACCCGACGAGACGATTCCGGCTCCAAACACCCGCGCACGCCGCGACTGGGGGTCGGAACCTTTCACTGAGGGCCCCGTATAACCGACCGCTACCGCGGGTTTCCGGCATCAGGCGGGAAGAGTGTGGCGGGGGAGGCCGACGAGACCTTCCGGCTCCGTACACCCGCGCAGGCCGCGACTGGGGGTCGGAACCTTTCAGTGAAGGCCCCTTATAACCGACCGCTACCGCGGATTTCCGGCATCAGGCGGGAAAAGTGGTGCGGGGGAGACCGTCGAGAAGCCGCGGATTTGGAGGGTCAGGTCGGCCTCTGGCACACTAGTTCAGTTGCCTGGCGCGCGGGTGCTCTCACCAGCACCTGCCCACCGCGTTGACAGCGCCCTTCGGGGTGATGGCATCGCGAAGAGTCAGGCCCCGGTCATCACCGGGACCTCCCACCACCGTGGATCGACGAGAAATCGCCGATTCACCCGCGGAGCAAGGGCGACACGCCCGACCGCGGGGGTCGGAGGTCACCATGTTGACCGACACAGACAGCAGTGACGCGAGAGAAAGACGGAAGTGACGATGGCGGGACAGAAGATCCGCATTCGCTTGAAGTCGTACGACCACGAGGTCATCGACAGCTCGGCGCGCAAGATCGTCGACACGGTCACCCGTGCCGGTGCGACCGTGGTCGGCCCCGTGCCGCTCCCGACGGAGAAGAACGTCTTCTGCGTCATCCGGTCGCCCCACAAGTACAAGGACAGCCGCGAGCACTTCGAGATGCGCACCCACAAGCGCCTCATCGACATCATCGACCCGACGCCCAAGGCCGTCGACTCGCTGATGCGTCTCGACCTCCCGGCAGATGTCAACATCGAGATCAAGCTCTGAGGCACAGACGACGATGAACGCAACTAAGACGCAGAAGGGAATCCTCGGCACCAAGCTGGGGATGACCCAGGTGTGGGACGAGAACAACAAGCTCGTACCCGTCACCGTGATCCAGGCCGGCCCGTGCGTGGTCACCCAGGTCCGTAGCGATGAGGCCGACGGTTATGTCGCGGTCCAGCTGGGCTTCGGGGCGATCGACCCGCGCAAGGTCACCAAGCCGCTCACCGGGCACTTCGAGAAGGCCGGGGTTACCCCGCGCCGTCACCTCGTTGAGCTGCGCACCGCGGACGCCGCGGAGTATGCCGTGGGCCAGGAGCTTGGCGCCGACACCTTCGAGAGTGGCCAGCAGGTCGACGTGACCGGCACCACCAAGGGCAAGGGTTTTGCCGGTGTCATGAAGCGCCACGGCTTCGCCGGTGTCTCCTCCTCGCACGGTTCCCACCGCAACCACCGCAAGCCGGGCTCGATCGGTGGCTGCGCCACCCCGGGCCGCGTGTTCAAGGGCATGCGGATGGCTGGCCGGATGGGCGGCGTGCGCCAGACCACCCAGAACCTCACGATCCACGCCGTGGACGCCGACAAGAGCCTGCTGCTCGTCAAGGGTGCCGTTCCCGGCCCCCGTGGCGGCCTGGTCCTGGTCCGCACGGCTGCGAAGGGAGCCTGAGCGTAGATGGCTACCACCACGCTGAATGTTGAGCTGCCCGCCGAGATCTTCGACGTGCAGACCAATGTCCCCCTGATCCACCAGGTCGTTGTCGCGCAGCTTGCTGCGGCGCGCCAGGGGACGCACGCCACCAAGACCCGGGGCATGGTCTCCGGTGGTGGCAAGAAGCCGTACAAGCAGAAGGGCACCGGCCGCGCCCGTCAGGGCTCGACCCGGGCGCCGCAGTTCGCTGGCGGTGGCACCGTCCACGGCCCGCAGCCGCGTGACTACTCGCAGCGGACCCCCAAGAAGATGAAGGCCGCCGCCCTGCGCGGTGCCCTCTCGGACCGGGCCCGTCACGGTCGCATCCACGTCGTTGACGCCATCGCCTCCAGCGATGCGCCCTCGACCAAGGCCGCGGCCACGCTGCTGTCAGGCCTGACCGAGCGCAAGAACCTGCTCGTCGTCCTGGACCGCCCCGACATCGCGTCGTTGAAGTCGGTGCGCAACCTGGACAACGTCCACGTCCTGGCGGTCGACCAGCTCAACACCTATGACGTGCTCTGCGCGGACGATGTGGTCTTCACCAAGGCGGCCTTCGACACCTTCGTCGGTGGCGTCGCCGTGGCGGCCCCCGCCGCCGAGAAGCCCGCCAAGGCCGAGAAGCCCGCCAAGGCCGAGAAGCCTGCCAAGGCCGACAAGCCCGCCAAGGCTGAGAAGGCCGACAAGCCCGCCAAGGCCGACGAGCTCACCCTCGATGACGCCGCGACCGACGCTCCGGCGGCGGCCCCGGCTGCTGCGGCCGCGCTGCCCACCGGCGCCGCTCCCGCACTCGAGGATGGTTCGGCGCCCGAGGGATACGACATCAAGGGCAACGCCGACTCCGGCCTGTACCACCTTCCCGGTGGCCGCTGGTACGACGCGACTGTCGCCGAGTTCTGGTTCGCGACCGAGGCTGAGGCCAAGGCTGCTGGATTCACCAAGGCCGGCACCCGCAAGAAGAGCGAGGACGACAAGTGAGCCAGACCAAGAACCCGCGCGACATTCTGATCGCACCGGTTGTCTCGGAGAAGTCCTACAGCCTGCTCGATGAGGGCAAGTACACCTTCCTCGTTGACCCCCGGTCGAACAAGACGGAGATCAAGATCGCCGTCGAGCAGATCTTCGGAGTCAAGGTGGACTCGGTCCACACGATGAACCGCCAGGGCAAGGCTCGCCGTACCCGCTTTGGGCTCGGCAAGCGCAAGGACACCAAGCGCGCGATTGTCACCCTCCGCGAGGGCTCGATCGACATCTTCGGCAGCGCTGGCGTCTGAGGACTAAAGGAATCTGAACATGGGTATCCGTAAGTACAAGCCGACGACGCCTGGTCGTCGTGGCTCGAGTGTGGCGGACTTCGTTGAGGTCACCCGCTCGACCCCCGAGAAGTCCCTCGTCCGTCCGCTGAGCAAGACCGGTGGCCGCAACAGCAATGGCCGGATCACCACCCGCCACATTGGTGGTGGCCACAAGCGTGCGTACCGACTCATCGACTTCCGTCGCCATGACAAGGACGGCGTGCCGGCCAAGGTCGCTCACATCGAGTACGACCCCAACCGCACCGCCCGCATCGCGCTGCTGCACTACGCCGATGGCGAGAAGCGCTACATCCTGGCCCCCAAGGGCCTAGAGCAGGGCATGAACATCGAGAACGGTCCGGGCGCGGACATCAAGCCGGGCAACAGCCTGCCGCTGCGCAATATCCCGACCGGTACCGTCATTCACGCCGTGGAACTCAAGCCCGGCGGCGGCGCCAAGATCGCGCGTTCCGCTGGTGTGCGCGTTCAGCTGGTCGCCAAGGATGGCCCGTACGCCCAGCTGCGTATGCCCTCCGGTGAGATCCGCAATGTCGACGTTCGCTGCCGCGCCACCATTGGCGAGGTCGGCAACGCCGAGCAGTCCAATATCAACTGGGGCAAGGCCGGTCGTATGCGGTGGAAGGGCAAGCGCCCAACCGTCCGTGGTGTCGTCATGAACCCCGTCGACCACCCCCACGGTGGTGGTGAAGGCCGGACTTCCGGTGGTCGCCACCCGGTGAGCCCCTGGGGTAAGCCCGAGGGTCGCACTCGTCGCCCGGGCAAGCCCAGCGACAAGCTCATCGTCCGCCGTCGCCGCACGGGCAAGAAGCGCTGATAGGAGCCTTGACCAATGCCTCGTAGCCTCAAGAAGGGTCCCTTCATCGACGATCACCTTCAGAAGAAGGTGGACGCCCAGAACGAAGCGGGTACCAAGAACGTCATCAAGACCTGGTCGCGTCGGAGCGTTATCAGCCCCGACATGCTCGGGCACACCTTCGCCGTCCACGACGGCCGCAAGCATCACCCGGTGTTCGTCACCGAGTCGATGGTCGGCCACAAGCTCGGCGAGTTCGCACCGACCCGCACCTTCAAGGGTCACGTGAAGGAAGACAAGAAGGGTCGTCGTCGCTGATGTCTGACACCACCACCATCGAGTCGCGCGCCATTGCGCGGCACGTCCGGGTGACGCCGATGAAGGCCCGCCGGGTCGTCGACCTGATCCGCGGCAAGGGCGCGGCTGACGCCGTGAACGTGCTGAAGTTCTCTCCGCAGAGCGCCAGCGAGCCGGTCCGCAAGGTCCTCGAGTCGGCGATCGCGAACGCGCGGGTCAAGGCCGACGCCACCGCCACCCGCTTCGACGAGCGCGAGCTCGTTGTCGCCGAGGCCTTCGTCGACGAGGGCCCGACCATGAAGCGATTCCGCCCCCGCGCCCAGGGCCGCGCCGGCCGAATCAACAAGCGCACGAGCCACATCACCGTGGTCGTTGCTCCCAAGCCTGAAAAGAACGGAGGCACCCGCTGATGGGCCAGAAGGTCAACCCGCACGGCTTCCGTCTGGGCATCACGACGGAGCACCGCTCGCGCTGGTTCGCTGACTCCACCAAGGAGGGTCAGCGCTACCGCGACTACGTCAAGGAAGATGTCGCGATCCGCAAGCTCATGTCCGAGGGCATGGACCGTGCTGGTATCGCGCGCGTCGACATCGAGCGCACCCGTGACCGGGTTCGCGTCGACATCCACACCGCCCGCCCGGGCATTGTCATCGGTCGCCGCGGCGCCGAGGCGGACCGGATCCGTGGCGAGCTCGAGAAGCTCACCGGCAAGCAGGTCCAGCTCAACATCCTCGAGGTCAAGAACCCCGAGATCGAGGCTCAACTGGTCGCCCAGGGCATCGCCGAGCAGCTCTCCGCCCGCGTCAGTTTCCGTCGCGCGATGCGCAAGGGTATGCAGTCCGCGACCCGCGCCGGCGCCAAGGGCATCCGGGTGCAGGTCTCCGGCCGTCTCGGCGGCGCGGAGATGAGCCGCACCGAGTTCTACCGCGAGGGTCGGGTTCCGCTGCACACGCTGCGCGCGAACATCGACTACGGCTTCTACGAGGCCAAGACCACCTTCGGTCGTATCGGTGTCAAGGTGTGGATCTACAAGGGTGACCTCACCGCGCGTGAGCTCGCCGCCCAGCAGGCCGCTGCCCCCCGGGGCGAGCGTCGTGGCCCGCGCCGTGATGGCGCTGACCGCCCGGCCCGCGCCCGCCGCAACGAGACCGCCGCCGAGCAGACCAGCCCCGAGGCTGCGCCTGTCGCCGCGGCCACCGAGGAGGCCTGATCCGTCATGCTGATTCCCCGTCGAGTCAAGCACCGCAAGCAGCACCACCCCGGTCGGAGTGGCGCCGCCAAGGGTGGCACGACCATCGCCTTCGGTGACTATGGCATTCAGGCTCTGGAGCCGGCCTACGTGACCAACCGCCAGATCGAGTCCGCGCGTATCGCGATGACCCGGTACATCAAGCGTGGTGGAAAGGTGTGGATCAACATCTACCCCGACCGCCCGTTGACCAAGAAGCCGGCCGAAACCCGCATGGGTTCGGGTAAGGGTTCCCCCGAGTGGTGGATCGCCAACGTCAAGCCCGGCCGTGTCATGTTCGAGCTCTCCGGTGTGCCGGAGGAGACCGCACGTGAGGCCATGCGCCTCGCGATGCACAAACTGCCGATGAAGACCCGCTTCGTCCGGCGTGAGGGTGGTGACTTCTGATGGCAGTCGGTTCCAAGGACCTGACCTCCAATGAGCTTCGTGGCTTCGACGACGATCGTCTCGTCGACGAGCTGCGCAAGGCCAAGGAGGAACTGTTCAACCTGCGTTTCCAGTCGGCCACCGGCCAGTTGGACAACCACGGTCGACTCCGCGCCGTCCGCAAGGACATCGCCCGGATCTACACCGAGATGCGCGAGCGCGAGCTCGGCATCGGCTCCGCCCCGGAGAAGGGTGAGGCCAAGTGAGCGACAAGAAGGACACCGTGGAGACCACCACCGAGCGCACTTTCCGCAAGACCCGCCAGGGCTTCGTCGTCAGCGACAAGATGGACAAGACCGTCGTTGTCGAGGTCGAGGACCGTGTGAAGCACGCCCTCTACGGCAAGGTCATCCGGCGCTCGAGCAAGGTCAAGGCGCACGACGAGCAGAACACCGCCGGTATCGGCGACCGCGTTCTCATCATGGAGACCCGCCCGCTCAGCGCGACCAAGCGCTGGCGCGTGGTGGAGATCCTCGAGAAGGCCAAGTAATCCGTTCGGCCAGGCTCTGCCCCACGCGGGTGGAGAACCAGCACGACATCTAGGAGATAAGAAGTGATCCAGCAGGAGTCGCGACTGCGCGTCGCCGACAACACCGGTGCCAAGGAGATCTTGTGCATCCGTGTTCTCGGTGGCTCGGGTCGTCGGTATGCCGGCATCGGCGACACCATTGTCGCCACCGTCAAGGACGCCATCCCCGGCGGCAACGTCAAGAAGGGTGATGTCGTCAAGGCGGTCATCGTGCGCACCAAGAAGGAGCGCCGCCGGCCCGATGGCTCGTACATCAAGTTCGACGAAAACGCCGCAGTGATCCTCAAGAACGATGGTGACCCCCGTGGCACCCGCATCTTCGGCCCGGTGGGCCGCGAGCTGCGTGACAAGCGTTTCATGAAGATCATTTCGCTGGCACCGGAGGTGCTCTGAGCCATGGCGAAGATGAAGATCAAGAAGGGTGACACCGTTCAGGTGCTCACCGGCAAGGACAAGGGCCTGACGGGCAAGGTCATCGCGGTGAACACCGAGACCCTGCGCGTGACCGTCGAGGGTGTCAACCGGGTGACCCGGCACGTCAAGGCTGGCGAGACCAGCCGCGGCAGCCGCACCGGTGGGCTCATCGTCCAGGAGTCCCCGATCCACGTGAGCAATGTCGCGATCGTCGACCCGTCGGACAAGAAGCCGACCCGGGTCAAGACGCGCGTCGAGACGACAGAGCGTGATGGCCGCACCAAGACCCTCCGGGTTCGCGTGGCCGTTCGCTCAGGCAAGGACCTGTGATTGACATGGCTGAGACCGCTCAGAAGCCGCGTCTGAAGACGCGCTACCAAGACGAGATCAAGGGTTCGCTGCTCGAGCAGTTCGCCTATGGCAATGTCATGCAGGTGCCCGGCGTCGTTAAGGTCGTCGTGAACATGGGTGTCGGCGACGCCGCCAAGGACAGCAAGCTCATCGAGGGTGCTGTCCGCGACCTCACCGCGATCACCGGCCAGAAGCCGGTCGTGACCAAGGCCCGCAAGTCCATCGCGCAGTTCAAGCTGCGTGAGGGTATGCCGATCGGTGCGCACACCACGCTGCGCGGCGACCGCATGTGGGAGTTCCTCGACCGTCTCGTCAGTGTCGCGCTGCCGCGTATCCGTGACTTCCGTGGCCTCTCGCCGAAGCAGTTCGACGGCAAGGGCAACTACACCTTCGGGCTCACGGAGCAGTCGATGTTCCATGAGATCGACCAGGACAAGATCGACCGCGTTCGCGGCATGGACATCACGGTCGTGACGACCGCGACGAATGACGACGAGGGACGTGCGCTGCTCAAGGCGCTCGGCTTCCCGTTCAAGGAGAAGTGAGCATGGCCAAGACAGCCCTGATCAACAAGGCGAACAAGAAGCCGAAGTTCGGTGTCCGCGCCTACACGCGCTGCCAGCGCTGTGGCCGCCCGCACGCGGTCTACCGCAAGTTCGGCCTGTGCCGGATCTGCCTGCGCGAGATGGCGCACCGGGGCGAGCTCCCGGGCGTGACCAAGTCGAGCTGGTGACGACACGCGGTATGCCGTGGGCCTGGCCCACAGCGTGACCGCAACCCGCCGTGGGCGCACGCCCACGGCATACGAAGGACAACCAAAGACCATCTACATCGAAGGTCCGGGCCGCACAGGCAAGGAAACCGCGGTGAGAGAGGGCGGAGAAGCCCAATGACCATGACAGACCCGATCGCGGACATGCTGACCCGCGTCCGGAACGCCAATTCGGCGCACAAGGACTCGGTGTCGATGCCGTTCAGCAAGCTCAAGTCGCACATCGCCGAAATCCTCGAGGCTGAGGGTTACATCGGTGGATGGAGCGTTGAGGATGCTGAGGTTGGCAAGACCCTGACGATCTCCCTCAAGTACGGCCCCAACCGGGAGCGCTCGATCGCTGGCCTGCGCCGCGTGAGCAAGCCCGGCTTGCGGGTCTATGCCAAGTCGACCAACCTCCCGCGGGTGCTCGGCGGCCTTGGCATTGCCATCATCTCGACGTCTTCCGGACTGCTCACCGACAAGCAGGCCGCTAACAAGGGTGTGGGTGGGGAAGTCCTCGCCTACATCTGGTAAGGGGTTCACGATGTCGCGTATTGGACGTCTCCCCGTGACCATTCCGGCCGGTGTCGATGTGGCCATCGACGGCCAGGTCGTCACCGTCAAGGGCCCCAAAGGTCAGCTCAGCCACACTGTTGCCGAGCCGATCGCGGTCGCCCTTGCCGATGGCACTGTTGCGGTCACCCGCCCCGATGACGAGCGCCTGTCGCGCTCGCTGCACGGCCTGACCCGCACCCTGATCAACAACATGGTGGTCGGTGTCACCGAGGGCTTCGAGAAGAAGATGGAGATCCGGGGCACCGGTTACCGCGTCATGGCACGCGGCTCCGACCTCGAGTTCGCCCTCGGCTACAGCCACTCGATCACGGTGCAGCCGCCGACCGGGATCACCTTTGCGGTCGAGAACCAGACAAAGTTCGCGATCCAGGGCATCGACAAGCAGCTCGTCGGTGAGACGGCTGCCAACATCCGCAAGCTGCGCAAGCCCGACCCGTACAAGGGCAAGGGTGTGCGCTACGCCGACGAGGTCGTCCGCCTCAAGGCTGGAAAGGCCGGGAAGAAGTAAGCCATGGCACAGATCATCAAGCGCGCCAAGGGCAAGGCCGCGGCACGTGGCCGCCGGCACTTCCGCCTGCGCAAGCACCTCACCGGCACCGCTGGGCGTCCCCGCCTGGTTGTGTCCCGTTCCGCGCGTCACGTCTTCGTCCAGGTGGTCGACGACACCGAGGGCAAGACCTTGGCGTCCGCTTCGACCATGGAAGCCGACCTGCGCTCCTTCGACGGTGACAAGACCGCCAAGGCCAAGCGCGTAGGCGAGCTCGTTGCCGAGCGCGCCAAGGCCGCTGGCGTCGAGGCCGTCGTCTTCGACCGCGGCGGTAACAAGTACCACGGTCGCGTCGCCGCCATCGCTGATGGCGCCCGCGAGGGAGGCCTTGCGCTGTGATGACCACCAAGACCACTGAGATGAGGAACATCTGATGCCTGGAGCACAGCGTCGAGGCAGCGGTCCGGCGGGTGCCGACCGCCCCGAGCGCGGCGAGCGCCGCGACCGTCGCGATGACCGTCGTGGCCGCGAGCCCCGCGAGGCCGAGAAGAACCAGTACCTGGAGCGCGTGGTGACCATCAACCGCGTGGCCAAGGTCGTCAAGGGTGGCCGCCGCTTCTCCTTCACCGCGCTGGTCGTGGTGGGCGACGGTGACGGCACCGTGGGTGTCGGCTACGGCAAGGCCAAGGAGGTTCCGGCCGCGATCGCCAAGGGCGTCGAGGAGGCCAAGAAGGGCTTCTTCCGCGTCCCGCGGATCCAGGGCACCATCCCGCACCCCGTCCAGGGTGAGGCGGCTGCCGGTGTCGTCATGCTTCGTCCGGCCAGCCCCGGTACCGGTGTGATCGCCGGTGGTCCGGTGCGCGCCGTGTTGGAGTGCGCCGGCATCCACGACGTGCTGTCCAAGAGCCTCGGCTCGGACAACGCGATCAATATCGTCCACGCGACCGTCGCGGCCCTCAAGGGCCTGGAGCGTCCCGAGGCAGTCGCGGCTCGCCGTGGTCTGCCTGTGGACCAGGTTGCCCCGGCCGCCATGCTGCGCGCCCAGGCCGAGAAGGCTGGTGCGTGATGCCGCGGTTGAAGGTGACCCAGACCCGTTCGCCGATCGGCGGCAAGCAGAACCACCGTGAGACCTTGCGCAGCCTTGGGCTGAAGCGCATCGGCGACACGGTCGTCAAGGAGGACCGTCCCGAGATCCGCGGGATGGTCAAGACGGTCAGGCACCTCGTGGCCGTCGAGGAGGTTGAGTGATCATGGCTGAACCGAAGAACACCGCTTCGGAGGCCCCGGGTGCTGCGCTGAAGGTGCACCACCTGCGTCCGGCGCCCGGCGCCAAGTCCGCCAAGATCCGCGTTGGTCGCGGTGAGGGTGGCAAGCGTGGCAAGACTGCCGGTCGTGGCACCAAGGGCACCAAGGCCCGGTACCAGGTTCCGGACGGCTTCCAGGGTGGTACCACCCCGTTGCACATGCGCTTCCCCAAGCTGCGTGGCTTCAAGAACCCGTTCAAGACCGAGTACCAGGTCGTGAACCTGGACCGCATCTCCGCGCTCTACCCGCAGGGTGGCGAGGTGTCGGTCGAGGATCTGGTCGCCAAGGGTGCGGTCCGCAAGGGCCAGCTCGTCAAGGTGCTCGGCACCGGCGAGATCACCGTTGCCGTGCAGGTGACCGCAGACAAGTTCTCGGCCACGGCCAAAGAGAAGATCGAGGCGGCAGGCGGGTCGGCAACGACCTCGGCCTGAGCCGCATCACGACGAATGCCGCGGGGCTCCCGCGCGGGGTGACCTGCGAGGGCCAGCCCTGCGGCATACGTCATTGTTGGCCGGTGGCCCTGCGGACTCGGTTGGCCGGGTATCGTTGGACGCCGTTGGATATGACCGCGACCACTATGGTCGCTACTTGGGAGGACCAGTGCTCGCCGCCTTCGGCCGCGCGTTCAAAACGCCGGACCTGCGCAAGAAGCTGCTGTTCACGTTGTTCATCATCGTGGTGTACCGGCTCGGTGCGCACGTCCCCGCCCCGGGGGTGAGCTACCCCCTGGTGCAGAAGTGCATCGCGGGCGCGGACACCAACAACGGGTTGCTGGGGTTGGTCAACCTCTTTAGCGGTGGCGCGCTGCTCCAGTTGTCAATCTTCGCGATGGGGATCATGCCGTACATCACGGCGAGCATCATCGTGCAGTTGCTGACGGTGGTGATCCCGCGCTTTGAGACCCTTAAGAAGGAGGGTCAGGCCGGTCAAGCCAAGATGACGCAGTACACCCGATACCTCACCATCGGGTTGGCGGCGCTGCAGGGTGCCACGCTCATCACCTTCGCGCAGAACCCCTCGAGCCTCTTCCAGAACCCCTCGTGCACCCGGATCCTGTCGGATGACTCCATCGTCACGATCCTGATCATCTGGCTCTCGCTGATCGCGGGCACCGGGATGATCATGTGGCTCGGTGAACTGATCACCGATCGCGGGATCGGCAACGGGATGTCGCTGCTGATCTTCACCTCGATCGCTGCCGGCTTCCCCGCCTCGTTGTGGAACATCCAGCAGCGCGCCGGCTGGGATGTCTTCATCGGCATCATCGCGCTGGGCTTCCTGATCATCGCGCTCGTGGTCTTCGTTGAGCAGAGCCAGCGTCGGATCCCGGTCCAGTACGCCAAGCGGATGGTGGGGCGTCGCGTGTATGGCGGCACCTCGACCTATATCCCGCTCAAGGTCAACATGGCCGGTGTGATCCCGGTGATCTTCGCGTCCTCGCTGTTGGCGCTG
>WBZP01001969.1_pt1 | contig 24307 bp, 23 predicted proteins | sample 5204301 | NCBI WGS metagenome assembly WBZP01 (sample SAMN12412401, study PRJNA552823) | activated sludge metagenome | isolation source: activated sludge from nitrification reactor of wastewater treatment plant... | place: USA: Pennsylvania | collected 2017 | reverse complement strand
GAGTTAAGATCAGTGGCTCGCGCCGGGCGCGGACGCCGGGCGGCAGGCAACGCGAGTTGGGCGACACGAGTCGCCGTGGCGTGAATTGTGGCGGCGGGGAGGGGGGCCGGGTTCCGGGACGGGAGAACCGGCAAGCGGCAAGACCACAGGGCGCGCCCTGCGGCCGGGGTGGGTCGGCCAGGCCCGCGCGAGGCGGGCGGACAAGGGGAACGACTTACCGGGCGGCGGGCAGCCTTACGCGGCGGCGATTCGGTTGGGCTGGAAGGTGGACTGTGCTTGCATCTCGAATTCCTCCTGTCGTCATGGTTGACTTGACCAACGCGGGGCAGCATAGCATAGAGAACGGGCCACTGTCAATAGCGTTGACGCTGGTGGAATGACGCGCACAACTTTGTTAGAATGTGGCCCATTCTCTCATTGCTATCGCCACCCGCACCGAAGCCGCGCAATGACCATTCGTCTGGTAAGGAAGGCGCGCGATGAACCTCGGGGGCAAAAGAGCGGTCGTCGTTCTGTTTCTGGCGCTGGGCATGGCGCTATTCGGGCTGATCAATCTACAGGCATTGGCGACGCCGGGCGACGTCGTCGCGCCGGACACGCTGCCGGTAACCGCAGCGCCGTCTCTGGCCGCCGGCAGCCTTCGCTTCGCCGTCATCGGCGACTACGGCAGCAACACGATCAACGAAGCGCGCGTGGCCGCTCTGGTGGCCGGCTGGAACCCGGACTTTGTTATCACAACTGGTGACAACAACTATCCCAAGGGGGCGGCGGCGACAATTGACCGGAACATCGGCAAGTACTACAGCCCGTTCATCGGCAACTATCAGGGGCAGTATGGCAGCGGCAGCGCGACCAATCGTTTCTGGCCCAGCCTCGGCAACCACGACTGGTCATCCATCACGTGCAGCAACGGCAATTGCAGCGGCCCTTACCTGAGCTACTTCACCCTGCCCGGCAACGAACGGTACTATGACGTGGACATGGGGCTGATGCACCTGTTCGTGGTTAACAGCATCGAAAGTGAGCCGCACGGCCGGGCGGCGAGTTCGGTTCAGGCCAACTGGCTGAGGAGCGGCCTGGCGGCCTCCCAGGCGTGCTTCGACGTGGTGGTGTTCCATCACCCGCCCTATTCGACCGGCAGTCATGGCTCCGACGTGAAGATGCGCTGGCCCTTCGCCGCCTGGGGAGCCGAGGTCGTCATGAGCGGCCACGAGCACAGCTATGAGCGGCTGGACGCGGCCGGGATGCCCTACTTCGTCAACGGCCTGGGGGGCAAGAGCAAGTATAAGTTCGGCAACGTCAACGCCTTGCCCCCCGGCGTCACGTCCAAGGCGCGCTACAACGCCCAGTACGGGGCGATGCTGGTTACGGTCAGCCAGACGGGGCTGACGTCGCAGTTCTTCAACACAGCCGGGACCCTGATCGACTCGTACACACTGAGCAAGACGTGCGCCGCGGATATAACCATCACGGCCACGGCAACGGCGACGAGCACGCCCACCGGCACACCGACCACGACCGCCACCGCCACGCCCACCGGCACACCGACAGGCACGCCGACGACAACTCCCACGGCTACGCCAACGGGCACGCCGACCACGACGGCCACGGCCACGCCGACCGGCACGCCGACAGATACGCCGACCACAACCGCTACGGCCACACCTACCGAGACGCCGAGCGCCACGCCCACGGGCACACTGACGACGACACCCACCGCGACGGCGACGCCAACCGGGACGCCAACAGCCACGGCGACAGCAACGCTGCCAGCGACACAAGCGATGGTTATTTACTTCCCAATCGTGTCGGCTAGCGACGAGCCTTGAGACAAGGAGATGGCCCTTTGTATCGCTCTTTAAAGGGGTAAGAACTGAACTGCATTGGCGAGATCGGCTGGGTCTCCTGCGGTAACGATCAGGTATAGATCGTCAGTCACGGCACCGATCGACGCGCGAAGTTGGTGGGCGTAGATTACGCCTAGAAAGTCGCGCCCTTGCCTCTGTCGGAGTACCGCCTCGGCCACTAAGTCGTCGTCCTCGGAGAACAAAACGCGCCCAAGCACTTGAGCGCGATCAAGCAGTTGTGTGTCCGGAACGCGATGATGTGCGTCTTCGTAGGCGGTCAGCACATCTACACCGCGCAAGCGCAGACCGATTGTAATTGCCGCTGGCACGTTGTGGTCCATGTAGAGGCGAATCGTCACGGCAGCAAGCCCTGCGCTTTCAGCTTCTTGACCAACGCCGTTGGCTCAGAAGTGGCCTTGATTTGCTCTACGTATTCCAGCCGCCGCTGAATGTCCGCGTCAAGCTCGTCTTGATGATCCCAGTAATAGGCCAGCGCCGAGTGGATCTGTCCCAGGGTGAGATGAGGGTGCTGTAAGTGCATCTCCTCGGCGCTCCAACCGTAGGCCATTCGGTCCAGAACCAATTCGACCACTTTGGTCTCGGTTGCGGCTAAATAGGGCACATCCTGATCGTCAAGGACGATATGGGCATAGGCCGTCTGGTTGAGCATGACATCACTCCCGGTCTTAGGTTGCGGTAAACGAATTATACCTTAGCTGATCAAGTCCCGGCCGATCTCCCCCACCGTCGCACACCCACACAACCCCATCGCCAAATCCACCTCAAACCGCAGGATGTCCAGTACGCGCTCGACTCCGCTCTGCCCGGCGGTGGCCAGCCCCCACAGCACGGGCCGGCCGACGGCCACGCCCTTGGCGCCGTAGGCCAGGGCCTTGACCACGTCCGTGCCGCGCCGGATGCCGCCGTCAATGAGCACCTCGACCCGCCCGTCCACGGCCTCGACGATGGCCGGCAGGGCGTCAATCGTCGCCGGGGCGGTGTCCAGTTGCCGGCCGCCGTGGTTGCTGACGATGACCCCGGCCGCGCCGCGGTCGGCCGCCTGGCGCGCGTCGTCGGGGTGGACGACGCCTTTCAACAGCACCGGCAAATCGGTCAGCGAACACAGCCACTCGATGTCCTTCCACGCCAGCGTCTGGTCGAACAGCGAAGCGACGTAGGCGGCCAGCCCGGAACCCTGGGCGTCCTGGGGGAACTCCTCCTTGCCGCTGGGCATCAGGTTCTTGACCGACAGCCCGGCCGGCAACTGGAAGCGGTTGCGCACGTCGCGCTCGCGCCGGCCCCAGATCTGCGCGTCCACCGTCAGCACCAGCGCCGCACAGCCGGCGGCCTGCGCCCGCTGCACCAGCGCCTTGGTCGCGCCGCGATCCTTGTAGACGTAGAGCTGGAACCACACCGGCCCCGTGGCCGCGGCCAGCACGTCTTCGATGGAGGTGGTCGAGAGGGTGCTGAGGATCATCAGCGTGCCCGCCTGGCCCGCGGCGCGGACGGTGGCCACTTCGCCGTCGGGGTGGGCCAGCTTGTGGAAGGCGGTCGGGGCGACGATGACGGGCATGCTCAGCAGGTGGCCCAACACGGTAGTGGCCGTGGTGCGCCGGCTGATGTCGCGCAAGACGCGGTAGCGCAAGGGGATGCGGTCGTAGGCGGCGTGGTTCTCGCGCAGCGTGATCTCATCGTGGGCGCCGCTGGCGTAGTAGTCATAGGCCATGGGCGTCAGCTTGGCTTGGGCGATCGCTTCGTATTCGTAGAGGTTGATGGGGTCCATGATATTTACTCTTGGGCGACGTGGATTTATCAGCGGTACACATCGCGCCGATGACCAACGCGAACGATCTCAATCCGCAACACATCGTCTTCCACCGTGTAGACGACGCGGTAATCGCCAATGCGGATGCGATACGTATGTTGCGAGCCTTTCAACCGAACAACGCCTTGAGGAAAGGCGTCAGAGGCAAGCGCCTCTACAGCGGCAACGATACGTGGGATCACATCGCGCGGCAGCCGCTTCAGTTCTTTAGCTGCCGAGGGCTTCCATTCAATCCGGTAAGAGGCCATCGGACTTCAATTCGTCCACAAGCGTTTGGTGTGAAATGGGTGGCTCGTCTATCCGTTCGGCGACAATAGCCAGGTCTTCTAGGTCTTCAAGCAACTGGTAGAAAACCTCGATGGGCAAGATGACGGCCCGTTTTGCGCCGGCGTTGTCGGTCACGTACTCCAGGTGAACATCGTCGAGATTGACCATAGCGTTCTCTAGCCTCCCACTTCATTATAACACGCTCTATCTTGTGCGTTGGGTAATGGAGCACAGATGACGCGGATTTCACGGATTGACACGGTTCAGAACGAATCGTTCTGAACCGTGCCAATCCGCGTGAATCCGCGTCATCCGTGTTCTATTCCTCTCCGCTCATCTACCACTACACAACCGCCAACACATTCCCAACAACATCCTCAAAATCTCTAAACAATTGGCGGCTATCCTATGGACAGTTCGATAACACAGCCACACCAAGTGGCCCAAGCCGCGCAAAGGTCGCGGACACACCGAAAGGAGACAATGACAATGATTCGCAGCAAGATCGTAGGTTCGATTCTGGGGGGCGCGCTGGCCCTCGGTCTGCTCGGCGGCGGCATGGTTGCCTATGCCCAGACCGACCCGGCCACGCCGTCGGCCCCCTCCACCGAGACGGAAGAGCTGACCCCGGCCGTTCCCTCGACCAGCAGCAGCCGCTCCACCGAGTGGATTGACGAAGACCAGGCTCTGGCCGATGCGCTGGGCATCGAGTTGACGGCGCTGACCGCGGCCCAGGAAGAGGCGCGCGTCGCCCTGATTGACCAGGCTGTGGCCGACGGCCATCTGACCGCCGAAGAAGGCGAGACGATGAAGGCCGACGGCAGCCGCCTGCGCAACAGCAGCCAGTATGGCTATGACAAGGACGAGTTCCTGGCCGACGCGCTGGGCATCAGCGTCGAGACGCTGGAAGCGGCCCAACTGGAGGTCTATGAGGCCGAGTTGGCGGCGCGCGTGGCTGCCGGCGACCTGACCCAGGAAGAGGCCGATCTGAAGTTGGCCCAGAAGGCGGCCGCGGGCTACATTGACACCGCGTCAATCAACGCCCAGGTGCGCGCGGCCCAGGAAGCGGCCATCGCCGCGGCCCTGGACGACGGCGCCATCACCCAGGCCCAGGCCGACGCGCTGCTGGCCTACCTGGACGCCAACCCGTATAGCTTCAGTGGCTTCAACGGGCACGGCGGCCACGGCGGCCACGGTGGCCACGGCGGCGGCGGCGGGCGCGGTCATGGCGGCGGCGGGCGCGGGCTGGACAGCCTGGACACCACGCCGGCCACCCCGGAGACAGGCACGACGACCACCACCGGCACCGGGGCCTAAGTAAGTAGCTTGTGCTTTCGTCGGGCCGCGGTGGCGGCAGCAGACAGCCGGCGGTCGCGGCCCGGCGGGTTTCTCCTTCTCTCTTCTCTCTAGATCGGGCGCGCAGGTGAGGCTGCGCGCCCTTTCGCTTTAAGCAGAAAGAAACCACAGATTACGCAGATTACACAGATTTTTCTGAAAAATCTGTGTAATCTGCGTAATCTGTGGTTTCTTCTCTTCTCAGGGCGCGACGGGACAGGGGACGCCCGGCTGGGTGACGGCGAAGACGTGGGTCTCCTGGAACTCCATCAGCGGCAGGGCGTCGGGGAAGCTCTGCACCAGACACAGCCCATCGAGGGCCAGCATGTCGGGCCAGATGGTGTCGCGGAAGACCTCCACCTGCGGCAGGGCGCTAACGACCACGTAATCCACCCCCCAGCCGCGCAGAATGGGCAGCGCCGCGGCGTTGGGCCACTCGCCCAGTTGCGGCGCGACCTCGGCCAGGAAGGTCGGCGTGAAGGACATGTAGCCGTTGACCAACCGTTGCCCGTGAAACGACTGGCTATACATGGCCAGCCCGTTGACCCACGGCAGGGGGTACTCGATCAGCGTCGTGCCCGCCGGTTGCGCGGCCAGCCAGTCGTTGGCGGTGCGATTGACGGTCGCCACTTCGGTGAAGTTCTGGTAGGGCAAGATCACCCCCTCGAACACTACCAGCGCCCCCAAAGCTATGGCCGCCAGCCGCCCGCCGCGCCCCTTGCCCAGCAGCCAGGCCGCGCCAAAGCCGGCCAGCAGAGCCACCACCAGCGTCAGCGGCACGGCGAAGCGCGACCAGACGCGAATAGCGGAGTAGAAAGGCAGGACGTAGTAGAGCACGAAGTCGGGCAGCAAAATGGGCACGCGGCCGGGGGCCAGTCCGCGCACGTCGCGCAGCAGCGGGGCCAGGGCATTGGCCAACCGCGGCGGCACGGCCACCTCGACGCGCTGGCCGCGCCAGCGCAGCGTCGGCCCCAGCCCCAGGACGAAGCTGATCAGCCCCATGACCACCAGCGGCCGTGTCTGTCGCCAGGGCGCGGTCAGCAGCCCGGCCGCGGCCAGCACGATGGCCGCATAGCCCAGGGCGACCACATCCCACTCGCCGAAGACGGGGAAATAGCCGTGGATGCGACCGCGCCAGAACGGGTGCAACTGGTTGGGGCTGAACAGGTAGTCGGGGCTGAACCCCTGCCGGTCGGCGTCGGACAGCAGGAAGACGCCGCCGCCGGGCAGCATCGCCTCCCGCGCCTGCATCGTCAGCAGCAGCGCCGGGGCGACGAGCACGCCGGTGATCGCGCCCACGGCCACGAGCCGCAGCAGCCGCGCCCGCCACGGCAATGGCGAGTGGGCGGTCAGGGCCAGGCCGGCGATGGGCAGGGTGGCGATGAACATGAAGTACCAGTGCGACAGGATGGTGGCGGCCAGGAAGACGCCGGCCAGCACCACCCAACGCCGGCCGGGCCGGGCCGCGGCCGATGCCCCGCCGCCGGCGGCCGGATCGCCCGCCGCCCCCGCGCCCAATGCCCGCAGCGTCGCGCCGACGGCGTAGGGTAGGAACATCATGGCCAGCAGGGTGTGCAGATGGCCGCCGAAGCGCAGGGTGAAGATGGGCGCGGCGATGTAGGCGCAGCCGGCGATGAGGCCGGCGACCGTCTTGCCGGTCAGCCCGCGGGCCACCCAGTAGACGCCGAAGCCGCCCAGAACGAACGTGGCCAGCACAGCCAGGTTGTAGGTCAGCACCGGCCCGGCCACGGCCGTCAGCGGCGACAGCAGCAGCAGATACCACGGCGGTTGCGCGCCGCTGGCGGTGTACCAGCCCTGGGGGTAGAAGACGTTGGGGGTGTAGAACGGGTTGCTGTGGGTCTCGAAGACGGCGCGGCGCACGGCCGACAGTTGCCACAGCACCTCGAAGGTGTCGTCAATGGGGCGGCCGGGGATGTGGCTGTTGAGCTTCAGGACCAGCGGGTAGTTGAGGGCCAGCACCAGCAGGAGGAAGAAGAGCGCCGGAAGGGCGTGGGGGAAGCGGGGGCGCGTCCGAGCGACAGGCGCCGGCACACTGTCGGTAATGGTAGTCATTAACCACAGTTTAGCTTCGGTCGCACCTATCGCACAGGGTTAAGCGCAAGAAGCGCGCGCTGATGGACGCTGATCAACGCTGCCGAAGAGCGCCGGCAGCGAAAATCAGCGTTGGGCTCAGCGTCCATCAGCGTGCCATTCTTCCCTACAGTTCGCCCGACCGCGTGCGAATCCGCTTCTGCACATGGGCCACGAACTCGCCCAGCGGCGTGTCGTTGCGCTGTTCGCCGTCACGGTAGCGCACGGCCAGCGTCTCGGCCGCCGCCTCCTGCCCGCCAACAACGGCCATGTAGGGCACGCGCATCAGTTGGGCCGCGCGAATCTTGGCCCCCATGCGGTCGCTGCCCAGGTCGGCCTTGACGCGCACGCCGGCCGCGGCCAATTGGGCGGCCACGCGCCGGGCGTAGTCGTGGTGGTCGTCGGTGATGGGGATGACGCGCACCTGTTCCGGGGCCAGCCAGACGGGGAAGTTGCCGCCGTAGTGCTCGATCAGGAAGCCGATGTAGCGCTCATGCGCCCCCAGCGGCGCGCGGTGGATGCAGTAGGGCATCTCCGGCTGGCCGTCGCGGTTGGTGAAGGTCAGCCCAAAGCGCGCCGGAGCGACGAAATCAATCTGATTGGTGGCCAGGGAGAACTCGCGGCCGATGACGCTCCAGGCCTGCACGTCAATCTTGGGGCCATAGAAGGCCGCCTCGCCGCGCGCCTCCACAAAGGGCACGCCCGACGCCTTCATCACCCGCCGCGCGATCGCCTCGGCCTTCAGCCAGGCGGCCTCGTCGTCGGCGTACTTGACGCCCAACTGGCCGCGCTCGTGGAGGCTCAGGCGCATGACGTAGCGGTCAATGCCGAACAACTCAAAGTAGTGGCGGTAGAGGTCAATGACGGCCATGAATTCGGCCTCGACCTGGTCCTCGGGGCAGTAGATGTGGGCGTCGTTCTGCTGGGCGGCGCGCACGCGCATCAGGCCAAATAGCTCGCCGCTCTGCTCATAGCGGTAGACCATACCGTACTCGGCCAGCCGCAGCGGCAGGTCGCGGTAGCTGCGCGGCTTGCTGGCGAAGATCTTGTGGTGGAACGGGCAGTTCATCGGCTTCAGGTAGTAGCGGATGTCCTCGCGTTCCATCGGCGGGTACATCGAATCTTCGTAGTAGTCCAGGTGGCCGCTGTGGCGGTACAGCTCCTCCTTGGCGATGTGGGGCGTGGCCACGCGCTGATAGCCGGCGGCGTCCTCCATCTCGTGGGCCAGCTTCTCCAGTTCCTCGCGCAGGATGTTGCCGTTGGGCAGCCAGAGGGGCAGGCCAGGGCCGACCTCCTCGTCCATGATGTACAGTTCCAGTTCGCGCCCCAGCTTGCGGTGGTCGCGCTTCTTGGCCTCCTCCAGCAGTTGCAGGTGGCGCTTCAGGTCTTTCTTGCTGAACCAGGCCGTGCCGTAGATGCGCTGGAGCATCGGCCGCGACTGATCGCCGCGCCAATAGGCAGCAGCGGTGCTCATCAGTTGGAAGGCGTCCACGGGAATCAGGCCGGTGTGGGCCACGTGCGGCCCCTTGCACAAATCCTCGAAGGTGTCGTGGCGGTAGGTGCTGATGACCAGGTTGTCAATGGCCCGCTGCCGGTCTTCCACGTCGTCGCCATACTCGTTGAACTCGCCGCGCAACAGGCCGTCAATGATCTCCAACTTGTAGGGCTGGTCGGCGAACAGTTCGCGGGCCTCGTCGGCGGTGACGACCTTGTAGCGCAAGGGGTGCTTGCCGGCGATGATCTGGCGCATGCGCTTCTCGATGCGCGGCAGATCGGCCTCGACGAAGGTGCGCGGCCGGCCGTTCTCGTCCAGGCCCAGGTCGAAGTCGTAGTAGAAGCCGTCAACCACCGGCGGGCCGATGCCCAGCTTGGCTCCTGGGAACAGCTCCAGCACGGCCTGGGCCATCACGTGCGCCGCCGTGTGGCGCAGCTTGAATAGCTCGCTGCCCTCATACGGCTCGGCGCTGTCTTGTGCTTGCATGGTCTATTCCTCTTGAGTTGATAGTTGATAGTTGTCAGAACTGACAACTATCAACTATCAACTTCTTAAAGCCCAAGCGACCGCTCGGCCACGCGCGCCGCCAGTTCGGCCACGAAGTCGGCCACCGGTTGCGCGCCGCGGTCTTCGTTGTCGCGCGTGCGCACGGCCACCGCGCCGGTTTCGCTCTCCTTGTCGCCCACGACCAGCATGTAGGGGATCTTCTGGAGTTGGGCCTCGCGGATCTTCTTGTTCATGCGCTGGCTGCTGTCGTCCACCTCGGCGCGGATGCCGACCGCGGCCAGTTGGGCGGCCACGGCGCGGGCATACTCCACGTGCCGGTCGGCGATAGGGATGACCATCGCCTGCACTGGGGCCAACCAGGGCGGGAAGGCACCGTTGAAGTGCTCGATCAGGATGCCCACGAAGCGCTCCATGCTGCCGAAGGGGGCGCGGTGGATCATCACCGGGCGGTGCTTCTGGCCATCCTCGCCGGCGTACTCCAGGTCGAAGCGCTCCGGCAGCAGGAAGTCCACCTGCACCGTGCCCAGTTGCCACTCGCGCTTCAGCGCGTCGCGGAAGATGAAGTCGAGCTTGGGGCCATAGAAGGCGGCCTCGCCCTCTTCGACGGAGTACTTCAGGCCCAGCTTGTCGGCCGCCTGGCGGATGGCGTTGATGCCCCGCGCCCACATCTCCGGCTCGCCGGCGTACTTGTCGCTGGCCGGGTCGTTGGTTCCCAGCCGGGCGCGAAAGTCGTGGAAGCCGATGGCGCCGAAGACGTACTGGATCAGGTCAACGACGCCGATGAACTCTTCCTCCAGTTGCTCCGGGGCGACGAAGAGATGGGAGTCGTCAATGGTGAAGCCGCGCACGCGCGTCAGACCGCTCAGCTCGCCGCTCTTCTCGTAGCGGTAGACCGTGCCGAACTCGGCCAGCCGGTAGGGCAGGTCGCGGTAGCTGCGCGGCTCGCTGCGATAGATCTCGATGTGGTGGGGGCAGTTCATCGGCTTTAGCAGGAACTCCTCCTCATCCACTTTGATCGGCGTGTACTGGCTGTCCTTGTAGTAGGGGTAGTGGCCGCTCTTGCGATAGAGGTCGAGGTTGCCGATGTGGGGGGTGATGACCGGCAGGTAGCCGCGCTCGCGCTGCGCCTGGCGCAGGAAGCCCTCCAGCGTCTCGCGCAGAACCGCGCCCTTGGGCAGCCACAGCGGCAGGCCGGAGCCGACCAGCGGCGAGATGTGGAACAGCCCCAATTGCTTGCCCAGCCGGCGGTGGTCGCGCAGCCGCGCCTCCTCCAGCCGTTGCAGGTACTCGTCCAGTTCGGTCTTGTTGTGCCAGGCCGTGCCGTAGATGCGCTGGAGCTGCGGGTTGTGCTCGTCGCCGCGCCAATAGGCCCCGCCGGTGCGCAGCAGCTTGACGGCGTTGGCCTTGATGTCGCGCGTGCGGGCCACGTGGGGGCCGCGGCACAAATCCACGAAGTCGCGCTGGCGATAGATGCCGACCTCGGCCGCCTGTTCGGCCGTGGGGTTGCCCATCTCGTCCACCTTGCCCGCGGCCAGGTCGCGGATGAGTTCGACCTTGTAGGGCTGGGCGGCGAAGAAGGCCAGCGCCTCCTCGACGGGCATGGTCGTGTGCTGGAACTCGGCGTTCTGGCGCAGTAGCTCCTGCATCCGCGCCTCGATACGCTCCAGGTCTTCGGGCGCGAAGGTGCGGGGCTTGCCGCGCTCGCCCAGGCCCAGGTCGAAGTCGTAGTAGAAGCCGTCCTCGATGGGCGGGCCGATGGCCAGGCGCACGTTGGGGAACAGGTCGCTGACGGCCTCGGCCATCACGTGGGCCGCGGAGTGACGGATGCGGTATAGCTCCGTCTCGATATAGGGTACGTTACCGTTGTCTGCCATGTCTCACCTCAGGAATATCTCACGCAAAGACGCAAAGAACGCCAAGCAAAGAACTTTGCGTTCTTTGCGTCTTTGCGTGAGATAAAGAAAAACGCCGCCGCCCCATATTGGGGCGACGGCGGTCGCGGTTCCACCCAACTTCAAGGCTGCGCGCAGCCTCGATCTCATCCGGCCGATAACGGGGCCAAACCGGGCCGGCTTAGTTGGACGGGCAGACCATCGTCTGCCCGGTAGAGGCGAACCAGTGGTTCCCCTCTGCCGTTCTGCCGGCCGCTCCCGGGTGGTTTTCGCGGCATTCTGCGCGGCGGTCGCTCTCAGCCGATGGCAACCGCTCTCTGGCGCGCGTCGGGCCGCTACTCGTCCCGGTCAACGCATTGGGCTATTCCGGTGCATCGCACTTTCTTGAGTGCGTTGCACCTTCTTTGGAACCCTCATTATAGATCGCTCCACTCCAATGTCAAGACGCATTCATCGCGCTAATTCATCAGCCGCAGCCAGCCTAGAGTGGCCGCCGATACTTCCGCGGCACCTGAAGAACACCGTCCCAGACCACATTGCGGAAGTAGTCGGGGTCGGTATTGCCTTCCGTATTAATTAGCAGCACGCGCGAGTTCTCATCCAGCCGCAGTCGCTCTCTAAGCTCTGACGCGCCTTCGTACTGCATAATAAACGCCAGCGCCCCCAGGGTAACGGCTCCCGATTCACCGGAGATCACATACGGGTCGCCCCTCAATGGCACACCATACATCCGCATCCCCTTGGCGGCCACGTAATCGGGCGCGGTGATGATGAAGTCGGCGCAATTCCATAGGATTTCCCAGGCCAGCGGGCTGGGTTCGCCACAGGCCAGGCCGGCCATGATGGTGTCCAGATCGCCCAAAACGGAGTGCGGCTGGCCATCGCCGACCTGAAGGGAGTGATAGAGGCAGGCGGCCGTGCGCGGCTCCACGACGACGGCGATCGGCGCGTCCGGGCCAAACAACTTCTCGTAAAAGGCGATCATGGCCGCGGCAAAAGCGCCGACGCCGGCCTGTAAGAAGATGTGGGTCGGCTTGACGACGCCTTGCGCCGCCAACTGCTCCTGCGTCTCGCTCAGCAGGGTGGTGTAGCCCTGCATCACCGCCATCGGCACTTCCTCATAGCCCGGCCAGGAGGTGTCGGAGATGACTTGCCAGCCATTGGCCCGCGCGTCCTGTTCACATTGGCGCACGGCGTCGTCATAGTTGCCGTCTACCACCCGCACCTCAGCGCCATACTCGGCAATGGCCGCGATCCGCGCCGGCGAGGTGAGCTTGTGGACGTAGATCACACAGGGGAAGCCCAACTTGCGCGCCGCCCAGGCCAGCCCCTTGCCGTGGTTGCCGTCGGTGGCGCTGGTGAAGGTGATGTCGCCCACCGCGGCGCGGACTTCGTCCGACATCAGATCCGCAAATGACATCTTAGACCGGCCCACCTTCTGACAAATGAACCGATAAATGGCAAAGGAACCGCCCAGCGCTTTGAAGGCGTTGAGGCGCATGCGCGCTGCTTCATCTTTAACCCAGATGCCGCCCAATCCGAAACGCGAAGCTAGTTGGTTCAGCCGCTTGAGAGGGGTCATCTCGTAGCCCGGCATTTGGGCGTGGAAGGCGCGAGCTTCGGCCGTGATTCCGTCGGGCAGCAAGTGGTTGGCGGCCACACTAGCCGCCTCGGTATCCATGTGCTGGTTTTCCAGCCAGACAAGTGGCGTGTCGTCAATGAGGTTCATTTGATCTTCCTTTTCGTATGATTTGTGGCCCAGGTTCCCAACAGGCAACCTGTACCCAACAGGGGCGTTCGTTAGAGTAAGCCGCAGGAGTCTGCCTGTCAAGGCTCGGGTGTTCCTCCATTTGCCGCCCGCCATTCCAGAATACGGGCGCTCAACTCCTCTAACGTCATCGGCGGCAACTCGGTGTTGTTGCGCCGGTAGAGGCCCCGCTCGTCCTGCGCGAAGTACGCATCCGGCGGCCAGGCGGCGAAAGACAACACTTCGCGCGTGCCGCCCTCTCGCCAGACGATCTCGCCGCGGCGCGCCAGCACGACCATCTGCTGCCCGACGGCGAACTCGTGCGAGACCTGGATGTCGTAGCAGGCAACGTTGCCACCTTCGATGTCGACGTGCCCGTTGTCCACCGGGCTGCCGGCCATGCTGGTCAACGTCACGTCCGGCCCCAGCCCGATCTCATCCACAATCGGCTCGATGACGCGAAAGGTGATGGTGTGGATGCCCATTGCGTCGGTGTAGTACTGGCCGCTGTCCTGGTTGAAGTGGGTGGGCGAGATGGCCGTCACTTCGCCCAGAAAGGCGGCTTCGGTCTGAGCCAACACGTCGGCGTCGCCGGAAACTATCACCTCGAAAACGACTCGGATGCAGACGATCTCTACCGTGGGCGTGGGTGTAGGCATCACAGCGAGCGGCTCGGAACCCGCCGGGGCGCAGGCGGCCAGGGCCAGTAAGCAAACGAGAAGCACGACGCGCATGGTGTCACCCGTCCTTGCCCTCTCCCTAACCCTCCCCCACGGGGGGAGGGAACAAACCCCCTCGCCCTCTGGGAGAGGGTTGGGGAGAGGGCTTTTACACATTCGTTACCACTTCCACACAGAATCCAAACACCGCCACTCTATACTCCCATTGTACAACCAAAACGGATTGACCAGCCGCCGAACTGACTTGAACCCCAGGTGCGCCCAGATGGCGCGTGGGTTCGCGGCAACTACGACCGTTCAATCAAGACAATGTCGCACCAACCTATTGAACCACAATGTCCATAATGGTAATATACATGGATGCTGGATACACACAGCCTCACCGGATTTGACTGGGACGAAGGTAACCAAGACAAGAACTGGTTGAAGCATCAGGTATCAAACGGTGAGTGCGAAGAGGTTTTCTTCAACGTTCCTTTGATCATTGCCGATGACACGAAGCATTCTCAAATTGAACAGCGTTACTTCGCTCTTGGACAGACAAACAACAGCCGACGCCTCTTCATATCATTTGCCGTTCGAGCAGGCAAGATTAGAGTGATCTCGGCGCGGGATATGCACCGCAAGGAAAGGAAAGTCTATGCTCAAGCCAATTCCTGAATTCAAGAATGAGGATGAGGAACGAGAATTCTGGGCTACCCACGACTCTACTGAATACGTAGATTGGAGCCAGGCCCGGCGCGTTATCTTTCCGAATCTAAAGCCGTCAACGCGCACAATTTCTGTGCGTATGCCCGAGTCAATGGTAGATGAGCTAAAGGTACTGGCCAACAAGCGCGACGTGCCCTACCAATCGCTCATTAAGATGTTCTTGCGCGAGCGGATTGACGCAGAGTTGCACTCCATGACAGAGTAGTTGATGGCTACTGTGTTTGGCTCCGTTCGAAAGAGTGCCGATGACTGACATACACATTATAACATGGCGCGAAGCCGCCCAAGCCCACATGCACGCCGCCACCCTAACCGAACTCCGCGGCCGCCACGGCACCGACCAGGTCTCCTTCAACTACCGTTGGGAGCACGTCACCGCCGTCGTCGCCCTGGCCCTGCGGCTGGCCGAGTTGACCGGGGCCGACGCCGAGACGGTCGAGGCCGCCGCCTGGCTCCACGATGTGTGCAAGTTCAGCCACGGCGAGCAGCACCCCATCGCCGGGGCCGCCTTCGCTCGCGACTTCCTGCCCACCACCGACTTCCCGCCGGGCAAGATTGAGGCTGTGGCCGCGGCCATCGCCGACCACATGGGTCTCTGGCGCGACGAGCCGCTGACGGTGCTGGAGTCGCAAGTGCTGTGGGACGCCGACAAGCTGGCCAAGATCGGGCTGACGGCCGTCTTCCACTGGACGGGCGGGGCGCTGGCCGGCCACAAGATGCACACCCTGGAGCGGCTCATCCAGCGCGCGCGGGCCAACGATTGGCTGCCGCGCACCGTGGCCAGCATGCACACCCCCCCCGCCCGCCGCGCCGCCGCCGCCCGCCTGGCCGCCTTCCGGCAGCTCTACGACGCGCTGGAGCGCGAGCTAACCGGCGACGATCTCCTGACCTAGAAAGCAGGACTCACGCAAAGGCGCAAAGAAGCAAAGGCGCAAAGAAGAGTGATTCTTCTTTGCGCCTTTGCCGCTTCGTGCCTTTGCGTGAGCTTACTTCTCTCTACTTAAGCTGTCCGCTCTTCGGGGGGGAGGGTGTTCAGAACGATGTCGATCTTCCCCGCGTCCGGGCCGTCGGTGGGCGTGTTGGCCCGCGGCTGCCGCGGATAGGGCTTCATGCCGAACTGCGTCAGGGCCACCGCGCCCAGGCCGATGGAGACGACCACGAAGGCCAGCAGCGACTCGCCGAAGACGAACGGGATGAGGCCCAGCACGCCGAAGATCAGCGTCAGCACGCCCGTGCCCAGCCCGGCGGCGCGAACGATCCGTTCGTCCTTGCCGTGGCCGAACAGGCGCACGCCCAACCACGTGCCGACCACCACCCAGCCCAGCAAGCTGCCCAGCACCAGCCCCAGCGCCAGCAGCAGCATGATCGGGAAGCCGAGCAGGCCGATGCAGACCAGGGTCAGGATGATTGACAGCGGGATGAGCAGGACGATGAGCGAGGGCACGGCCACCGCCGTCAGCACCCCGGCCAGCCCGCTAACCACCGGCTTGGCCCGCGCCACGCCGACGATCTGCCGCAACTGATTGGGCATCACTGCGCCCACGAACAGGCCCAGCAGCGTGAACAGCACTGTGCTGGCCAGGGCGCTGGCCAGCCGCGCGCCAAAGCCCAGGCCGTCGTTGTTGCTACGATAGGGCGCGACCGGCATCCCCGGCGCGACCGGCACAACCGGCGCGACCGGCGAAACAGGTTCAACCGGCTCGACCTCAAAGGCCGGCATCGTCGGCATCACCGGAACGCCTTGAATTTCCGGCATCACCAGCGGCGGCAACTCCAGCTCGCCGATGGCGGTGCAGTTGCGCAGCCCGCCGGCCGAGCGCACTTCGCCGTTCAGCAGAACGCACTCGCCGTCAACCGCGGCCCCTTCACTGGCGATGAGGTCGCCGTTGAACAGAGTCACGCTGCCGCTGACGCGGCCGTTGATGGTGGCGTTGCCGTTGAACACGGTCACGTCACCGTTGACCACCGCGCCCTGGTGGATGGTCAAATCGCCATCCAGGACGATGACGTCATTGTTGACCGTCTCGTTGGCCTCGATGACCGTGTCGTCGAGCGGCCCGGCGAAAGACACCGACGCCAGCGCGATGAGCAACAGTAGCGCCAGTGTGACAGGAATTAGGACACGTCTCTTCATTAGTTTCTCCTTCTTGTTTCCACTACTCCTGCGTCCTATACCTTTAGTTACGTGATCCGACCGCCGCGGGTTGCGCCAGCAGCCGTTGGAAAACGCCACCCCACAGGAAGACGAGGCCGGCCAGGATGATCAGCCAGCCGATGACGGCCGGTTGCTCGATGACGAAGCGGCCCGCCCCGGCGAACAGAGCGTTGACGACCGTGGCCGCCACGCGCCCGACCTCGACCAGCGATGACCAGACCGGCTCCAGCAGCGACGGCTGGCTGAGGATCGTGGAATAGCGGACGGCCAGGAAAACGCCTAGCAGCAGCGGCACAAGGCCGCACAGCAGCAGGACGCCATAGAGCGCGCCCAGCGCCCGCACGCGCACGCGGCGGTTGGGCAACAGGGCCAGGGTGCGCGTGGCGAAGTCCACCGCCGGCATCAACAGCGGCGTCTGGCGGAACAGCATGTCAATCGCCAGCAACGCCCGCCATTCGCGGCCGCACTCCGGGCAAATGTGCAGATGAGCCATCAACTCGTCCCGTTCGGCAGCGGGCAACTCGTCGTCGAGCGCGCTCATCATCATCGTGTAGTATCTCTCTTCGTGCTCCATACCATCTCTCCGGCGGGCCAGACGCCCTGCCTGGTGGATTATGCCATCACTTCGACCTCAGCTTCCTCGGGCACCATGCCCCGCGCCACACCACTATCGGCCAACTGCCGCCGTGCCCGAAAGAGGCGCGACTTCACGGCGCTGACCGTTGTCTTCTGAACCTCGGCGATCTCCTCGTAGGACATGTCGTACCAGTAACGCAAAACAACCGCCTGGCGATATTCGTCGGGCAACTCTTTCAACATCCCCTGCACCAACGCCTCGCGCTCCTGGGCCAGGAATTGCGCTTCCGGCCCCTTGTGGTTGTCGCTGTGCAGCGCCGGGTGCGGCGGCAGTGGCTCGTCAATGGACAGCAACACCGCCCGCCGCTTGCGAATTTGGTCAATGCAGTAGTTGGACGTGATCGAGAGCAGCCACGTGCTAAACTTGTGCGCCGGGTCATAGCTGTCCAGCCGGGTATAGGCCCGGATGAAAGCCTCTTGCGCCGCCTCTTCCGCCTCGCCGCTGTTGCCGAGCATCCGGTAGGCAAGGTTATAGACCGGCCCCTGGTACGCCTCGATCAACTGCCCGAAAGCATTCTTGTCGCCGCGTCTGGCCTTCTGAAGCCAGACCTGCTCTTCGTTCAACGTGCCAATCTCCTGACTTACTTACCACCCTATACGCACGACCGGGCGGCGAGTTTCAAAGAATGGCACGCTGATGGACGCTGATTACACGCTGATTCTCGCAGCAAGCTCTGGTTCAGCGAAAATCAGCGTCTAAATCAGCGAAAATCAGCGTGCCATCTCTCTGCCCGTTTGCCTGCCCGCCATTCGCTGCCTATAATGCCCTGACAGCATACCCTATGAACAAGCAATCCACCATCCCCCCGGCAGAACGCAAGTCGCTGCCGTCCACCCTCTATACGGAAGAGTACTTCCTGACGGCGTGCGAAGGGTACGACGTCTTTCTGGAATCGGAGGGGGCGCACCTGTCGCGGCGGCTGCGCGACGCCTTCGCCCTGGCTGACGTGCGGCCGGGCATGCGCCTGCTCGACGTGGGCTGCGGCCGCGGCGAAATCCTGCGCCACTGTATGCGCCTGGGCATTGAGGCCCACGGCATGGACTACGCCGCCGTGGCCACACAGATGAGTCGGGACGTGGTCGCGGCCGAGATAGAGCGCGCCACAACGACCCTGCGCCCCGGCGTCTGTCAGGCCGACGCCAAGACGCTGCCCTTCCCCAACGACTATTTCGACCGCGTGCTGATGTTCGACGTGGTGGAGCACCTCTTCCCGTGGGAGTTGCAACAGGCGTTTGTGGACATCGGCCGGGTGCTGAAGCCCGGCGGCCGGCTGGTCATCCACACCGCGCCCAACCGCTGGTATGACGCCTATGCCTACCCCTGGGTGCGGCGCGTGCGCACGCTATTGGGCGAGGGGGATGGCTACCCCAAAGACCCGCGGGCCATTACCCCGGTCAATCAGGACGTCCACGTCAACGAGCAAGACCTGCTTAGTATGCGCCGGGCGCTGAAGCGCGGCGGCTACCACAACATCCGCGTCTGGCTCGATTCGCCGCCGCAGAACCGCGTCGAATCGTCGCTGCTGGCCGGGCTGCGGCGGGTGGCCTTCGGCGCGCCTCCCTTCCGCTGGTTCTTCGAGCGGGAGGTGTTTGCGGTGGCCGAGCCAATTAAGTGACGAATTACGAGTGACGAGTGACGAGTGGAGAAGCTCACGCAAAGGACGCCAAGGGAGCAAAGGACGCCAAGAAGAATAAGCCTTTGCGTCCTTTACGTGAGCCTCTTCGTCTTGAACTCGTCACTCGTCGCTCGTCACTCGTCACTCTCCTTCTCATTCTTCTTCTCGCTTTCGCCCTCCGCGCCTGGAACCTGACCGGCGTGCCGCCGGGATTGACCGGCATTCCTCCTGGAATGACCGGCATTCCTCCTGGAATGACCCACGACGAGGCCAACCACGGCCGCGAGGCCATCGGCATCCTGGCCGGCGAGTTGCGCCTCTTCTTCCCGCTCAATTACGGCAGCGAACCGCTCTATAGCTATATCGCCGCGCTGAGCATGGGCCTGCTCGGTCGCGGCCTGTTCGCCCTGCGGCTGGTCAACGTCTTCTTCGGCCTGCTGACCGTCGCCATCACGTATGCCTGGGCCGCGCCGCGCTTTGGCCGGGGGGTGGCGCTGCTGGGCGCGGCGCTACTGGCTGTCTCGTTCTGGCCCCTGGCCGCCGGCCGCGAGGCGCTGCGGGCGGGGATGTTGCCGTTCTTCTTCACATTGGCCGTGTGGGCGTTTTGGAGAATTACGAATTACGAATTACGAATTACGAATGAAGAAGAATCTCACGCAAAGACGCAAAGTACGCCAAGCTTCTTAAGCTTGGCGTACTTTGCGTCTTTGCGTGAGATCTTCTCCCCTGCCGTCCTGCTCTTTAGTCTGGCAACCGCGGCCACGCTCTACATCTACCTGGCGGCGCGGGTGAGTTGGCTGGTGTTCCCGCTGTTTCTGGGCTATCTGGCGCTGTGGCATCGGGGCGCGTTCCGGCGGGCGTGGCGGCCGGTGGTGGCCGGGCTGCTGCTGGCCGGGCTGCTGGCCGCGCCGCTGTTCCTCTATTTGCGCGCCCACCCGGAGATGCAGACGCGGCTGGACATGCTCGACGGGCCGCTGCAAGGCGTGGCCGCCGGGCAGTGGCGGCCGGTGCTGGCCAACGCCACCGACGCGCTGCTGGCCTTCGTCTGGCCCGGCCGCGGCGATCAGTTCCTGGCCTACAACATCCCCGGCCGGCCGGTGTTCGATGCCGTCTCGGCCGTCTTCTTCGTCATTGGGCTGGGCGTCTGTCTGGCGCGCTGGCGGCGGCCGGCCTACGCTTTCCTGCTGCTGTGGTTGGCCGTCGGCATCTTGCCCTCGCTCGTCACCGGCCCCACGGCCAACACGACGCGCAACCTGGCCGCGCTGCCGGCGGTCTTCCTCATTCCGGCCGTGGGCTTCGCCTTCCTCGCGAGCGGAATTAGGAATCGGAAATCTCACGCAAAGACGCAAAGTACGCCAAGCTCTCTGAGCTTGGCGTACTTTGCGTCTTTGCGTGAGATTTCTTTGCGTGAGGTCTTCTCGCTCGTGGTTCCCCTCCTGTGGGTCGCTTTCGCCGCCTTCGTCTCCAGCCGCGACTACTTCGGCCGCTGGGCTAACCTGCCGGAGGTGCGCGGGGCGTATCAGTCCACGCTGGTGGCGGCGATAGAGCACGTGGCCGTGGCCTATCCCAACGCCGAGCCGGTGGTCTTCAGCAGCGTCTACCCCGGCGCGGCCCACGACCCGTCCATCGCCTTCGTGCTGGCCGCCGACCGCCCGGCACTGAGCCAGACGGCGCGCTGGGCCGATGCCCGCGCCGCTCTGGCCATCCCGCCCGGCGCGTCGCTGGCCGTCGTCCCGGCCGCGACGCCGCCCCACCCGGCGCTGCGGCCCTGGCTGACGCCGCTGGAGACTGTCGAATTGCGTCCCGACGACCTCGACCCGCGCTTCACCGTCTACGAGTTGGACGGCGAGCGGGCGGCGGCCGATCTGGCGGTCTGGGCTGTGCCGCCGGTGGCCTTTGGCGGCGCGGTGGAGCTTGTCGCTGCGCGCTGGCTGAGCGACAGCACACCGCCGGGCGAGACGGCCGAGTTGCTGACCGCCTGGCGCGTCCTCGACCCCGGCCGCGCCGGGCCGGCCGGGCCGCCGACCTTCGCCAGCGACGCCGTTCTCTTCACCCACGTCCTCGACGGCGCGGGCGGGCTGCTGGCCCAACGTGATAGTCTTGACGCGCCGTCGTGGGCCTGGCTGGCGGGCGATCTGTTGGTGCAGATTCACACGCTCGCCGTGCCGGCCACCGCCGCGCCAGGCGACTACGCCGCCGTCGTCGGCCTCTACGACCGCGGCAGCGGCACCCGCCTGCCCACTGCCACCGGCGACACGGCGGCGGTGCCGCAATTGAGAATTAGGAATTAGGAATGAAGAACGAAGAACCGGTTCTTCGTTCTTCATTCCTAATTCCTAATTCGTATTTTCTCCCCTCCCGCACTATGATCACCCCATGTCCGGCAAACGAGTGCCCGAAGAATTGACCGTCGGCGAGTTGGAGCGGCTGCTGGCCGCCCGGCGCGCCGCCGAGCGCGAGCAGCGCCTGCGGCGGGCGCGGGCCGAGGGGCGCGTTGTCACGCCGAATGAAGCGACGCGCGTCGCCGACGAAGCCGCCAGGAGCGCCCCCGACGAAGCGCGCCTCGCCGCCGCGCTGGCCGTTGCGCCACGCCGCCCGCTCTGGCGGCGGCTGGCCGACCGGGCGCTGCTGCTGGTGGAAGTGGCCGCCGTCGTCGCCCTGCTGGCCATCGTCCTCAGCCTGTGGGCCACCAACCGGCAGCTCAACCGCGAACTGGCCGCGGCCCAGGCGGCGCAGAGCCAGGCGTTGGCCCTGCCCACGGCCACGGCCACGCCGACCATCGGCGTCGTGCTGCTGCCGGGCGGCCACCGGCCACCGGTGGACGGCCGCCCGCCGGAACCGGGCGAGGCCGGCGGCATCCCCACCCACCTGCTGCCGGTCGTCAACGCCTACGTCCCGCCGCCCATCCCCACCCCCGGCCCGGAGCAGGCCCGCCGGCTGGAGATTCCCGCCCTGAGCGGCGACTACCCCATCGTCCAGGGGGACGACTGGGAGCAACTAAAGAAGGGCATCGGCCAGTACGCCGGTAGCGGCCAGCCGGGGCGGACGGGCAACGTCGTCCTGTCCGGCCACAACGACATCTACGGCGAACCGTTCCGCTACCTGGATCGGCTACAAGTGGGCGACGAGATCGTCGTCAGCAGCGAGCGCCAGGCGTACACCTACGTCGTCAGCGAGGTGCGCGTCGTCGAGCCGACCGACGTGTGGGTGATGGCCCCCACCGACGATGCGCGCCTGACGCTCATCTCCTGCTATCCCTACCGCGTCAACACCAAGCGGATCGTCGTCTTTGCCCAATTGGCGGCCGATGAGGGGTGACAAACCGCCCCGCCGGTTCTATACTTGAGAAGCGATTTATTGAGAGATATTTATGGCCAAGAAGAGTAACCGTCCCAAAGCGAAATCCAGTCCCAAGCCGATCAAGTCCGACATCGCGCCCATCGAGAGCGCCGTTGAGTCACCTCCAGTCGAGCCGACCGCCCCCCGCGTCCCGCGCCCGCCCAAGCTGAGCCGCAGCCAGGCCGCGTCGGAGCGGCTGGAAGACGAGTACGGCTTCATCGCCGGCGACCTGTGGCGGGTGTTCATCCTGGCCGCGGCCATGTTCGCCCTGCTGATCGCGCTCAATGTCGCTTTTAATTTCATCGGTTAGTTTGCCGCCGGCCGTTAGACATACGTGTTGGCGTGCTTTTTCATCCATCCCAACTTCTTTTCTGTAGTCTGTAGTAAGGAGAGCATCTCATGACAGCCATCGCTCCCACAAATGCCAACAACTGGATATGGACTCTGTTGCGGGGCATCATCGCTATCGGCCTGGGCATCTTCCTGATCGCCGGCGGCGACACGGCCACGACCACGACCGCCTACGTACTGGCGGCCTACCTGGCCATCGCCGGCGCCGCCCAGACCTTCAGCGGTCTACTCAATCGCCGCGCGCCCGGTTCGATGACCGACCGCATCCGCGGTCTGGTCGGCCTGGTCGGCGGCGTGGCCATGCTGCTATTGATCTACTTCAACGTGCTGTCACTAGCGGCGGCGTTCACCGTCATCGCCATCCTGGTCATCGCCTTCGGCCTATTGGGCCTGTTCGAGTCGTTCTTCGACCGCGGCAAGGCCTACTTCCGCTGGATGCCGGTCATCGTCAACGTGCTGCTGGTGGTGCTGGGGGCGCTGGTGTTCTACTCGCGTTCGGCGGCCGGCTTCAACCTGCAACTGTGGACCGGTCTAGTGTTGGCCATTTTGGGCACAGCCGTCGTCGTCTATGCCTACTTTGTGCAGAAGCCCTCGCCGCAGTTGGTGGTTAACAGCATCTAAGCACCGGAGTTGCCTGGAGGGTGTAGACCTGACAGGTGGGCGGCCAACCCTTCTATGGTGGGAAAGCCAGTTCAGGCCGCCCACCTGTCAGGTCTACCAGTGACCGATGACTTTGGAAACGCCCTGCGCCTCGCCCAGGGCGTTTGACGCCGCCAATACCCTGTGCTATGATAGGTAACACCTTAGGCAACGGGCCTAAGTTTTTGTTGTTTGATTTTCAGGTGCGCTCTGGGTCGCCAGGCCGCACGCCGCGAGGATGTGGTAGATTAAGAGAGTAAGAAGGCCTCCAGTTACTAAACCTGATACCGTTGATTTTCGGATCAATCGGCAGATTCGGGCGCGCGAAGTGCGCCTGATTGACCACAACGGTGTCAATCGGGGTGTGTTACCCTTCTTTGATGCCCTGCGCATCGCCGAAGAAGCGGAACTGGACCTGGTCGAGGTAGCGCCGAACGCCAACCCGCCCGTCTGCCGGGTGTTGGACTACGGCAAGTTCGCCTACGAACAGACCAAGAAAGAGCGCGAGGCGCGGAAGAACCAGACGAAGGTTGAGATCAAGACCATTCGCCTGACGCCGCGCACAACCGGTTACCATAAAGATATTGGCGTGCGCAACGCGCGCAAGTGGCTGGAAGAGGGCAAGAAGGTCAAATTCATGGTCCGCTTCAAGTCCCGCGAGATCTCTTACCCGGAGATCGGCCAGCGGGCCTTGCAGGAGATCGCCGAAGACCTGAAGGACATCGCCATCGTCGAACAGCAGCCGACACTGGAAGGCTGGCGGATGACGTTGACCCTCTCCCCCGAAGCGTTGGCCGTCCCCAAAAGCTAGCGCCGCCGAGCGCGCAGGCAACCGGACAATCGAGTCAGTTGACGAGAAAGGCCCTCCGGGGCCTTTTTTTCGGCAGCCACTCAGGACGAGCTGAGCCGGCTGACCGCTGAAATTGAGTGTGACAAGGGATGTAATCATGCCAAAGGCAACGAAGAAATATAAGCTGAAGACCTATAAGGCGGCGGCCAAGCGCTTCCGCGTGACCGGCTCCGGCAAGATCGTCCGCACCAAGGGCGGCAAGAGCCACCTGCGGCGGCGCAAGTCGAAGCGTACCAAACGGCTGTTCTCCGAGATGATCGTGGTCAGCGCCCCCGGCGATCGCCGCCGGATCAAGCGGATGGCCCCCTATCTCAAGAAGTATAA
>WBZP01001968.1_pt1 | contig 24311 bp, 22 predicted proteins | sample 5204301 | NCBI WGS metagenome assembly WBZP01 (sample SAMN12412401, study PRJNA552823) | activated sludge metagenome | isolation source: activated sludge from nitrification reactor of wastewater treatment plant... | place: USA: Pennsylvania | collected 2017 | reverse complement strand
GATGGCCACCGCCAGCGCACTGGCCGAGATGCCCCAGCGGCCGGGCTGGTCAGGACTTCTTGCGCTGCGTGAACGCCGCACCTGCGGTTTCGCGCCCGAGCCCTGGGACACGCTGGTGCGGGCCGGGCCACGCCTGGCCGATGGTGCCGAAGCCCTGGCCGATTGCTTGGTCGAGCTGGCCGCCATCACACGCTAGAGGAGCTGTTGCCGATGATGCCCGTCTCCACCCAAGCCCCAGCCGCAAGAGCGGCTGGCACCTGGGCGGCAGCCGGCACCCGCAGCGCGGGCGCCGTGGCAGCCATGCTGTTCGCCCTGGCATCGGTGCTGGCCCTGCTGGGCATCTCGGCGGGCAGCGAAGGCTGGTCCTTCGCCTGGGCTGCGGAGTCCGAACTGGTGTGGGCCATTCGTGCACCGCGCACGCTGGGCGCACTGCTGACCGGTGCGCTGCTGGGGCTGGCCGGGGCGATCGCCCAAGGCCTGTTTCGCAACCCGCTGGCCGACCCCTACCTGCTGGGCTCTGCGGCTGGCGCCGGCCTGGGTGTGGTGCTGGTGCTGGCCGCCGGTGGCGCGCTGGGCCAGGTGATCGGCCTGGCTTCGGTCGATCTGCTGCTGCGCACCGGCCTGGTGGCCGCGGCCTTCCTCGGTGCCTTGGGCGGTGTGGCGCTGACACTGATGCTCGCCCGCGGCACTTCCCGCCCGCTGGTGCTGCTGCTGGCTGGCGTGGTGGTGGGGGTGCTGTTGTCGGCCATCTCGGAGCTGGTGACGCTGGCGGCGCCGGAAGCTTTGCGCGCACGGCAGATCTTCATGCTGGGCACGACATCCTTCCTGAGCTGGAGCAGCGCGGCCGTGCTGGCTGCAACCCTGGTGGCCAGCCTGCCGCTTGCCATGCGCTTTGCCCGCACGCTGGACGCGCTGGTGCTGGGCGAAGCCAGCGCCGCCAGCCTGGGCCTGCCGCTGGCCCGGCTGCGCCTGCTGCTGGTGGCCGTGATGGCGCTGGCCACCGGCACGGCGGTGGCCCAGGCCGGTTTGGTGGCCTTCGTCGGGCTGGCCGCACCGCACATCGTGCGCCGCCTGGTGGTGTCAACCCATGCCATCCTGCTGGCCTTGTCGGCGGCCACCGGCGCTGTGCTGCTGCTGGCGGCTGATGTCGCGGCGCGCAGCGTCGTCGCGCCGCAGGAGCTGCCGGTGGGCCTCCTGACGGCCGTGTTTGGCGGCATCTACCTGCTTGCGCTGCTGCGCCGGCGGAGCCGCTGGTGAGCCCCGCCGCGCTCGCCGCGGAAGGCCTGAGCCTGCGGCTGGGCGAGAACCAGGCTGTCGATCGTGTTTCGCTGCGCCTGCACGCCGGCCAATGGGTGGCTGTCGTCGGTCCCAATGGGGCCGGCAAGAGCTCGCTGCTGAGCCTGCTGGCCGGTTTGCGCCGGCCCGACGCTGGCGCGGTCTGGCTGCACGGGCGGCCGCTGGCCGAGCTGCCAGCGCCAGAGCGCGCACGCCAGCTGGCCTGGCTGGCGCAGCAGGGGCAGGCCGAAGGCGAGATCGCCGCGCGCGACGTGGTGCGCCTGGGGCGGCTGCCGCGCCACGGGCTGTTTGGTGCACCCGACGCCAGCGATGAAGCGGCGGTCGACCGTGCAATGGCCGAGACTGAAGCCACGGCCTTCGGCGACCGCCGGCTGAGCGAGCTGTCCGGTGGCGAACGCCAGCGCGTGTTGCTGGCGCGCGCGCTGGCGGTGGATGCCGCCGTCGTGCTGCTGGACGAACCCACGGCCCATCTGGATGCACCGCACCAGCGGGCCCTGGTGCGCAGCCTGGCCGGACGGGCCCGAACCGGTGTGGCCGTGGCGGCGGTGCTGCACGACCTGAGCCTGGCACTGGTGGCCGACCGATTGCTCGTCATGGAACGTGGCCGACTGGTGGCCGACGGGGCACCCGACGACCCCAGGTTGAGGGACGCGCTGATGCAGGTCTTCGCCCATGCCATCTGTATCGAACCGGTCTCGGCGCAGGGGCGGCAGCGCTGGGTCGCGGTGCCGGTCATCTGACGGCCGCGGCGCAGCCACGGGCCGGCCCGCACAGCCATGCGCACGCTGATCGTCTGGGGCACCACCAGCGGCGCCGGCAAGAGCTGGCTGGCCACGGCGCTGTGCCGCGTGGCGGCGCGTCGCGGCCTGCGCGTGGCGCCGTTCAAGGCCCAGAACATGAGCAACAACGCGCGCGTCGTGACCCGGCCCGACGGCGCGATGGGCGAGATCGGTTCGGCCCAGTACTTCCAGGCGCTGGCCAGCGGCGTGATGCCGCACACCGATCTGAACCCGGTGCTGCTCAAGCCCGAGCGAGACACCACCAGCCAGGTGGTCGTGCACGGCGTGGCCGACGCGGCGCTGTCACGTCTGCCCTGGCGTGAACGCAGCGCCGTGCTGGCCGGGCAGGCCCGGCTGGGCTTTGACCGGCTGGCCGCGCAGCATGAGCTGATCGTGGTCGAGGGCGCCGGCTCGCCCGCCGAGATCAACCTGGCGCCGCAGGACTACGTCAACCTCGACGTCGCGCGCTGGGCTGCTGCCGCAGGCCCGACGGCCGCACTGCTGGTCAGCGACATCGACCGCGGCGGCTCCTTTGCCCACTGCTACGGCACCTGGGCGTTGCTGCCGCAGGACCTGCAGGGCCTGCTGCAGGGTTTTGTCTTCAACCGCTTCCGTGGCGATGCGGCGTTGCTGGAGCCCGGCCCCCAACAGCTGCTGCAACTCACCGGTGTGCCGCTGGCCGGCGTGATCCCGATGCGGCGCGGGCATGGGCTGCCCGAAGAAGATGGCCTGCTGGAGACCGGCTGGCAGCAGGCAGCACACGGAAGCGGTGCCGACGTGCACCTGCGCGTGGCGGTGCTGGCGCCACCGCGCATCAGCAACCTGGACGAGTTTGCGCCGCTGGCCCGCGTTCCCGGCCTGCGCCTGGTCTGGGTGCGTTGCCCGGCGCACCTGGATGGGGCCGACTGGATCGTGCTGCCAGGCAGCAAGCAGGTCAGTGGCGATCTGGCCTGGATGCGCGACCTGGGCCTGGACGAGGCCATCCGCCGGCATGCCGCCCGCGGTGGCGCGGTACTCGGTGTCTGCGGTGGCCTGCAGATGCTGGGACTGAGCCTGGACGACCCGCAGGGCCACGACGGCCAGGTGCTGCATGGTCTGCCGGGACTGGGGCTGCTGCCCCTGCACACCCAGTTCGAGGCTGGCAAGCAGCTGCTGCAGGGCGCCGTGCTGTTCGGCGACACCGGCGGACCCTGGGCCGCCCTGGCCGGTGTGGCAGCCCAGGGCTACCAGATCCGTTGTGGCGAGACGGCCGCGGCCGCCAACTGCGCCGTCCTGCACGATGCACGGGGCCGGGCCATCGGCTGGCAGCTGGGCAGCGTGCTGGGTGTCTATGCCCACGGCCTGTTCGAGTCGCCGGCCGTGATGCGGGCGCTTTTCGGGGCGAGCGTGCCGACGCTGCAGACCGCCTTCGAAACCCTGGCCGACATGACGGAGTCGCACCTGGATGCCGGGCTGCTGGCGCGCTGGCTTGGCCGCTAGCAGTACGCTGTCCACCACCCGGCAACGGGTGAACGGTCGCCGCCGGAGGCATTTCAGGCGGCCAACAGGCCCGTTCGTCGCAGCAGGCTGGCGGCGCTGGCCCGGCCTGCCGATGATTGCGCCATCGCTTCACCACCCCACCTGGGAGACCTGCATGAACTCGAGCCTGCTTCCCCGTGCCATCTCGCTGTCCCTGTCGCTGGTCATCACCTTGACCATGCTGGTGGGCATCCGGGGCCTGTCGGCGCACGAAGAAGCCAACGCCCGCTATGCCGCCATGTGCGCGGTGGCGCGTGCCTGATGAACGCCTTGCTGTGGTTCGTGCTGTGGTGCCTGTTGTTCGTGCTGAGCTGGCCGGTGGCTCTGCTGGCGCTGATGCTGGCACCACTGGTCTGGTTGCTGTCGCTGCCGCTGCGCCTGCTGGGCATCACGGTGGGGGCGCTGTTCGAACTGCTGCGGGCCTTGCTGACGCTGCCGGCACGCCTGATCGGAGGCAGAAGCTGAGCGTGTTGGCCTTCAGCCGCGCAGGTGGCAGGCCACCCAGTGCCCCTCGGTGCTCGCCTCCAGCTCGGGCCTGATGGTGTCGCACTGGCCCTTTTGCGCGATGGGGCATCGGGTATGGAAATGACAGCCTGACGGTGGGTGGATGGGGCTGGGCACGTCGCCTTGCAGCGGAATGCGCCGCCGCTTGACCGTGGGGTCGGGGATGGGCACGGCCGACAGCAGCGCTTCGGTGTAGGGGTGCTGCGGTCGCGAGTACAAGTCCCTGGCCGATGCGATCTCGACGATGCGGCCCAGGTACATCACCGCCACCCGGTCGCTGGTGTGTTCCACCACGCTCAGGTCGTGCGCGATGAAGACGTAGGTCAGCCCGAACTGCTGCTGCAGGTCTTCCAGCAGGTTGATTACCTGGGCCTGGATCGACACGTCCAGCGCGCTGACGGCCTCGTCGCAGATCACCAGCTTGGGGCTCACCGCCAGTGCGCGTGCGATGCCGATGCGCTGGCGCTGGCCGCCGGAGAACTCGTGCGGATAACGCCGCATGTGATCGGCGGCCAGGCCCACGGTCTCCAGCAGTTCCACGATGCGGTCGGTGTAGGCCTTGGGCGTGGGCGCCAGCTTGTGGATGGTCAGCGCCTCGCCGACGATCGCGCCCACGGTCATGCGTGGGTTGAGGCTGGCGTAGGGGTCCTGGAAGATGATCTGCATGTCGCGCGCCAACGCGCGCAGTTCTGCCTTGCCGGCCTGGGTGACGTTGTGTCCGTTGAACACCACCTCACCCGCCGTGGGTTCGATCAGACGCAGGATGCAGCGGCCGGTGGTGCTCTTTCCGCAGCCGGACTCGCCCACCAGGCCCAGCGTCTCGCCAGGCATCAGTTCGAAGCTGACGCCGTCCACCGCATGCACCCGGTCCACCACGCGCTGCAACAGGCCGCCGCGGATGGGGAAGTGCTTGACCAGGTTGTGGACCCGCAGCAAGGGCGCGTTCATCCGGTCTCCGCCAGGAAACAGGCCACCTTGTGACCGGGTACCCGCTCGCGTAGCGGCGGCGTGGCGTCCAGGCAGGACGGCAACATGCGGCCGCAGCGGGCGGCGAAGCGGCAGCCCGCTGCCGGCTCGATCAGCTTGGGCACGGTGCCCGGAATGGTCTCCAGACGCTGGTGCTGGATCGCCGCGCGGTCGATGCGCGGGATGGAACGGATCAGACCCTGCGTGTAAGGGTGCCGCGGGTGGCCGAACAATTCACCCACAGGCGCCTCTTCGACCACCTGCCCGGCATACATCACCACCACCTTCTGCGCCACTTCGGCCACCACGCCCATGGCATGGGTGATCAACATCACCGCCATGCCCAGCCGGTCCTTCAGTTCCTGCATCAGGTCCAGGATCTGCGCCTGGATGGTCACGTCCAGCGCCGTGGTGGGCTCGTCGGCGATCAGCAGCTTGGGGTTGCAGGCCAGCGCGATGGCGATCATCACGCGCTGGCGCATGCCGCCACTGAACTGGTGCGGGTAGTCGTTGACGCGGCGCTCGGCGGTGGGGATCTTCACCAGGCGCAGCATCTCCACCGCCCGGTCCAGCGCGTCGCGGCGCGACAGGCCTTCGTGCAGGCGCAGGCTTTCGGCGATCTGCTCGCCGACCGGGTACACCGGGTTCAGGCTGGTCATCGGCTCCTGGAAGATCATCGCGATCTCCTTGGCGCGGATCCTCCGCATCTGTGCCGCGGCCATCGGCACCAGGTCCCGGCCCTGCCACAGCACCTGGCCCGCGACGATCCTGCCCGGAGGCATGTCGATGAGCTTCATCACGGTCTTGGCGGTGACGCTCTTGCCGCAGCCGGATTCGCCTACCACGCTGACGGTCTGGCCGGCGTCGATGGCGATGTCCACCCCGTCCACGGCATGCAACCAGCCGTCGTCGGTCTTGAAGTGGGTTTTCAGGCCCCGGATTTCGAGCAGGGCCATCGTCAGGCCAGCCCGGCCGCCCGAAGGGCCTGACGCGCCCCCTCGGGGGGCCGCGAACGTAGTGAGCTGGGGGGTCTCATAAGACCCGTCGCGGATCCAGCGCGTCGCGCAGTCCGTCGCCGATGAAGTTGATCGACAGGACCGTGATGAAGATGGCCATGCCCGGGAACAGCGCCCAATGCACGGCCAGGTCCATGTAGTCGCGCCCGTCGTAGAGGATGCGGCCCCAGGTGGGGATGTCGGGCGGGAAACCCAGCCCCAGGAAGGAGAGGGTGCTTTCGGCGATGATGGCCGCCGCCACGTCGATGGTGCCGGCCACGATCACCGGGCCCAGGCTGTTGGGCAGCATGTGGCGCACCACCTGCCGTGGCACGCTGGCGCCCAGGGCGCGGGCGGCTTCGACAAACTCCTTCTCGCGCAGGCTGAAGAACTGTGCCCGCACCAGGCGCGCCACCGGCATCCAGCGAAAGCCACCGATGACCATCACGATCAGGATGAAGATGCCCAGTTCCAGTCCGAACATGGCCTTGAGCGCATCGCGGAACAGGAAGATCAGCAGCAGCAGCAGCGGCAGTTGCGGCAGGCTCAGGAAGAGGTCCGTCAGCCACATCAGGGCGGCATCCACCCAGCCCCGCGAGATGCCCGCGATGGCACCGATGATCACGCCCACGGTCACCGCCATCAGCATCGCCGCCAGCCCCACCGCCAGGGAGATGCGCCCACCGTACAGCATGCGCGCCAGGATGTCGCGGCCCAGGTCGTCGGTACCCATCAGATGCAGGGTAGACGGTGATGCCAGGCGGGACTTGAAGTCGATGTCGTTGATGCCGACCTGGTAGAAGACCGGACCCAGCAGCACCGCCAGCACCAGCATGCCCAGCGTCCACAGGCTCCAGTAGGCCAGGCGGTGCCGTTTGAACCGGCGCCAGGCCTCGGCCCATGGCGAGAGGCTGGTGGTGGGCTTGCCCAGCTCGGCTGCGATGGTCTTCATCGGGGCCTCAGCGGTAGCTGATGCGCGGATCCAGCCAGCCGTACAGCAAGTCGGCGACCAGGTTGAAGAAGATCACCAGGCAGCTGAAGACAAAGGTCACTGCCATGATGACCGGTGTGTCGTTGCGCAGGATGGCATCGATCAGCAGGCTGCCGATGCCGGGAATGCGGAAGATCTGCTCGGTGACGATGGCGCCGCCAAACACGGCCGGCATCTGCAGCGCCACCAGCGTGACCACCGGGATCAGCGCATTGCGCACCACGTGCTTGAGCACCACCGCGCGCTCGGCCAGGCCCTTGCTGCGTGCGGTTGTCACGTAGTCCAGCCGGATCACATCCAGCACCGCGCTGCGCACATAGCGCATCCAGCTCGCGCCCTGGAACAGGCCCAGCACGGTGATCGGCATGATGCTCTGCTTGAAGTGCTCCCACCACCAGTCCCAGCCGGTGGCGCTTATGTCCGCGCGGAAGACGAAGGGCAGCCAGCCCAGGTGAATGGAGAAGAACAGGATGAACAGGATGCCGGTGAAGAAGGTCGGCAGGGAGAAGCCCACGAAGGCCAGCGTGCTGGCGATGCGGTCGAACCAGGAATACGGCTTGATCGCCGCCAGCACGCCCACCGGCAGGGCCACCATCAGCGCCAGCAGCTGCGACAGGCCGATGATGGCGATGGTGACCGGGATGCGCTGGCCGATCAGCGTGTCCACGTCGATGCGGCTGACGAAGGAGAAGCCCCAGTTACCCTGCAACATGCTGCTCAGCCACTGCAGGTAGCGCTGCCAGATCGGATCGTCCAGCCCGAACTGCGCGCGCAGGGCCATGCGCACTTCGGGCGGCACGTTGGGGTTGTTGGCGAGTTCCTCGAACGGGTCCCCCGGCGCCAGCGCCAGCACCGTGAACAGCACCAGGCTGATGCCCAGCAGGCTGGGCAGCGCGATCAGCAGGCGGCGGAGGATGTAGTTGAACAAGGCAATGCAGTTGACGAAAGGCGGGAGGGGTCAACCGGGGACCGCCGCGTGCCCGGTCCGGCCGCACCGCTGGCGGCGGCGCGCCTTCAAAGCAGCCGTGTCGCCAGACGCTGCATCGGGTCGGCTCTCACGCTTCCCTGAACCAGTAGCCCAGAGCCCAGGTGTCGCTGTCCCAGGCCGAGAGCACCGGCCGCAGCTTGAGCGAAAAACCGCGCGGACGTGGGCGTCCGAACAGCGGGATCACATGGCCGTCGCTGACCAGCAGGTCGTTCATCTTGATGAACAGGGCCGCGCGCTTGACCGGATCGAACTCGGTCTGCGCCGCTGCAAAGGCCGCGTCGTATTCGGCGTTGCTCCAGCGCACGAGGTTGCGGCTGGCCCACTTGTTGGCCTTCTGCGAGATCTGCCCGGTGGTGAACTGCTCCATGAAGAACTGCGGGTCGGGTTGCCCCATCGTGGTCGTGTACATCTGCATGTCGGCCCAGAACTTCTGGTAGGTGTCCGGGTTGGCGGCGTCGCTGCCGAAGAACACGGCTGCGGTGATGCTCTTCAGTTCGAGATCGATGCCCGCCTTGGTGCAGGCATCCTTGATGATGGCCTGGCACTTCTGGCGCGGCCCGCTGACCGAGGTCTGGAAGACGAACTTGAGCTTCTGGCCGCCTTTGGCCCGGATTCCGTCGGCGCCCTTCTTCCAGCCCGCGGCGTCCAGAATCTGGCTGGCCTTGTCGATGTTGAACTCGAACTTCATGTTCGGGCTGCGGAAGCGCGGCGGGTTGTTCAGGAAGTTGGCCGTGGCAAAGGCGCCGCGGCCATAGATGAAGTCCTGCACGCCCTTGCGGTCCACCAGCAGGGCCATCGCCTGGCGCACCGCCTTGTCGCTGAACACGGGATGCTTGCTCTTGACGCTGGCGCGTTCGCCGTCGACCTCGTTCCAGGGGTCGGTGACCTGCAGCGAGACGAACTCGATGTCGCTGCCTTCCAGGAACACCAGCTTGCCCTTGCCGGTGGCTTCCAGACGCTTGAGGATCTCGTCCTCGGCCGCCAGGTTCCAGGCGAAGTCGAACTCTCCGGTCTGTAGCACGGCGCGTGCCGCACCCAGCGCCTCGCCGCCGCCCTTGAGCTCCAGCGTGTCGAAATGCGGCTGGTTGGGCACGTGGTAAGCCATGTTCGCTTCAGCGCGGATCATGTCGCCCGGCTTGAAGTCGACGAACTTGTAGGGGCCGGTGCCCACCGGCTTGACATTGGCAGGGTTTTCGCGCGACTTGGCGCCGATGAAGGGCTCGAAGATGTGCTTGGGCAGGATGGCACCGTAGGCGCCCGTCAGCGCTTCGGCCCAGAACGGCGTGGGCTTGGGGTAGGTGACGCGCACGGTGTGCGAGTCGATCTTCTCGACCTTGGTATCCCGGTAGGTGGCCACCGACACCGTGGACGTGGCCGGGTCGCCGGCATAGGCGGCCGTGAAGACCACGTCGTCGGCGGTGAAGGGTTTGCCGTCGTGCCAGGTGACGCCCTTCTTGAGCTTCCAGGTCACGGTCTTGCTGTCGGCGGAGATGCCACCGTTGGCCACGCTGGGGATCTCGGTGGCCAGGCAAGGGATGAGATTGCCTTCGGTGTCCCAGCCGGCCAGCGGTTCGTAGAAGATGCGCGTGGCGTCCTGTTCTTTGGTACCGCCGGCGAAGTGCGGGTTCAGGTGGGTGGCGCCTTGCCACCACAACAGCTTGAGCGTTCCGCCACCCCCGCGCTTGGTGGGCTTGTAGGGGATCGGCGCAGGCGCCTGGGCCAGACCCTCGTGCATCAGCAGCATCGAGGCCATCGGTGCTGTCAGACCCAGGCCCACCATCTGATGAATGAAGCGCCGCCGGGGCAGGGTGCCGCGGCGCACTTCCTCGATCTTCTGGCGAAGTTCATGTTCGAGCATCGGAGTTCTCCTGGCAGGCTAAACAAGTCGTTCCGGCACCGTCTTGGTGCAGATCCCGGTTGATGCTAGCGTCTCCCGCAGGGCAGGCCATCGGGTCCGGCCCGAGGCACCGTCGGGCCATACTCCGGGGCATGAATGAACAGGTCCTGATCGTCCACGAGCCACGCGCAGCGCTGCGTCCGCTGGTGCTGGATTCACCGCACAGCGGCCAGCACATGCCGCCCGACTTCGGCTCGGTGCGCACCTGGGAGGAACTGCGGGAGGGTGAAGACTGCTTCATCGATGCGTTGTACCTGCCAGCCACAGCAAGGGGCGTGCCCTTGCTGGCGGCACAGTTCCCGCGCACCTACCTCGACCTCAACCGCCACGCCGGTGATGTGGACCTGGAGATGCTGACCGAGCCCTGGCCGCATGAGTACCGGCCCAGCGGCAAAGGCGGCATCGGCAAGAGCCTGGTCTGGCGCACCCTGGACGATGGCCGGCCGATCTACGACCGGCGACTGGGCACCGAGGCCGTCCGCCACCGCATCGTGCACTACCACCAGCCCTACCACGCACAGCTGCGTCGATTGCTGGACGCGGCCCATGCTCGGTTTGGTTGCGTCTACCACATCAATTGCCATTCGATGGGCCCGCTGTCGAGCCTGTTGATCGAAGGCGTCCAGGGTGAGCCGCGCGCCGACATCGTGCTGGGCGACCGGGACGGCACCACCTGTGCGCCTGAGTTCACCAGCTTTGTGCGCGAACATCTGATGGCACGCGGCTACGACGTCAAGCTCAACGACCCGTTCAAGGGCGTGGAACTGGTGCGCGCCCACTCCGACCCGGCCAAGGGCCGGCACAGCCTGCAGCTGGAAGTCAACAAGCGCCTGTACATGGACACGACGACGCTCGGCCGGACGCCAGGATTCGCCACCTTGCAGGACGACCTGATGCAACTGATCGACGCCATCCTCGGGCACTTCACGCCGCAGGCCCTTCATGGCTGAGCTGAATCCACCGGTCGAACTGGCGGCGCCCGACATCGGCCCCTGGCGCAGTGGCAATACGGGCGTGGATTGGGTGCACAACCTGGATTCGGGCCAGCCGGGTGCGCGTGTGCTGGTGCAGGCACTGACCCACGGCAACGAGATCTGCGGTGCCATCGCGCTGGATTGGTTGCTGCGCCAGGCCTGGCAACCGAGCGCCGGCAGCGTGACGCTGACGTTTGCCAACGTCGCGGCCTATGCGCGCTTCGACCCGGCCGACCCCTTTTCCTCACGCTGCGTGGACGAGGACTTGAACCGGGTCTGGGCCGACGACCAGCTGCTGGGCCCACGCGACAGTGTCGAACTGCGCCGCGCGCGCGAACTGCGTCCCTTCGTCGACGCCGCCGACCTGGTGCTGGACTTGCACAGCATGAGCGAACCCTGTGCGCCGCTGATGGTCTGCGGCACGGTCGACAAGAACGCGCGCTTCGCCCACGAGCTTGGCACGCCGGCCGAGCTGCTGATCGACACCGGCCATCCCGCCGGGTTGCGCATGGTGGAGCGGGGCGGTTTTGGCGACCCGGCCAGCCCCAAGCGGGCTCTGCTCGTGGAGTGCGGCCAGCACTGGGAGCGTGGCGCCGCCGATGTGGCGATCGACACGCTGGTGCGCTTCCTGGGGCTGGCGTGCGTGGCCGATGCGGCCTGGGTCGCGGCCCACGCACGCAGGCCCTTGCCGGCTGCGCAGCGGTTGGTGCGCGTTACCGAAGCGGTGGTGGCGCTTTCGGCTGACTTCCACTTCCTGTTTCCCGTGCAGGGCCTGGCGGTGATTCCCAAAGCGGGCACGGCGCTGGCGCGTGACGGTGAGAGGGTCTGGCTGACACCCTACGACAACACGGTGCTGGTGATGCCAGGCACGAAGAACCTGCGGCCGGGCACGACTGCGGTGCGACTGGGGCGTTTCGAGTCGATGGCCTGACGGACGCGGCGGCGAACAGCCACACCAACTGCCGCAAGACCGAGCAGCAGCATGGCACGGCTGCCGGCTTCAGGGACGGCGAGAGCCCCTTGGATGAAGGCCAGGTTGTGATACACCGGCGCGAAGCCGTTGTATTCGCCAAAGGTCGAGTTGAGCTGGCAGGTGGCCTGGGTCAGGCAGTCCACATCGCCCAGGCCGACAAAGGTCAGCGAGTAGGACGTGACCGATGCGACCTGGCCGCCGATGAATTGTGGTCCCCCGGAGTCGCCACCGGCCGTGCCGACTTCGCTGGCGCCAACGCCGAGATTGCAGTAGCGCGAACCGGTGAGCCCGGCGATCGTGCCCACCACCAGGCAGCTTGTGTCATTGGCGGCCAGGCCGCTGTCAAAGTCGCTGACCCACGAGTGGCCGATCAGGTCCAACGGTCCCAGCTCGGCCGTGAAAGCGCCCGCGAATGCGGCATCGCCAAACGCGTATTCGAAGCGGTTGTTGCCCTGGCGCAGCACGCCGGTGCCCAGTGTGGCGCCCGTGCTGCCACTGGTGCCGCGACGGCCATAGCCGGCGACGTTGAATACCTGGCCTTCCAGGGGCCCCGTATAGAGCCCGTAGGACTGTGCGAAGGGCGGCGCGGCGCTGCTCAGCCGCAGTACCGCCACATCGTTGTCGTCGATCACGGCACCTGTGTACTGCGGGTTCACAAAGATGCTGGAGACACCAACGGTCACGACACCGCCGGGTAGGCCGTAGACTTGTGCGTCGACATTGGGGCCGCCGTAGAAGTAGGCGGTGGTGGACATGGGCAGATTCAGGACGCCCGACTGGTCCGTCACGCAGTGCGCTGCCGTGAGGACCGAGATGCGGTCGGCCATCAGACTGCCGGAGCAGACGAATTCGTCCCCGGCTGCAGGCGTGAAGTCCATGCGAAGTCCAAGCACCCCCGAGTGCTGGCTGTAGTTGGGCCAGAACAAGGGGTCCGCCGAGCCGCCGGTGGCGGTGGACGTCGCCGCAACCACCGTGCTCTGGGCGATCCAGGCGAAAGTTCCGATGCTGCCGGAATCGACGCGTTCGATGGCTTGCGACTGTAGAGCCAGGCTTGCCGCCACAAGGGTGAACAACAGATCGCGCCTATGCACCATGGCATGACTCCAGCGTGGGCGTTGCGGCAAGGAAGCGGGGCTGGCCCCACGCTCATCGAGCCTGCGGGCTTTTCGAGTGTAGCCGCACCTGCTCAGCCAGCGGGAGGTCGTTGGCAGCACGTCCTGCGCCAGCGGTGCAAGGCTGGCTTTGTCTGGCATGGGACAACCAGGCCAACCAGGCCAACACGCCTTCAGGCCAGCAACTCCAGCACCGCCTGCGCGACACGCCCGGGCCTTTCCATCGGCACCAGGTGCGACCCTTCGATCCACAGCACCCGGCCATGTGTCAGCGCCTGGGTGGCAGCCATGCCGGCCTGGCGCACCTCGGCGGACTGTGTGCCACCCACGAAGCCCACCGGGCAGCGCAAGGGCCTCTTGTGCAGCAGCGCGTTCAGGTGGTGGGGCAGGGTGTTGTAGAGCCGGGTCTCGATCTCACGGTCAAAGCTCAGACGCACGCCTTCTGGATGGAGGGCCGCCGGGTCGGGTTCGGTGCCGCAGGCGAGGTAGTCGTGCAGCACCCGCTCGTCCCAGCGGGCGAACTTGGGTTTGGCGGCAAAGTGTGCCAGCGCCTCTTGCGCACTGGGCCACCGCCAGCGCCGCCGGGCGGAGATGCGGCCGGGCGACAGGCGCGCCATCAGGCCGGTCAGCTTGGCCACGCGCAGGCTCTGCGCGCGCCAGCCGGCGACCACGGGCGAGTCGATCAGCACCACGCTGCGCACCCGAGTCGGCTGGCGGCTGGCGGCCAGCAGGCTCAGGTAACCCCCCAGCGAGTGGCCGACCAGGTGGACGGGCGCGCCGCCGCCTTGCTGCGCGATGAAGTCCACCAGCTGGTCTCGCAGGCGTGGCCAGTTGCTGCTGACCGGGTAGCGCGGGTCGTGGCCGAAGCGCTCCACGGCAGCCACGCGGTGCCCGGCCTTCTCCCAGGTTTCGAACAGCGCGCGGTAGGTGCCTGCCGGAAAGCCGTTGGCGTGGCTGAAGATGATTGTGGCGGTCTGCATGCCCACTCCCACGCTTTCAGACGATGCGTTCCCCGGGGTTGGTGATCTTGCGCATCGATTCGAAACGATCGGATCCGACCATCAGCGGGTGAACCGCATCGCCGCCGTCCCAGCGGGGGTCGTCGATGCCCTCGAAAACCTCGCGCAGCCGCTGGCCCCAGGTGCTGCGGATCATCTGGAAATAGGGGTTGCGGTCGTCGATGCAGACATGCTCGGTGGACTGCAGGCTGCCTTCGCGGTAGACCAGCAGATCCAGCGGAAGTCCCACGCTGAGGTTGGACTTGAGCGTACTGTCCATCGACACCAGCGCACACTTGGCAGCTTCGTCCAGCCGGGTGGCGGGGGTCAGCACGCGGTCCAGGATGGGCTTGCCGTACTTGCTCTCGCCGACCTGGAAGAAGCAGGTCTCGCGGGTGGCCTCGATGAAGTTGCCGGCGCTGTAGACCAGGAACAGACGCATCGCCTCGCCGCGGATCTGGCCGCCGAAGATCATGCTGGCGTTGAAGTCGATGCCGCTGGACTTCAGCGAGGGGCCATCCTGCTGGTAGACACGCCGCACCGTGGCGCCCAGCACGCGCGCGGCGTCGAACATGCTGGTGGCGTTCCACAGGGTCAGCGGCTCGCCATCCCCGGTGTCGAGCTTCTCCACCTGCAGCAACTCACGCACGCTCTGGCTGATGCTCAGATTGCCGGCCGACAGCATGACCATGAATCGATCGCCCGGCTTCTCGTAGATCATCATCTTGCGGAAGGTGCTGATCGCGTCCAGGCCCGCGTTGGTGCGCGAGTCGGACAGGAATACGAGGCCGGCGTTCAGGCGGATGCCGACGCAGTAGGTCATGGTGGGGTCAGGGGCTGTGGGTCAGCCCGCAAGGGTATCAGGCCCGGTGTGTGTGCCGGCGTGCGCCGGTCACTCTTCCCACTGGAAGCGGGCCAGCGCCACCGCCGCGAACAAGGCCGTGAAGCCCAGTAGCGCCGCCACCGGCAGCAGCGCGGCCTGCAGCGGCTGGCCGCGCCAGGTCATGGCGTCCAGGCCGTCCACCGCCCAGTGCACGGGCATCCACATCGACACCGTCTGCAGCCAGGGCGGAAACACGAACGAGGGCACCCAGGCGCCGCCCAGCATCACCATCAGCAGCGTGGCCAGGATGGCCAGGCCACGCGTGGCTTCGGGTGTGCGGCCGATGGCCGCGATCATCAGGCCGAAGCTGCTGGTGAGAAGGCTGAAGGCCACCAGCACCGCCACGAAGCCGGGCACGCTGCCGCTGACACGCACACCAAAGAAGGCCATGGCCGCGGCGTAGACCAGCGCAAACATGATCAGCGCGATGATCGCGCAGCTGGCGATGCGGCTGCCCAGCAGCTGGGCGCGTGACAGCGGCGCGGCACGTAGCCGCTTCCACAGGCCCATGCGGCGCATCAGCAGCAGGGTGAGGCCCATGTCAACACCCATCAGCAGCATGAACTGCACACCCATGCCGGCAAACGAATGGGCGTAGCTGTTGTAAGCGGCGCCGCGGGCGGAGGCCGCCGCTTCGTCGCGCGTGGCAAACGGCATGCCCAGGCCCGGCATGCCTTTGCCGGCGCCGCTGGGCTGGCCCTGAGCAGAGCCGGATGCGGCGGAGGCGGCAGGCTCGGGCGGCAGCGCCTGCACCCGCGCCATGCCGTCGAACATGCTCAACATGGCCTGCTTGCGGTCTTCGGGCAGGCTGGTGCTGTTCTGCGTCTGTGCATGCAGATCACGCAGCACGGGGCTCTGGGGGCTGAACGCACTCTGGCTCACCGGTTGCATCACGTGCTGGGCCAGCAAGCCCTTGATCATCGGCAGCACCATGGCCTGCGAGGGGTCGTACAGCACGTGCACCTCGGGTTTGTCGGTGCCGCCGAACAAGGCCCGGCTGGACTGCTCGCCAAAGCCGGCGGGCAGCGTGATGGCTGCGCGCTGCCGGCCGGCACGCACCTGGGCGCGGGCCTCTGGCTCGGCGGCCTCGGTGAGGCGCAGCGCCGGCTCGTTGCGCAGGTTGGCCACGATGCGCGCCGAAAGCTCGCTGCCGTCCAGGTTGGTGATGGCCACCGGAATCTGCGCCGGCGCGTCGTTCTTGCCGCCAAACAGGCTGCCGATGAACGCCGCAATGAGGATGGGCGCCACCAGGCTCATGAGCAAGGCGCGGCGGTTGGAAAAGTGCAAGACGATGTCCTTGCGCAGCAAGGCGATGAAAGCGTTCACGGGGGGCGGTGTCAGTCGCGCAGTTGGTGGCCGGTGAGGGCCAGGAACACGTCTTCGAGGTTGGCGCGGTCAGAGGCGACGTGGCGCAGCCCCAGCCCCGCGCCGGCCAGCGCCTGCAGCACGCTGGCCGCGCTGCTGGCCAGGTCGTCCAGGCCCAGCGTCCAGCGGCCGTTGTCGTGGGTCACGGTGTGCACGCCGGGCAGGGCCTGCAGCCAGCCGGGCGCGGGCTCGGCAGCCAGCTCCAGCGTCAGCTTCTGCGCCATCGGCAGCCTGCGGTACAGCTCGGCCAGCGTGCCCTGGGCCACCACGCGGCCGTGGTCGATGATGATCACGCGGTCGGCCAGCCGTTCAACCTCTTCCATGTAGTGGGTGGTGTAGACCAGCGCCTTGCCCGCGGCCTTCAGCGCCAGCAACGCCTCGAAGATGGCGTTGCGGCTTTGCGGGTCAACGCCGGCGGTGGGCTCGTCCAGCAGCAGCACGTCGGGGTCGTGCACCAGTGCGCAGGCAATGTTCAGCCGCCGCTTCATGCCGCCGCTGAAGGTGGCTGGCTTGTCGCGTGCGCGGTCGGCCAGGCCCACGGCAGCCAGCACCTCGGCGCCGCGGCGCCGCGCGCTGGCCTGCGGCATGCCGTACAGCGCACCAAACAGTTCCACGTTGGCCTGTGCCGGCAGGTCTTCAAACAGCGCCAGGTCTTGCGGCACCAGGCCGATGCGGCGCTTGCACGCGGCTTCGTCACGCGCCAGCTCGGAGCCGCCCACCAGCACGCGCCCGGCATCGGCGGCGGTGAGGCCGCAGATCATCGAGATGGTGGTGGACTTGCCCGCGCCGTTGGGGCCCAGCAGGCCCAGTACTTCGCCGGCGGCCACCTGCAGCGACACGTCCAGCACGGCGGCGCGCTCGCCGTATGACTTGCGCAGGCCTTGGGCGCTGAGCAGAAGAGTTGGTTCGGGCATGGGGTGTCGGTTCGCGTGCTGAGGGATGCGGCGCATGCTAGGCCGTATGCGGGCCTGGCGCCTGCCGTCTTGCGACAGGCTGCGCCAGTGCGGCGTGAAGTGACTGCCGGCGGGCGCTGCGCGGCCGGGTTCAGTGGCCCTTGAGCAGCGCGTGCAGCCGGTACAGCGCCTGCAGTGCCTCGCGCGGGCTCAGCGCGTCGGGGTCGATGCCGGCCAGTTCACGCTCCACCGCCGAGGCCTCGGCCGCTGCCGCCGCCGCGGGTGGCGCGGCAAATAGGTCAACCTGAGCATCACCTTGCTGGGCCTTGGCCTGCAGCGCCTCCAGCGTGGCCTGGGCCTGGCGCACCACGGCCGCGGGCATGCCCGCCAGGCGGGCCACCTGCACGCCGTAGCTGCGGCTGGCCGGGCCGGGCTCGATCTGATGGAGGAAGACGATGTCGCGCCCGCTTTCGACGGCCCCCACGTGCAGGTTGATCGCTCGGGCATGCTTCTTGGGGAACTCGGTCAGCTCGAAGTAGTGGGTGGCAAACAGCGTGAAGCTCCTGTTGCGGTCGTGCAGCTGACTGGCAATGGCGCCAGCCAGGGCCAGTCCGTCGAAGGTGCCGGTGCCACGGCCGATCTCGTCCATCAGCACCAGGCTGTGTTCGGTAGCCGAATGAACGATGGCAGCCGCTTCGGTCATCTCGACCATGAAGGTCGATTGCGCGTTGGCCAGGTCGTCGGCCGCGCCGATGCGGGTGTGGATGGCGTCGATCGGCCCCAGGCGGCAGGCCGCGGCCGGCACATAGGAGCCCATCGCCGCCAGCAGCACGATCAGGGCCACTTGGCGCATGAAGGTGCTCTTGCCGCCCATGTTGGGCCCGGTGACCACCAGCATGCGTGTGCGGGCGTCGAGCCGGCAGTGGTTGGCGATGAAGCTGCCGCCGCCAGTCTCGGCCAGGCGTGCCTCCACCACCGGGTGGCGCCCGGCTTCGATCGTGATGCAGGGGTAGGGCACGAATTCGGGCTGACACCAGCCGAGTGTGGCCGCGCGCTCGGCCAATGCGGCCAGCGCGTCCAGCGTGGCCAGGGCCTGCGCCAGATCCTGCAGCGTGGGCAGGTGCGCTTGCAGCTGATCCAGCAGCTGGTCGTAGAGCCACTTCTCGCGCGCCAGCGCTCGTTCCTGGGCCGACAGGGCCTTGTCCTCAAATGTCTTCAGCTCGGGCGTGATGTAGCGCTCGGCATTCTTCAGCGTCTGGCGGCGCTGGTAGTCGGCCGGCACCTTCTCCAGATGTGAGCCGGTGACCTCGATGTAAAAGCCGTGCACCTTGTTGAACTGCACGCGCAGGTTGGGGATGCCGGTGCGCGTGCGTTCGCGTGCCTCCAGATCCAGCAGGTAGGCGTCGCAGTTCTGGTTGATGCCGCGCAGCTCGTCGAGTTCGGCGTCCACCGCTTCGGCGATGACGCCGCCCTCGCGCAGCAGCACGGCAGGCTCTTCGGCGATGGCCTGCAGCAGCCGCGTCAGTTCCGCGGAAGGCTGCAGGGACTCGATCATCGCGTCGAGCAGCGCGCCGCCGCGCGGCACCTGGCTGCGCAGGCTGGGCAAGGCGTGCAGCGTGCTTCGGAGGCCCGCGAGCTCGCGTGGGCGCACCTGGCGCAGCGCCAGGCGCGAGGCAATGCGCTCCACGTCGCTGATGCCGCGCAGTGCATCGCGCAAGGGCGCAAAACCCTGCGCCAGCAGTTGTGCGATGGCCTGGTGTCGCTGGCTCGCCGGGCCGCGCTCGCGCGGCGGACGCGCCAACCACAGGCGCAACCGGCGGCTGCCCATGCCGGTGCGGCAGGTGTCGAGCAGGCTCAGCAGGGTAGGCGAGTCCTCGCCCCTGAGGGTCTGCGCCAGCTCCAGGTTGCGGTAGGTGGTGGGCGGCAGATCCAGCAGCTGACTGCCGCGTTCGACCTGCAGGCTGCGCACATGGGCCAGCGCCTGGCCCTGCGTGTGTTCGGCGTAGCCGAGCAGCGCGGCGGCCGCGGCATGCGCCGTGTGCAAGTCCTGCGCGGCATACCCCTGCAGACTGGCCACTTGAAGCTGCTCTCGCAGCTTGCGCTCCCCCAGGGCGGTGTCGAATTGCCAGGCCGGACGTGCGGTGCGTGCGCAGCGCGCCTGCTGCATCGGCTCCGGCAGCGCGCGGCCGTCGAAGACGATCTCGGCGGGTGCCAGCCGCGCCAGCCAGGCCGCCAGTTCGGACTCGCCGCATTCGGTGATGCCCAGCTGGCCACTGGCCAGCCCCAGCCAGGCCAGGCCCCAGGTGTTGCGCTGCAGATGCGCGGCCAGCAGCAGCGTATCGGCGCGCTCGGCCATCAGTTCGCTGTCGGTCACGGTGCCGGGGGTGACCACGCGCACCACCTTGCGCTCCACCGGCCCCTTGGCGGTGGCCACATCGCCCACCTGCTCGGCCACCGCCACCGCTTCGCCCAGCTTGAGCAGCCTGGCCAGGTAACTCTCGACCGCGTGCACCGGGACTCCGGCCATCACCACCGGCTCGCCGGCACTGTGGCCACGCGTGGTCAGCGTGATGTCCAGCAGGCGGTTGGCCTTGCGCGCGTCATCGTAGAAGAGTTCGTAGAAGTCGCCCATGCGGTAGAACACGAGCGTGTCGGGGAAAGCGGCCTTGATGCCCAGGTACTGGGCCATCATCGGCGTATGGCGCGAGAAGTCGCCTTTCAGGAGTGCGGCAGTGGATGTCGGTTCGCTCATGGAGCCAAACATCTTAGGCGAGGGGCGCGTGGCACTCGCGGCAGGCAGGCCGGGCAGGGGTCACGCCGAATCCGCAACGCGGGCCAGATCACGAAAGCCGCGCAACCGAGTGGTGATGGACTGCGTCGGACATGGGCCAGGCCAGTGGCCCTGATCGGACGTCGTTGCGCTTCTCCCGCAGCCCCCTAGTTTCTCTGGCCGGTCCTGGACGCGGCTACAGCGGCATTGGCGTAAGGTGATCGCCCTCTTCGGATCAACAGGAGCTAGTCATGGTGAATGGGGATTGGAAGTCCGGGGTCGTTGCGGCTGCGGCCTTGTTGGCGGCCGGTGCGGCGTTTGCGCAGAGCGAGGGGCTGTCCGTCTCGGCCGGTGTGAGGGCCTGGTACACGCAGTGGTCCACCTTCAGCTACCTCACCGACGCCGCCAACAACAATATCGGCCTCATCCAGGTCTCGGCCGACGCCAAGTTCGTGGTCGTGCCGCAGCTGAGCGCACGCTATGGCAACTACCTGGCGAGTCTGAGCGTGATGCCGTCGACGCGCTTTTCGTTCGTCGATGGAGGCAGCGGGACACGCCGCGAATACGACCTGATCCTCGGCTACAGCGTGCTGCCGGGGCTGAACCTGACCGCGGGCTACAAGAAGATTTCGCAGCGCGACGGCGACACCCGCTACGAACCCGCCGGCCTGGTGCTGGGCGTCAGCGGCAGCGCGCCGCTGGCCGAAGGCGTGTCGCTGTACGGGTCCTTCGGCGCCGGCCGCCTGAAGACGCCGCAATCGGGCGGGCCCGAGGTCGTCAAATTCAAGACTCAGTACCGGCTCACCGAACTCGGCCTGGCCTACGCCTCGGTGCCCTCGCCGGGCGCGCTGCGCTGGACGCTGTCTGCCGGCTACCGCATCCAGGTGATGGACTCGAAAGAGGCCTTCGGTATCCAGGACGGGCGCGACACCACGCAGGGTTTTGCCTTTGGCGCCCTGTTGCGCTTTTGACAGCGCCAGCCACCGCTGCGCTTGCCCGGCTTGTGGCTTCAGTTGATGGGGGGCATCTCGCCGCCCTCGCCCGGGCAGCCCGCAAAGCAGAAGCGGCCCGTGAACGAACCATAGGTGAAGGGCGATTGGCGCTTGGCGTGTTCACGCTCGGTCTCGGCCTCGACGCCTTCCGTCACGCGCTTGAAGAAGTCTTCCAGTGTCTGGCCGCGCGTGGTGATGTGTCGCAGGATGTGCTTGGTCAAGGGGCCGTTGCGGCCATCGCCATCGAACGCCGCGGCCTTGGCCGCGGTGGCGTAGAACACGATGGTGCGGGGCGGCGCGTCGCGGATGGTGGCAAGGCCCGACCCGCTTCGGGGCAGCGCCTGCAAGTCGCGCATCAGCCGGGTTGGCGCCGCGGCGACCGGCTGGGCGGCCTTGCCGCGTCCACCAACGGCCGGACCCGCATCGACGAACAACTCGGTGCGGCAGGCATCCAGCATCAGGACATTGAGCCGCGTCGGGCGCGACCGCAGCAGCTCGAACAGGTCGTCGATGCCGTACAGCGCCGCCAGCGGATGGCGTGCCTGGCCGCCCGGGGCGTCCTGCGTGGGAACAAGGAAGTTGGCGCCACCCACCTGCACGCCGTGGCCGGCGTAGTACACCACGCCGACACTGGCCGGGCCGAGCCGCTTGGCGTGTTCGTCAAGCAGGGCCGAAAATTCGGCGCGCGAACGCACGTTGGTGTGGCAACTCGTCTGGAACCCCAGGCGGCGCAAGGCGGCACACATGTCTTGAGCGTCATGCACCGGATTGTTGAGCGGCCGTGCGTTTTCGTAGGCTGCGTTGCCTATGACCAGGGCCACGCGCGGCGGCGCGGGCGCCTCGCGGCCTGTCGTCTGGCAGCCGGCCAGCAGCACAAGAACGGCCAGCGCAGCGCTGCGCTTAAGGCCAGGCCGGGCGTGCCACCGAGACGGGGCCGTGGGCTGAGCGGCGGCAGCGTGCACAGGCATTTCATCGGCGGGCTTTGGCCGCGATACTAGCGCTTGACCGCCGATGTCCGATTGCATGCCGTTGCGGGACGCGATGCCTACCATCTTCATCAGCTATCGCAAGTCAGATGCCGGTGCCTGGGCCGTGGCCCTGCGCGACGAACTGGTGCAGGCCTTTGGCGACAACGAGGTGTTTTTCGACGCCGATTCGCTTCAGGCCGGGCGCTGGTCGGACCAGATCGCAGACGCGCTCGGCGCCTGCCGCATCCTGGTCGTCGTCATGGGCCGGGGCTGGTTGGCGGCGGTTGATCCCCAGGGCCAGCGCCGCATCGACGACCCCGAAGACGTGCACCGCCGGGAGATCGAGTTCGCCCTCGCGCGCCAGGGCGTCGTTACTGTGCTGCCGGTACTCGTCGAGGACGCCGCCATGCCTGGCCCAGCCGATCTGCCCGCGCCGCTGCGCGCGCTGACGCTGCAGCAGGCCCAACCCTGGAGCACCGGCGCCGGGCACCGCGCGGCGGACAGGGCTCGCTTGCTGGCCGCCGTGCATCGGCATGCGGGGCTGCCGATGCGCCGGCCGCGCGCGGCAGCTGGGTGGCCCGCCTGGTGGGTGGCGCTGCTGGGCGGTGTGGGCAGCGTGGCGCTGCTGCACACTGGCTTCTCGCTGGTCGGCATGCCCTTGGCGGACGCTGAGTTCGCGGTCGTGTTCCTGTGCGGCGCGGCCCTGGCCGGGCTGGCTGCCGTGGTGCATGGCCGCTTCTGGGCGCGAGGACGCCGACCTTGAGGCCGTCGCCCTTGGCGCGCTGTTCCCGCACCGCCGTGGCCCGCCGCCGCGGTCTGCTGGCCGCCTTGCTGGCAGTGGTTGCCACAGCCTCTGCGGCGCAGGCCGGTGTGGCCTGTGCCGTCGAACCCGCGCTGGTGACGGGCCAGCGCTTGACGTTGCACGCCTGGGCCCTGAAGCCCGACGGCACGGCTGCGGACCTGCCCGCCGATCTGCGCTGGCAGGTCGACCGCGGCAGCGTGGCGGCAGAACCTGTCGTCGCTGGCGTACCGGTGGCCTGGACGATTCCCGAGACGCCGCGCAAGGGTCTGGTGCGTGCGCGGCTGGTTGCCGCAGGCGGCGGCGTTGTGTGCAGCAGCACGGCCCGCGTGGTGCCCGATCTGCGCGGGCCGGGCAGCGTGCGCCCGGGCGCCGGTCAAGGCATGGCGGGCATGGCCCGCGCGCGACACCTGTGGTTGCGTGACCAGGACGAACCGCGCGGCTACGCTGCCCTGGGCTACCTGTTGTTGCCGGCGCCACCGGCGGCGGCTGACCGCGAGCGCTACCTGCGTGTGCTTGAGTCCTGGTTGCGGCAGATGCCGGCCGTGGCCGACCTGGAGCTGTACGCTGAGCGCAACCAGCTCACCCTGTTCCTGCTGCCGCTGCGCGAGATGCCGGCGCTGAAGCTGCAGGCCGGCGTCGACGACCCGCAGGCATTGCGTGAGACCGCCCGCGTGCTGCTCGCGCACTACGACCATGCGCGCGCACAGGCCCTGATGGCCAGGATGGGTGTCGCGGCCGGCGGTGCCGGTCCGTTCCTGCTGACCCGCCCGTCGACACCGGGTGCTGGCCCGGCCACGCAGATGGTCGAGGATCTCAGCGCCGTCGACCCCGGCATCGTCGAGGTCTGGATGCGCTGGTCGCTGCAGTTGGGTTCGCAACCGCGCGAGCTCACGGCCGAGTCCATGCAACGTGTGGCCCTGACACTGCGCAACGTCATCGCGCACCTGGCGCGTGGCCTGCCTGGCGGTGGCGCGACCACGCGCGATTCGATCCAGATCTTCGCGGCGCGGTAGGGGCGTGGCAAGGCTCGGTGGATGGTCACGCCGCTCGTCAGCCGAGTCGCGCAGCAGGCATCCGGGTGGCGCGGCCATGTTGCTGGCTGCGGGCGGCATCCTCACGTCGAGGAGGATCTTGGGCAGCGTGCGCAGGCCGGAGTCCGGCTTTGCCACCAATACCTGGTGGCCGACGATGGGGCTGGCGATGGCTGGGCCCACACCTTGCCATGCGACGACCCGGCAGTTCGGGTCGACCACGGCTACTTCGCTCGGCGACACCAGCACCGGGCCGGCGGGGATGTCGTGCGTGAACCTGGCCACACCGATCAGGCGCTCGCACTGGTTGCCCCGGCCCACGATGCGGCAGTCGCCGGGGGACAGCCTACTGGTAGGCAAGCCGTGTGCGGGCAATCCGCATGCACGGTTTGAACGGGGGTGTTGGCTCTGTGTCTGAGCTTGGGACCCGAGCAGGGCCAACATCTGCCAATGCCGCGGCGCTGTGTTGATGGTCGATGATGGGCGGGGCTGCAGGGGCCTACCCGAAGGGCCGGGGTACCCAAGGGCCGTGGGCTGTGTTGCGCCGCTAGCCCAGGTCCGAGACATGGGCTGCGCGCCGCGCCAGGGCCGGGAGGCCCTGGCGTGGGTCAGGCAC
>WBZP01001966.1_pt1 | contig 24315 bp, 15 predicted proteins | sample 5204301 | NCBI WGS metagenome assembly WBZP01 (sample SAMN12412401, study PRJNA552823) | activated sludge metagenome | isolation source: activated sludge from nitrification reactor of wastewater treatment plant... | place: USA: Pennsylvania | collected 2017 | reverse complement strand
CTGCTTACTCAGGTCGCATACCCGGCTAAGGCCGGTTTCAAGCTCCTGAACCTTCTTTCGCTTAAAATTCTCACTAAACGTCCGCTGAGAGCGCTGCTCCATGCTTAATTCGTAATCCTTTCTGGTTGCCATGATTGCGTCGATTTTGTGGTCAACCTATTTCAGGCACTGACAATGACTCCTATGACCCGGAACACGAAACGCGGAACCCGGAACTCGGAACCCTGTACCACCCTCATTCTCTGGTCTCCGCTTCCAGTTGCTCCCGTGGATTCATGTGATAACGGTGCATCAGGGAAGGTGTCAGTGTGAGGACGATGATCAGGATCCCGGAGAGCAGGATGACCGGCTGCAGGATGAAGTATTGGGTCAGCAATTGCTGAAAGGCGATCCAAGCGCACAGGATGATTCCATAGTAGAGTGACCAGGTCCAGGCCCAATGCCTTGAACGGTATACGTTGAAATAGCCTGGGCTGCAACGCTTCAGCCCGCCTATCAGCCCGAAGGTGACGCGTAATGGCATGATCCCGATCACGGTAGTGAGCATCAGGCCGGGCAGGAAGAAATTCGGAAACACGGATCCGTGCAACCATCCTTGTTGCATGTGCAACAGCCCGCCGTCGGGTTCCAGCATAAGCAGCAGTCCGCCACCGACTGCTGAAAAGCCCATGGTCAGATGTAATAAGATTAGTAGAAAGAATGCCAGGCGCGAAGCAGGTGTTTTCATTATCAAACGAACGATGGTTTTTAAAAGTATCGATAGCTGAAAGTGTACGCTTTGATGAAGATCAGAAAAAATACTGACTTCCGTCACCGGCCGACCCCGATTATAAGGAAATGGTCGCGTCGCCTGGACCCCGGAGCCCGACTTTCTATCTTGATAATAATCGGTTCAATTTTCATACTTCCGTTTTCCAAGGCGGTCAGCCGCCAGTCCAAGACGGACCGAACATCTCCGTTGTCGTCACCGGTGATCCAGGCTCCGCCCTTGAGCGTATCGGCAGGAGAGACAATACAGGCAGTGTCTCTGGATGCAGGCGAAGGAAGCTTCGGAAGCAGATGGACCAGAACGGGATAGTCCAACGAATTCACGATAAAGTACGTGTTTACCAACGGCTCCTGACAGGCTTCGCGCGGTGCCGGCACCATCTCCGATGGTCTTATCCCGGGCCGTGGCAGCGGACCGTAGTTATCATGGCCTTGTTCTTCAAAGCCCGTTTGATTTCCTGATTCATCGAAGCGATACGTCGCCCGGTACCATTGGATACCGGCATCCGGCGCATTAGAATATTCGGCCATCGCTACGGAACCGTTTGCGTGGTAGGAAAAGTGTACCGTTGCATGCCCCGCGAAGCGCCGTGTCTGTAGACGCAGCATTTCCTTTCCGTTGGCATCGAGTGCGTAACTGACGCCATAGCGACCTGCGCGGTCGGTCCATTCCACCGTCGAAGTCCGTCCGTTCCGGTGATAATGCAGGACCACCTGTCCTGTGTCGGTTTTCAGGGTTCTGGGTTCCCGCCCGAAGGCGACGGTAGTGCAGAGGAGCAGCAGAGCGGTGAAGTAACGCATGTCGAACGCTAATCAACGATAATGCCGCAGTTGTATGGAAAGGATAAAGGGGCGGGAAAATCGGGGACCCTGCTTGCTATCCTTACCACTTTTATACGGAAATGGTAACTTGAGACTGGAAACCAGAAACTGTGGGTTGTTTCTTTCCCAATCCATAGATGAATTAGTAACTTCCACGGCACCGGTGTGAGAGCCGGACAATCAACCGACAATTCATGAACCTTCGGCGATTCAAAAATCAATTTCAACTGACACTATGAAAAACGCACTCAACTGGTTTGAAATACCGGTCAAGAATTTCGAAAGGGCGAAGACATTTTATTCTAAGGTGCTGGGCACCGAGATCGGTGAGATGCCGTTTCCGGACGGGCGATACGGGATCATCGCCTGGGATCAGGAAGGGGTAGGAGGCGGGCTTGTTCAATGCGAAGGATACGAACCATCGGACAAAGGGACGATCGTATACCTCAACGGAGGCGAGGACCTCAGTGGTCCGCTTTCGCGGGTGGAAGCTGCGGGAGGAAAGATGCTGATGCCCAAAACGTCCATCGGTCAAAACGGTTTCATGGCCCACTTCGTGGATACCGAAGGAAACCGGGTGGCACTGCATTCGATGAAGTAATGTGTCGCATGGAGAAGGATCGGGTGCATTTCCCTGCGGGCGTGCTTGCATCATTCTGCAACTTGTCCATGGATGCGCTTCTAGGCTTATTCTTTATTAGCTCTACTATTGCGTGTAAAAGAGCGGCGGGTGATCGTCATTTCAAACCTCAACATCCGGGAATAAAGTAGTGCTGCAACTGATCGGTTTACTGGCCATCTCCTGGTTACTGCTCCGGCTCTTGGAAAAGAAGGGCCTGGCTGTTCTGGGCCTGACTCCGACCCTGGAGCGATCGAAGTATTTCCTATTGCTCCTGATTACGTCGTCTGCCATAGCGGTATCGGCTTTTTTATTGCGTATGTATTTCGTGAAGGAAGTCTATATGCTCACACCTTCCCTGACGCTCAGCTCGGTTTTACAGGAGAGCTGGTACCAGGTCCGGACGGTTTTGACGGAAGAGCTGCTCTGCAGGGGCGCGCTGCTGTATATCCTCATCAGAAGAATCGGCAGGAGAAATGCAGTGGTTGTTTCATCGGTTCTTTTCGCACTGCTGCATTGGTTGAACGCGGGGGTCTTTGGCAACCTGGTACAAATGACCATCGTTTTCTCATTCACTTTCACGATGGGACTCCTATTGGCCTATGCGTATGCCAGAACTTTTTCGATGCTCCTGCCTTTCGCAATACATTTTGGCTGGAACTTCGTACAGAACTATGTTTTTCCCGATACGGCTTCAGGACAGCATCTCTTCACCCTGGCAGCCCCGCCACCGGAAGTGACCATTTCCTACCTGGCGTTTTTCACCATGCTGCTGGCGCCCAAGTTCGCGGTTCTTGTTGTAAACTATTTTCTTGTGCGTCGCTATCCCCAGGTGAAGGTGCCATAGCCGAAGTGTTGTACGATAACAGCCGTCGACGATCAGCGATGCGATGTTTGCACTGTTCGCGCAACGCCGCAAGCCGGGTCACTTCGTATTGCCCTGCTACGTTCAACACTTTCCTTCATCTGGAAATGGTTCATTTCATGCATACCTTTGAGCCTTAAGGATGAATCTCCATAACACTCATACCGTACGCCAGGATTGATGGAGTTTACCGTTAATGTAAAAACCTACTATAAGAGTTCGCTTGAACGTGCTTTTAGAACGCCGATGTTGTGTGACGTGACCAAAGTACATACCGGCTTTGGCATCATGCCCCGCGTGACGCACTGCACCGACGATGAGCAATGGGGACAGCCGGGTTCCACCAAGAAAGTATTCGTCGAAAAATCCCTGACGCACCAGGGGGGCTTCGGCTCCGTTGATCGAGTCGTGTCGCGTATTGAGAATACCTATTGGAAGATCGAGGTAAGCGATTTTCAGGCGTGGATGCTGGGCTTCTACAAGTTTGTGGGCGAATGGCGGACTACCCCGGCAGACCAGGGCAGCGTTCTGGTCGATTACACTTACACCTTGTATGCGCGGACACCGTTCTTATATCCATTGAATTGGTTGTTTGCGAAGTTGTTCTGGAAAAAGTACATGAAGCAGGTCCTGGAGAACATACGGCGCATGATTGACGCACAGGAGCCTTATTGCTATCCCTAAACCACGAACGCAGGAGTTTTTCCAGCAGGGAAGGTTTGATAGCTCCCGGACCCGCGGAACTGGTATCGCATGGTGCATTCTGTGATCGTTGGGTCAGCACCGATGAAACGTCTGCAGGTCATAAGGTTTTCCCCGCTGTGCCGGTCGATCCTTCACCACGGATTCCGGAAGATTCTGTACCTTCAAGGGAAAAGTACGCCCCCCTCATGATCCTTCGTACCGGTATTCTTGCCTGGCTGGTGAGCCTGTCCCTTTTCCCGGCTCTCGCGCAAACGACCACCTGGTCCGAGCACGTAGCGCCTATACTGTATTCACACTGTACATCCTGCCACAATGCTGCCGGCATCGCGCCGTTTTCGTTGATGAGTTATGCGGATGCCTTTAACAATGCGAATGATATCGCCGATGCGGTAGCCGACCGCACGATGCCGCCCTGGCCGCCCGATCCCACTTATAGCGGATTTGCGCATCAACGGGTGTTGAGCCAGTCGGATCGTGATCGTATTTCCGATTGGCTGACGGATGGCGCACCCGAAGGGGATACGGCGCTGGCTCCCGATCCTCCGGTCTATTCCGGACTCGCGGAACTCCAGAATCCCGATCTGGTGAGTCGCATGACTGCTTATACGGTAAACACTTCGACGGATCTCTATCGTTGCTTCGTTATCCCGACCGGATTATCCGCTGATCAGTACATCACGCAGATCGAAGCGCTGCCGGGTAACCGGGGTATCGTACACCACGTGCTGATCTTCGAAGATACTTCCGGTGTACCTGCTCAGCTCGACGCCGCCGATCCTGACCCCGGATATACCAACTTTGGAGGAACCGGTTCTTCGAGCTCCAACCTGATCGGTGTGTGGGTCCCCGGACAGGGTATGATGACCCAGCCGAACGGCATGGGGATATTGTTGCCGGCGAACACCAACATCATTCTCCAGATCCACTATCCCGGCGGAACCTTCAGTCAGACCGATTCCACCGAAGTGCGCTTCCGCCTGAATGCAGGTCCGCTGCGACGGGTTTACATCGCATCGCCCCTGTCGCACTTCAACCTCGACAATGGTCCGCTCTACATTCCCGCTGATTCCGTCCGCACGTTTTATGCTCATTACCAGTTGCCGTTCGGTATTTCGGCCCTTTCCGTTGGCCCGCACATGCACCTGATTGGACGCAGCATACGATCCTTCGGGGTGACGTCTTCCAACGATACGATCCCGTTCATCGACATCCCCGAATGGGATTTTCACTGGCAGGGACTCTATACGTTTCCCCGAGTGCTCTACCTGCCGGCCGGCACCACCCTGTACTCGGAAGCTTTTTACGACAATACCACCAACAATCCGGAAAACCCCAACGATCCACCTGCGCCGGTCTTTCTCGGTGAAGCGACCACCGACGAGATGATGCTCGTCTATTTCAGCTATACCTATTATCTGCCGGGCGACGAGAACATCATCATCGACAGCAATGTAGTCGCGACCGGACTTCCTCCACTGGCAAGTCCGATTGCCCATACACCGCAGTTATATTCCCCTTATCCGAACCCTGCAAGCGATCGCCTCGACTTCGATTACTTCCTGCCCAAGTCCTCCGGCGCTATCTTGATACTCACTGATCCTATCGGACGAATAGTCTGGAAGGCTCAAGTGGACGCTGGAAGTACTTCCGGTTTGCAGCACGCCACCATTCAGATCGAAGGATTCGAATCGGGTCGCTACCAGTTGAGTTTGCAGGCCGATGGTGTCCTGCGCACGAAGGCGGTTACCATTATCCGACCTTGAGGGGCCTTCTTGTTGCTAATCGTACTGCTGACAGGCGCTTGTGTGAAAGCCGTTCCCTCCCGATGTTCCGGTTAGCCTTCCAGTTAGGAACTTTACGGGTTATTACCTGTTAATCTGATCATGCGAAACCCCCGCATATTCCTGTTGCTTCTCCTGGCCTTCTCCCTTCAGAGGTCGGATGCAGCCGTCGTTTTCAACGAGTTCATGTCCAACAACCAGGGAACGGTCACCGATTCCGATGGCGACTATTCCGACTGGATCGAGTTGTACAATACATCCGCCACGCCGGTCAATTTGTTGAACTGGGGATTGTCCGACAACGTCGATAGTCTGTTCAAGTGGCGGTTTCCGAATTACACGCTGAATGCGGGTAGCTTCCTGCGCATCTGGTGTTCGGGAAAGAACCGGGCCGTCACTACGCCCTTTCATACCAGCTTCTCGATCGACTCACGCGGCGAGACCATTTACCTGAGCGACTCCACCGGCGCCGTACAGGATAATCTCCTGGCCATTTATATGCCGCCCGACCGTTCGTTCGGTCGTCTGCCGAATGGCAGTGTCAACCAATTTTACCTCTCGGTTGCCACACCGGCTGCATCGAACAATTTCGCAACAGCCTTTCAAGGCGCCGTCACCGAGCCGGTGACGTTTTCGCTGGCCGGTGGCTTTTATCCTTCCGCCCAGACCGTCACGTTGTCGCATCCCGACCCTACCGTCACCATCCGGTATACCCTTGACGGTTCCGAGCCGACAGCGAATTCGACCCAGTATACCGGACCGATCACCGTCGACAGCCGTGCGGCCGATACGAATTTCTATTCCACGATCCGGACCTGTTACAAGGTGCACGCCTGGTTGCCCGACTGGAATCCGCCCTTGGGTAATGTCTACAAATGCAATGTGGTCAGGGCGCGTGCTTTCAAGAGCTCTTTCCTGCCCGGCCCGGTTTCCACCCAATCGTATTTCATCGATCCGGCCATGGCCACACGTTACGGAAACCTGCCGGTAGTTTCCCTGGTCTCCGACCCGCGCAACCTCTTCAATGATACGATCGGCATTTACGTTCCGGGTATCAATTATGTACCCAACACGTTTCAGGCCAACTACTATCTCGACTGGAACCGGCAGGCCAACGTCGAGTTTTTCATGCCGGGCGGACAACAGGTCGTGAACAGTAATTTCCGGATCTCCATCAACGGGGTCACTTCCCGGTCGAGTCCACAAAAGGGACTTGATGTCACGGCAACGACGGATTTGGGGGAAGGAAAGATCCGCTATCCCTTCTTCGCGAATACACCGGGCCCCGCGCGTTACCTGACTTCCTTCGATAAGCTGAAGCTCCGCAGTTGGGGCAGTGATCGCGCGTTCGCGCTTTTCCGGGATGCCTATGCGGCTCAGTTCTTCCACAAGACCCCGCTCGACTATGAAGCTTATCGTCCCTGTGTCGTCTTCATCGATGGTGAGTATTGGGGGCTGCACGAATTGCGAGAGCGGAACCGGAACGAAGAATACTTCGAAGATCATTACCTGATCGACAAGGATAATCCCGGATTCGATATCGTCGATCTGCAGGATAATGTAGCCATTGAGGGCGATACGCTTGCCTGGTCGCAGCTCGAGCAATTCGTCACGACGAATAACATGGCGGATTCGGCCAACTATGCGTTCGTAAAGACGAAGATGGACGTCGACAATTTCATGCTCAACTATGTTTCGAGCATTTATTTCTCCCGTGGCGACTGGCCCGGACAGAATGAGGCCGTCTGGCGACCGCGTACGCCGGATGGGAAGTTCAAGTGGATCCAATGGGACATGGACAATACCACGGCCTATTACCTGAATCCCTGGTACGATATGTTCCAGCAGGCGATCATCGGCAGCAGGGGGTATGGTCCATCACCCATGCTCGTTGCCCTGCTGGCGAACACCGAGTTCCGTGATAACTGGATCAACCTCTTCGCGGATTACATGAACACCAATTTCCTGCCGGCCCTGATGCAGGCGAAAGTGGATGAGCTTCGCAACGAGTTGTCACCCTATATGCAGGAGTACCGGGACCGCTGGCAGTGCAACGCCAACTGGCAGGCACAGACGGACAGTATGAAGTGGTGGGTCAACCTCCGTCAGCAATTCTGCCGGCAGCAGATCCTTACCACCTTTTCGCTTCCCGCATTTCGCCGCGTTTCCCTCAATGTGAGCGATACCGCCAAGGGCAACATCCGGGTCAATACGGTTTTTCTGGATCCATCAACACCGCGTACCACCACCAACGTTTTCCCCTGGGCTGGATATTACTTTCAGGGGGTGCCGGTACCGCTCACGGCGGTTGCCAAACCCGGCTACCGGTTCGTGCGCTGGTTACAGTCGAACGACACCAACGCCGCCATTCAGCTGAACCTCGTCAGTGATACCGTGCTCACGGCCTTGTTCGATGTCGATACTTCCTATCGTGCCCCCTTGCGGGTCGTGATCAACGAAGCACAAGCCTCGAATAATTTCACCGTGCAGGATAATTACGGCGATTACGATGACTGGCTGGAGATCTATAACCCGAACCCCGACACCGTCGACCTGGCCGGGTATTATATCACCGACAACCTGATCCTGCCGACGCGTTATCGATTCCCATCCGGCAACGATTCAACGAAGATCGCCCCTTACGGACATTTGCTCTTATGGGCCGACGATGACGCCGAGCAAGGCGCCCTGCACCTTCCTTTCAAGTTCAATGCATCGGGCGACCTCGTCGTGTTGTATCGTCCGGATGCTTCGAGCGTGGAAGACTCTATTCGGTTACCGTCTATCCTGTCAGATCAATCCTATGGCCGTTCGTACGACGGTTCCGCCGCCTGGGTGTTTTTTACGACGCCCACACCGGCCGCCACCAATCAGGAGATCCCGGCCGCGAGTTTATTGATCAACGAGGTGATGGCTTCCAACACCGGAACGATTGCCGACAATTACGGGCAGTTCGACGACTGGTTCGAGCTCTACAATCCAACTGCCGACACCCTTGATCTCGCGGGTTGGTTTGCCAGCGACGATCCCGCGCATCCGACCCGGTACCGTTTTCCGCACGGAACCGATTCCACCAAAGTGCCGCCCTACGGTTTCCGTATCGTCTGGGCTGACGGGCAACCCGAGCAGGGTGCCTTACATACGACATTCGGTCTGAGCGCTTCCGGTGATTGCATCTATCTCTACAAACCGGATGCTGCGTCCATCTCCGATAATATATGTTTTGGCGTTTCAGTGGCCAATGTGTCGTATGGACGCGTGTATGATGGAGCAAACTCCTGGATCGACTTCAGTTCGGCCACGCCCGGTGCGACGAACGTACAGGTGGGGGCGGAGCGCATCGTCATCAACGAAGTCCTTACCGTCAACAATAATTCAGTCACCGATAATTTCGGCGAGCACGAACCCTGGATCGAACTCCACAATCCGAACCCCGATACGGTTGATGTAGGTGGCTGGTTCCTGTTCAACCTCGTCGGGAATCCGGGACAGTTCCGTTTTCCTTTCGACAACGATTCGTTGCGCATCCCGCCCGGCGGATTTTTATTGGTGTACGCAGACAATGAAACCCAACAAGGTTGCCTGCATGTACCCTTCCTGCTGAACGGCGGCCCGGCCTGTATCTGGTTGTACAAACCGGATCAAGCGGGCTCCGATTCGATCTGTTTCGGCGCGATTGCCGCGGACCAGTCCTACGGACGCCAGTTCGACGACGATCCGGTATGGATCAACTTCCCGTTACCTACGCCGGGTGCAACCAATTACAGTCCGCAAGCTGCTACGGCTTTGCTGAATGAAGTTCAGCCGGTGAATACGAATTCCGTTGCCGACAACTATGGCGATTTCGATCCCTGGGTGGAGATCTATAATCCCAACCCTGATACGCTGGACTTGGGCGGCTGGTATATCAGCGATGTGTCGTCGCAACCGTTGAAGCATCGCTTCCCGCTCAATAACGATTCACTGCGCATTCCTCCCGGGGGATTGTTCCTCGTATGGGCCGACAATGAAGTGCCCGAAGGCGCGGCACATGCCAATTTTATCCTGTCGAACGGACCTGCATGTGTCTACCTCACCAAACCCGACGGACTCACGCGTTCCGATTCGTTGTGTTATCCGTTACTGACTGCCGACGAATCGTATGGACGTCGTACGGACGGTGATCCGGTGCTGGTCACCTTTACCGGGCCTACGCCCGGAGGAACGAACTGGAATTTTACACCGGTCAATGTACTCATCAACGAGGTCCAGCCGGTCAACATTTCGACCATCGCCGACGAGCAGGGCGAATTCGACGCCTGGGTGGAACTGTACAATCCGTTTCCGGACACAATCGATCTGGCCGGATGGTACATGGCCAACACCGCTACGCTGGGTAATCCGGTGACCTGGTACCGCTTCCCGTTTGACAACGACTCCACGAAGATCCCCGGTGACGGTTTCCGGTTGTTGTGGGCGGATGCAGCACCGGGTCAGGGCGCTTTGCACCTTTGGTTCGTACTGAATGGTTTGAACGATTGCGTCTACCTGATCAAACCGGACGAAAATATCTCCGACCAGATCTGTTATACCAATGTACAACCCGATCATTCCTATGGACGTGATGGCGATGGTGATCCGGATTGGCGCGACTTTTCCATCCCGACACCGGATTCCACGAATGTGGATCTGTCGGTTGGATTGCCGAATTCTCAGGTTGCACAACAGCTGCTGGTATGGCCCAATCCCGTTCACGAAGGACAGATTTTTTTCAGTCGGAGCATCGACGCCAGCCTGTTTGATCAGACCGGTCGGATGCTTAGGTTCACTGAAGACCAGGCTTCCATGGACCTCCACGATCTTGCGAGCGGCGTTTATATTCTTGTTGCTCGGACAGGTGAACGGATACGGGTCGTAGTATACTGATCCTACTTGGTTCTGTACTCTTCGGTCTATCCGACGCACCCTTGCTGGAGAAGCAGGCTGTCAGACAAGTGTAAAATCACGGCTGTTAATCGCTCCGAAATGAGTTTCCGTCAATTTCAGCTTGGTTATTAACGGCATTCTTTCGAGGTTCGTTCAACCTTGAATCGTCTCCCATGCGGAATTTATTCACTTTTATTCTCCTGCTGATCTCGACCGCTTGTCTGGCCCAGTCACGCCTGCAATGGACCGTCAGCGAGCGAACGCCAACCGCGCAGGCCAACCTCTTACGCGCGGCAGCAACAGATGCGTCCGGCAATACCTATACCATCCAGAATACCCAGGACGCGACCAGCTTATGGTTGACCGATCGCTTTTTTGCTTACGACGTAAATGGGAACAAACGCTGGGAGATCATCAACGATAGTTGTTTCAGCGGATGCCAGGCGATTTATCATCTGGTAGTTCCGGTCGACGACGACGGCGCGATCTTCCTGGGCGGTTATGACGACTCGCTGATGAACAGGGACTTCCGCTTGCGCAGGTATAACCTCGACGGAAGCTTGCGGTGGCAACAGGATTGGGCGTATCCGTACATGTCGGTGCGTCCGGTGATCGCGAGGTTCAGTCCGAATGGTTCGCTCATCGTTGCCATGGTCAACGAAGTGAACCCAATTGATGGAGACGACTTCGCACTGGCCGCCTTTGATACTACGAACGGGAACTTGTTATGGGACATCTCGATCCCGGACCAGGGTCCGGTAGGCGTGAATCTGTTTGAGACGATCACGGATATGGATATCGATGCCACCGGAACGATCATTTGTACCGGAAACGGAGGGAACGGTCTGGCCGCGATCATCCGCAACTATTATTTCAGCGTAAGCCCGGCGGGCGTCTTGCAATGGATCCGCTACACCAACGGAAATCTGCTCCCCGCATCGAGCCCGCGCGTCGAGCTCGACGATGCCGGTTCCTTTTACCGACTCCACGGACAGAACGGCCAGTTGTGGCTGCAGAAGCACGAGCTGTCGACAGGGAATTCCATCTGGGCCCTCCCTTATACCCATGATTCCGCCTCGGTCACACCAGTAGACCTGGCTTTCGACGGAACCAACCCCTATGTGCTCCTGAATTACCGCTACTGGATACCTGACACTACTTTCGCCGGAGGTTTCTGGACGAATTTCGACTATGCCCTATACAAATACGACACGGCTGGCGTTGCTCGTTTCCGGCTCGACTACCTGCGCGACATCGACTCGTTGGCGGTTCAGAACGGTACCGGTGGCGCGATCCAGTTCGGGCAATGCGGTGGAGACCTGTACGTTTTCAGCCGGCATGCACTTGATAGCGAGCGGCTGATCCTGGCCATTCACCGATTCGATACGGCCGGCGCCACGGTTTGGATTGATACGACCCGCATGGTGTACGAAGCGGGTGGTATGGCGACCGACGGGGAATGCAACGTTTACCTGTTTCGATCCGACTGGCTGAGCGGCAACTATGTCACCACCGTCGTGCAGCAGTTCGCTGACCAGGCATCCACCGGGTTGCCAGAGACGGAAGCGGCATCCCCCATACTCTTTCCCAATCCCGCAAGCGGTCGGGTCGGCTGGGGCGATGAAGCGCGTCGTGTGCGGTTGACAGATCTCGCCGGCCGTGTAGTGCGCGAGGCACAGCGTGTCGGCTTTCTGGATTTACAAGGACTATCGGCAGGAACGTATAGTATTCAACTCGAAATCGGGGATAGGGTCTTCAACCACAAGCTGGTGGTTTATTGACCTAAAGGGGTGATCTCCATGTGTGTTTCTCAGCAATGGGGTAGGGAATCGTTCCGGAATGGGCTAAATTCTTGTTCAGCCCCTTCATTTACGGAATTAGATGCGTATCTTGTGAAAACAAGAAAATCGGTGCCGTTTCAAATTTAACATTGAATGAGCCCGCGAACCAGGTAAACTCAATGGATCAACATGTAAAGTTTGTCAATTCCGACCAAACCCGTTTTTACCAGGTGCTTCGGCAGCGCGTGGATCAGTACTTTTCAAGCAATAAAATCAGTCCCCACGCGAATACCGCGATGGTGATCAAGACCGTATTCATGTTGGCCCTGTACTTCGTGCCATACGGGCTCCTGATCACAGGTACCGCCGCCGGCTGGGGCTTTTGGCTCTGCTGGGCGCTCATGGGCTTCGGCCTGGCCGGTATCGGCATGAGCGTAATGCACGACGCGAACCACAAGGCCTATTCCTCCAGTGATACGCTGAACAACCTGATCGGTCACTCGATCAACCTGGTAGGCGGGGACGCGAAGAATTGGAAAGCGCAGCACAACATCCTGCACCATACCTATACGAATATCCACTCATTGGATGAGGATATCGATAACAAACTCATCATGCGTTTCGCGCCTGCCGGCCGATACAAGTGGATCCAGCGCTACCAGTTCCTGTATGCGTTTGTCCTGTATTCCATCATGACACTTTACTGGGCCCTGTTAAAAGACCTGGTCCAGCATTTTCGATACACGAAGAAAGGCTTGCTGAAAGAAAATGGACTGGCGCGCTTCCGGGTGTTGGCTGTTTTGTCGTTTTGGAAGCTGCTTTACATTGGTTATTCATTGGTGCTGCCGATCGTGCTGCTGGATGTTCCCGTATGGCAGGTCGTGGCGGGTTTCCTGTTGCTTCACCTCATCGCAGGTACAGTGCTGAGCGTCGTCTTTCAACTGGCGCACGTAGTCGAATCCACCGAGTTTCCCTTACCGAACGCGGAGGGAAACATCGAGACCGAATGGGCCATTCACCAGCTTCGCACCACCGCTGATTTTTCGCCGCGCAATCCGTTCATCACATTCTATGTCGGAGGCTTGAATTACCAGGCGATCCACCATTTGTTCCCGCGGATTTGTCACATCCATTATCCGAAGCTGGCGCCGATCGTCGCGCAGACCGCGAAAGAGTTCGGTGTTCCGTATACGGTTTACCCTTCTTTCGGGAAGGCGCTTCGTTCACATGTGCGGATGCTGCAGAAGCTGGGGCGGAAGGATTATTTCCACCTGATTGAAACGATGGGTTGATAGGTAAACCGGTGTACCATGCATTAAGGCACACGGAGCACACGGATTTTTCGATGGGGTGAATAGCCCGGCACGTCTTGCTTTTGATTTTTTCTTCAAACTGATTATCTTGACGGAAATAAAGCCTTTTATGCGTCTTATTTTTCTTTTCCTTTTCTGTTGGCAAAACGTCTTTGCCCAGGTTCAGGTAGAGGAATTTCTGCCACAATTTGAAACAGGCGATGACAGTTTACTGAAATTCATTGATGCCGTTAAGATAATACCCGAAGAGGCTGTTTATAAGCGCAAGGAGGGTCATGTATTGGTGAGCTTTGAAGTATTTCCGGATGGTGAAAACTCTCGTCCAAAGATCATGATGAGTACCGATACGCTCTTCGAACGGGAGGCGCTTCGGATTGCGCGATTAACAGCATGTCATTGGAAGCCCGGAACCCGGAATGGGATACCGGTGACGATGAACGTAAATCTTCCCATTCACTTTTTTCCATGCATGGATACTGCAAGTGTCGAGGTAAGCGATTCGACGCTGTTTGTCAAGGCTGAAATCATGCCTAAGTTTGAAGGTGGAGAACGCGCGATGTTTCAGTTCTTACAGACCAGCCTGAAGTATCCCCCTAGATGCAGGGAGGAAGGGCATCAGGGCAAGATTGAGGTGAGTTTTATCATCAATAAAACAGGCGATTTAATCGAACCGAAAATCGTCGAGGGAATAGATGAGGATATCGATAAGGAAGTGCTCAGGGTTGTTCAACTGATGCGTGGAAAGTGGATGCCGGGGCTAGAGTGCGGACGTCCGGTGAGTGTGCAATACTTGTTGCCCATGAATTTCATATTGCTAGAAGGTGAGCCGACCTATGCTAATTTAATAGGCATGCCTTTTCATACCGACCCGAGGGACGGGATTAATTGGCTGAAAATTCAGGATTCAGAGACCCTATACGAACAAGGGCTTCGTCATTTAACAAAGCAGGATACGATCAATGCTCTGGAATACTTTAAGAAAGCTGCAGTATTAAATTCCGGGCATCGCGACGCAATTTATAACGTAGCTGTATTGTCAATACTGGCCAAGGATATAGAAGAGGCATGTCGCTATATTGATAAGCTGATATCACTTCGAGATCCAGATGGTGAAAATCTACAAATGAAATACTGTCGTGCTCATTCAACAAATGAGCAACAGACATTAATCGTTAATGACAGGACGAATCAGGGTAATCGAGAGGTCATGCCTCAATTCAAAGGAGGCAATGAGGAGCTTTTCAAGTTTCTGAGGAATAGCATTCAATACCCGGAAGCAGCGCGAAGTAGAAGGGTCGAGGGAGTGGTTAAGGTGTGCTTTACCATTGACTCAACCGGTGCCGTTGTGGGAGAGGGAATTTTATCTAGTCCGGATTCGTCCCTCCATGAGGAAGCGTTACGATTAATTCGGTCGACCAGCGGTCATTGGATACCTGGAATGTTCAATGGAAAACCTGTAAGTGTCAAGTTTAATCTCCCCATCAACTTTGTTTTGCCCCAGGGAGTAAGTCGACACCCGCGCATGAAGTAGGGACGTCGAACAGGTCCGAGTACCTGTTGCAGTTAGGAGCGCAATACATGAACGCCGAGGACACCCTGACTGCCTTGGCACTTATTGGGAGCTATTGGCGCTCAATGACAAGCATAAGGAGGCCAATTATAAATTGGCGATTTAATTATTATAAAGGAAAGGCCCTGCTGCCTGTGAGTATGTTAATACCCTTGTTTCGATTCGTGCCCCCTGAGGTGTGACGTTGAACGATCAGTGGTGCAAGGGTCGGTAATCGTTTTGCAATTGGAATGGCGAATGGTCCAATATTGAATGGTTCCGCAAATTAGAACTTGATCACTGCAGTGGGCCTGCAGTCGCCAACTTGCAGTTGATACACCCCGGCCGGCAACATCCCAACATCCAGCAGGCCGGTATCCCCTTCGACTTTTTGGTGTAACACGATTTCGCCTTGCATGTTGCGAAGGACGGCGGAGGTGGTCGTGGGAGGAAGTGCGGTCGAAAACCGGATTCGATCGGTACAGGGATTCGGAAATACCGCTATCTCGGGGAATGTTGTGGAAGACACGCCCGTATTCAACGCGTTCCGGACCCGCATGATCCTCGGCGACGAACGGTCGTAGGCGATGAAATACAAACTTCCGTCGGGGCCGGCGCAGGCGTCGCGGACGCGTCCATATTCATAGCGGAGGTAATACTGCTTGTTGACGATGGAATCCATCGTAGCGTTCATCGTGTAGGCGATGAGTCCCTGGTTGATGCCGGTCACCGCCTGTACCAGTCCATGGAATTCCGGGATCGACGGATGGTCGTACCAGGTGATACCCGAAGGCGGGTTCTGCCCGACATCGATCGGAAAGGTCAGGCTGGATTGATACGCGTTGCAGGTGTCGATGCTTCCTATGCATTGGTTCCCGTCGAAGATCACCCAGCCGTAGTGATTACCCGGACGGATGAGGTTGAGCTCGTCGTTGATCTGTCCGTACTCCGAGACGATGATGTTGCCATTCGGTACCTGTACGATTCCCTGCGGGTTCCGGTGTCCCCAGGTCCAGCTGTAGTCGGGACGTGGGTTGTCGCTCGGCACGGAACCGTCGGGACGTACCCGCAGCACTTTCCCCGAGTTCATGAACAGCGTATCCTGCCATTGCAGTCCGGCATAATCGGCCGTCCCGATATACAGACAGCTATCCTGACCAAATACCATGCGTCCGCCTGAGTGTTCACCCGGGTGATACCAGGAGAGCAGGAACAATGGATCTTCCAGCGAGTCGACAGCCGAATTGTATCGATAGCGCCACACTTCGATACGCGTGCTTTGTCCGTAGTAATAGCCGGTATCGATCGTAGCATACACATAAGGTTGATGGATAAAATCGCTGTGATGCGCCAGCCCCATGAAATATCCGCTGGGTACACGCAATACGGTGCTGATCACACCCGTGACCGGATGCCATCGGCGAATGGCTGTCTGGTCAGTAAACCAGAGTTGTCCGTCAGGACCCATGTGCAGGTCCCAGGGCCCGCTGGCGTAGCCGCCCGCGAACTGCGTGCTGTCCACCGCGGTTTCTATGCGTACAATCGTATTGCCGATGGTATCGAGTTGCCCCTGGCCGAAGGCGATGAAGGGGAGGACCAGATGGATCAGGAAAGGGAGGAGGCTTCGTGGCATAGCGCCAAGATAAAACAGTACGCGAATACTGTTCTTGTTGACCGGGTATACGGCGGCTTTTAAGTTCGCGAATCCGGTCATTTTCATGCAAGTGGATGATTACCTTCGGACTAAAGAATGAAGACCGGTTCCTGATGACAGGCATGAATCAGAAAAGACATCTTTACGCTCCCTTGGGCGGAAAAAACCAAACGAAGGGAGGCCTGTCGCGATTATCAGGTGGGTCAATGAAAGCAACTGTCTTGTTCTTTTCGCTGCTTTTCCCTTTCCTGGCAGCCGGACAGGAAGCTCGAAAGGAATCAAACGACGGCCTTGCCATACAATTAGGGGCAGGTTACGCCTATGGGGGAAATATCGGTTTGTCCGCCGAATGGCAATTCTTCCTGATCGATCGCCTCCACCTGACCCCCTTCGTTTCCTTCGGAATCGCGGAAGGCGGGACGGATTCTTTATCCCACCGTTATTATTGGTGGGGCTACGCCTCCGGGGCGAACCTGGAATTCGGTAAAAAACACAGGATCATGCTGGGAACTCATCTAGCCGGACAATTCGTCAATAGGGAAACGCCGGATGTGCTCAGGTCCCGGATGCAAGGGCTTTCAATTATTGCCGGGTACAAAGGCTATGCTGGTTTCGGTCTAATGTGGCAGCTCTACGTCGGAGACATCTATATCCAGTACCCCGATTCGGAGGACGACGACTACCATCACAATTCCCAGGTGGGCCTGGGGATCGGCTACAAATTCTAAAGCCTGACGGAAATTGAAGGATCACAAGCGTCGTTGTCGGCTTCCGTTCTCAACTGTTTTTCACTGTACTGTAAATACGAATTCACTTGGACAGCTGCTCGACAACATGGGCTGAGCGCATACGCCTGGTTCGAGTAATTCGAACGACGGTGGGATTTCCTCGCTGACATTGTGAAGTTGGAATGCTATACAGATTGTCAGACCCTCAGCGTTCGTTGTAACGAGAACCGGCAAACATCACGCTTTTCTCACATACTGATTCGCCCGCTGGTTCTCTTTCGCCAACTCGACGGCTTCGTCGTAATAAACACTCGGCGTGTCGCTGCTTTTGTGAAAAATCACCAACCAGGCGGATGATTCCCGGTCGTGGTGTCGCTCCGGCCACTTCCGCCGCACCTTACGGTCATGGGCGACAACCACGGGTTTTTCCCGGTAGGTTTTTACATGATCTTCTCGCGTCATCCAGGTCGGGACAAGCCCGAAGGAGGGAGGGAAGTCGAATCGCTCTTGTCGACCGTGCTATCAAGCAGAAACATCTTGCTTGCAGGGGTCATTCGGTGCAACGTCCGTCATCGGTCGGATCGGTGTGGAATGTCATCCGGTCACTCTTTCAGCAGCGGCAGCACGCGTCGGCTGAAAGCGGTTTCCACCGTCACATAATAAAGCGCCGCTGGAAGATTTTCAAGGTTCAGCGCATGGCGTTGGAAGCCGCGCTGTAATTCCTCTTCCTTGTATAGTACGACGCGCCCCACCACATCGGTGATCTGTAGCCGAACGGGTCCGTTCGCGAGGGGGTTCAGGTCGAGGAGTACCTGTGATCCGGCGGGGTTTGGAGCGAGACCGATAAACTCTAAATCCCCTTTACGATCGCAGAAGGCCACGATCGGGGAAAAGGTTTTTTCCCGTCCGTCGAAGTCCACCTGACGCAGTCGGTAGTAGGCATACGCCTCGCGGACGTCTTCGAACCGGTACTCGGTCGATTCGCTCGTTGTTCCCTGGCCCTCGATGCGCGCAAGGGTCCGGTAACGGATACCATCAGGACTTTTTTCCAGTTCGAAGTAGCTGTTGTTGGTCTCCGACAAAGTCGACCACCGAATCAGCACCGAATGGTCGAAGCAATCGGCCGTGAACGCCACCAACTCCACGGGCAACGGGATCGATTGCGGAGATATGTTGAAATTCTCCGTGTTGTAAATGGACCAGGAACCTCTGACCACGCTGGACAGGGCCGGAGATGCCGCGCCGGTGTTGATGGCCAGTCCGAGGTCGTTCCACTGCATGGGTGGCGAATAGGGCCCCCATTGGGTGATGAGGTTGGTCGCGAAGCTGGTGACACCGTCGGCGATGTTGTCGTAGTACAGCCGGATATCCGCCGTTCCCGATCCCGCGACGCTGTTTATCTTCTGATACCACAACGGATTGATGACGCCGAGGCTGGGGTCCTTGCTCGTCCTATTGAACCCCTGGAGGTTCGGATCGTTGTTCACGAAGCGCACGCCAAACGTGGAGGCACTCGCGGAAGCAGGTTTCAGTTCGACCGGACGATAACGCGCCGTACCCGTCGAGGAGCCGACCGGGAAGAGATAGGTGCCGGTGGAGTTGGTGTTCCTCCATAACCTGCCGTTGTTCGTACTGCTCACGAAGCCCTGCACAGGGGTCGCGTTGAAACCGCCGGTTCTCGTAATGGCGCCGACTGCCGGATTGGTCACATGCATGATGTAATTGCCCGTGGCCAATTCACGGTCATTCAACGCGAGGGTGCCTTGGGTGCGCGCATCCACGGCTTGTGTCTTTACACCGCTCCCTTGCAGTGTCAGATTAAAGAAGTACGTCGGTGTGGCCCCGCCGATCGTCTGTGCCGCCCCGCTCAGGATCGTAGTGCCCGGACTGCTGTTGATGAAGCAATTGCTCGTCGAGTTGTTGGTCCAGTCGCCCAGCAATTGAAAGGTCCCGGAGTTGTCCACGTTCCCGATGTTCACGCCGTTGTCCTGGTTGATGAATCCGCCCTCGTCGTAGAGCAAGGCACCGGCCTGCACGTGGATCAGCGATCCGTCATTCACGATCAGTCCGCTTCCCGGGCTGGGACAGCTTTGCACGGTGATGTAGGCCGCGACCGTCTTGTTGTTACTGCCGAAAGCGTTCGAAGCCGTAAGGGAAACGGCATAGGTTCCGGCAGCGGCATAATTGACGACCGGATTTTGCAGGACGGATGTTCCGGGGGTACCGCCCGTAAAGGTCCAGTTCCAGGAAGAGGCTCCGCCGGTGGAAAGGTCGAAAAACCACACGTTCTGACCCGCGCAGATCGTCGTCGGCGCGCCCGAGAAGTTCGCGGTGGGAGCACTGCACGCATTGACCGTGATGTAAGCGGGTTTGGTAGAGGTGCTGGTGCCGGAGGCGTTCGAGGCAGTCAGGGTGACCGCGTACACGCCGGGGGTATTGTAGGTGACGACCGGATTCTGCGCCAGCGACGTGCCCGGCGTGCCGCCCGGGAAGACCCACTGCCAGGAAGTCGGAGCACCGGTCGTCAGGTCGGAGAAGCTCACACTGCCGCCGACGCAGACCGTGGTCGGGCTGCCGGAAAAGTTCGCGGCGGGAGGAGGCGGACAAGCATTCACCGTGATGTAACCGGTCATCGTTTTGGTGTCGTTGCCATAAGCGTTGCTGACCGTAAGCGTGACCGCGTAGGTTCCCGCCGTGTTGTAGGTTACCAACGGGTTTTGCGCGGTGGAACTGGCCGGCGTACCGCCCGGAAACGTCCAGTTCCAACTCGTCGGCGTATTGGTGCTGGCATCGAAGAAGGAGATGGACTGTCCTTCGCAGACGGTTGTGGAGCTCGAGTTGAAGGCGGCGACCGGCGTGCAGTTGTTGACGGTGATGTAAGCTGTTTTTGTACGGCTATCGGACCCTGAAGCGTTGGTCGCGACGAGCGTTACGGTGTAAGTACCCGGGGTATTGTAGGTGACAGCAGGGTTTTGAAGGGTGGAGGTAGCCGGTGTCCCGCCGGTGAAGGTCCAGTTCCAGGAGGTCGGCGTATTCAGGCTCAGGTCGGTGAAGTTCACGGTCATCGGTGCGCAACCGCTCAGCGGGTTACCGGAGAAGTCGGCCGTCGGTGCATTCAACGTGCAATTCGACCCGCTGAGAGCCGCCATCGGCCCCGGGCCGCAACTGTTCGCGACCACGCTTCGGGCCATTACGTCGTTACCGCCCGCCACTTCACTCCCCGCCGTAAGCGTCCTCCTGGCCGTGCCGTTGGGCAGTGCATAGTTCATGACCGTGACCGGCACGATGGTGTGACCCAGTTGATGGCTGTGACCGAGTTCGTGCAGGGCGACGGATTCAAAGTCATACTCGGTAACGAGCGGTGCCGCCGGGCCGTATTGCCAGGTGATGCCGCCCGTCCCGTTCGTACGGAACTTCAGGTCGTTCTCATTTACATACCAGACGCCGCCTCCGCAACCGGAGTAGAAGCTGTAGGAAACGCCCAGCACGCCGGCGGGCAGACCACAGGCACCGTCGAAAGTCACGAGGTTGGTGCCGTCAAGCGCCTGGCAGGCGATGGTGCTGGTCCCGCTTCGGGAGAAGTTGACGAAGGTCGCGCAACGCCAGGTCTGCAGTGCGCGCTCGAACGAGGCGACCGCCGGGGCGTTGCCGTTGAAGGTGGTGTTGTACCGGTAGATGTAACCACCCGATCCGCTTTGGTTGATCAGGTCGGGTTGGTAGTAGATGCCGCCGGACACCACGTTGGATTCGTTGTAGCTGATCGTGAGGTTGATCGGGGATACGCTCGTTTCGTTAAGGTTGTTGGTGACCCGGATAAAGCCGCTGCCCGCTCCCGTCGGAACCCGCGCCTGGATGCTGGTGGCCGTCCAGCTCACGATGTGATTCGCCGGGGTGGAGATGTAACCGGCCCCGCCATTGTTGGCATCAGGGAATTCCAGGTTGGTGGTGCCGCCGTAAGCCGGACCGAAGTTGGCCCCGTTGATGGTGATGATCGAGAAAGTGCCTGCGGTGGTGGTGCCCGGTGTGATGGAGGTGAACGTAGGGAAGACCAGGATCTGGTTGCCGTTACCGTTGCGTTGATTCGAAGGGGCAGACGGAAGAGGCGCGAGCGTACGGTACCCTGCACCACACAATCTGCTGACCGGGCCGTACAGATCACTCATCAGGTCGGCGTAGCGGGTATAGGGGTCGGACCCGCTGCGTCCCCCCAGGTCGTATTGAATGAACGATTGTTGCGCGGAGGTGCCCTGGAAGTGCAACGAGACGGGAAGCGGGCTGCCCGGATATGGTTCGAGAGCTGCTTCCAAGAAGAATAGGCCGGTCTCTCCAATCTCCAGCTCCAGGTTCGGTTCCACGACGAGCCGGTCGTTGCCGATCGTCCCGCCTTCCGTGATCACCTCCACTTCAACGGCCGTGAGGGTCCCTTTGAAGATCTTATAGACGTGTATCCGGTGAGTGGTGTAAATCAGGTTGTGCGCGCTGTTCCAGAACGCTTGTTCGGAGAGGACTTTTCCCTCGAGAATGATGGTTGCATTCGCCGTTCGCTCCGCGAGTGAAACCGGATAGGTGAGACATTGCCCTTTGGCGACGGACAACCATCCGGCCAGTGCCAACGAAAGGAGGGTGAAAAAGCGTTTCATAGGGATGAAAAAAATAAGCGTTGATCAGTTCTTGCGTTGCTGCTGTTCCAATGCTTCCAGCCGCTGGCGCAGATCGTTGATGATGCCCTGTTGTTCCTTGATCGCCTCTACCAATACGGGAATGACGGTATCGTACGACACCGCCTTCACCTGCAACGATTCAACGTTCTTGTCGTCGGCGGTGCGGTTGGTATTCAGCGAAGGGATGTTCTTGTCGGCCACGGCTTCCGGCAACACTTGTTCCAGTTCCTGCGCGAGGAACCCGACCGTGCGGCGGGAGTTGGCGATGAATTTCGGGTAAGCCTCCCGGTTGGCGTCGTAGGTGTAGGCTTTCATCCGGAGAATCTTGTCGAGCGCCCCGGTCAGCGGCGTGATGTTGGTTTTCAATCGCTGGTCCGATACCGTAAAATAGTTGCCAGGCAGGATCGCGCCGAAGTCGCCGTTACCCAAGACCGCCCAGCCTAACAGAGAAGTTTCCGTGCCGGCCACCCCAATGGCAGTGGTTCCCGGCAAAGCGATTCCGCGCACACCCGCTCCTCCCGTACTGGTGCCGCTGTATTCCCCCTGCACGCCTCCGAATGCAGTGGTATTGCCCGCCTGAATCTGCCCGTAGACGCCACCGCCATTTGAACCCGGGGGACTATAGCCGTTCACCGCCCAGGGAAAGGTCACATTGCTGACGGCATTCATCAGGTCGCCGGCGATCACGGTATTGATCGCTCCCACGAAGAACTCTCCCAAGGCACTGAAGCGACCACGCACGAGGTTGTTAGTCCGGAAGTCGATGTTCTGGGCATCCAGGGTCCCGATGAAATTGGTTCCCGGCGTGGTGGTGTTGCCACCATTAAGGCCGGTGTTTCCGTTGACCAGCCAGGACGTCGCAGCCAGGCTTCCGCCGACCGAGAGGGTTCCATTCGGATCCGCCAACACGAGTCGGTTGCCGACTCCCGCCAGGGCCGTGGATCGGATGGTGCCAACGACATGCAGTTTATCCAGCGGTGCCGAGGTTCCGATTCCTACATTTTGCGCGTAACCAGGTACAGAGACCGATAAAAAGAGAAAGAATAGCGGGTACAGCGATCGTTTCATCCTATTGAGAATTAGTTTAACCGTTAAATTTAATGTTTAAACCGGATAAATCCTAACAATTTAGCTGGAATTTGGCTAAGCAATGCCTATAATGGGCCAACACCTCCGATCCCTCCGATTATGGTACAAAGGCTATGCTGGTTTCGGTCTAATGTGGCAGCTCTACGTCGGAGACATCTATATCCAGTACCCCGATTCGGAGGACGACGACTACCATCACAATTCCCGGGTGGGCCTGGGGATCGGTTACAAATTCTGAGGCCTGACGTAAATCGAAGGATCACACGCGTCGTTGTCGGCTTCCGTTCTCAGCTGTTTTCACTGTACTGTAAATACGACTTCATTTGGACAGCTTCATCGTTCGGACTTTTCGCTTTCCGGAAGACCTCGAACCGGTCCGACGACTCTGGACCGACTACCTGACTTGGGGCAACAACGAAATGCAGGCCCGCTTTGGCGTGCACCCGCACGACCCGGCTGAAACCGTGCATCGGGTGAACGTGCGCTTGGTGAACGTTGCATCAAAGCACACGGATCACACGGAGCAGACGGATTCTCACGGCACTTCCTTACAACTTTATCAGCATTTTCGGAATGCTGTTGTCTACCTGAAGGTAGTACACACCGGCCGGCAACATATCTACATCCAGCAGGCCGGTATCCCCTTCGACTTTTTGGTGTAACACGATTTCGCCTTGTATGTTGCGAAGGACGGCGGAGGTGGTCGTGGGAGGAAGTGCGGTCGAAAACCGGATTCGATCGGTACATGGATTCGGAAATACCGCTATCTCGGGGAATGTTGTGGATGACACGCCCGTATTCAACGCGTTTCGGACCCGCATGATCCGCGGCGAGGAACGGTCGTAGGCGATGAAATACAAACTTCCGTCGGGGCCGGCGCAGGCATCACGGACGCGACCATACTCGTAACGCAGATAGTACTGCTTGTTGAGAACGGAATCCATCGTTGCGTTCATCGTGTAGGCGATGAGTCCCTGGTTGATGCCGGTCACCGCCTGTACCAGTCCATGGAATTCCGGGATCGACGGATGGTCGTACCAGGTGATACCCGAAGGCGGGTTCTGCCCGACATCGA
>WBZP01001177.1_pt2 | contig 24320 bp, 14 predicted proteins | sample 5204301 | NCBI WGS metagenome assembly WBZP01 (sample SAMN12412401, study PRJNA552823) | activated sludge metagenome | isolation source: activated sludge from nitrification reactor of wastewater treatment plant... | place: USA: Pennsylvania | collected 2017 | reverse complement strand
CGTGGCTCCAGGACCACGATTTCACCCTCGGGCACCGTCGATAGCAGCGCGTGCGGAACGCGTGTGGTCTTTCCCGCACCCGGTGGCGCTGCGATGACCACGCTGTTGTGCGTCGTCAGCGTCGCCAGGATCGTCGGCAGCAGCTCGTCGATCGGCAGCGGCACCAGCCCACTTGGCAAGCTGTGCGACGGGGAAATCGTCAGGTCGAGCGATGAAGGGTTGTGCGCTGAAGACATCGGAAGACAGGCGTGGGGCCTACGCGGCGGCGCACGATACAGGCTCGGGCTGTGCGGGTCTAGCGCGCTGTGGTGCGTGTGAAGGGAACGGCGACTACTTGCGTGGCGCGGTGGCGAGTGCGGGCTTGCCGCCTTTGCGTGGATCGCTGGCAGCGCCGAAGCTGGCGGGACGACCCTCGCTGGCGGGACGATACACCACGACTTGCACAGCGGTTTCGAGCGGCGCGGGGGTGATGACGAGCGTGTGTCCTCGCTGGGTCAGCTTTTCGCGGACATCGACGGGAACTTCGGGCTCGACGAGCACGTTTTCAGGCAAAAACTGGGCATGCACACGCGGCGATGAGACGGCCGCTTCGGCTTCCATGCCAAAGTCGATCAGGTTGATCATCGTCTGAACCACGCCGGTGACGATGGTGGGACCGCCTGAGCCGCCTGCGCAGATGATCGAGCCATCTTTTCCGACGGCAATGATCGGGGCCATGGAAGAGGCAGGACGCTTTCCGGGCGCAACCAGGTTTGCTTCGTCTCCGACGAGTCCGAAGGCATTTTCCGTCGCTGGCTTGGCGGTGAAGTCATCCATTTGGTTGTTCAGAATGACGCCGGACTTTGGGCCGACGACGCGCGAGCCAAAGCCAAGGTTGACGGTGGTGGTGAGTGCGGCGGCGTTGCCATTGCGATCGATGACGCACAGGTGGCTGGTGCCTTTGTCTCGTGGGGGCGACGCGGGCTTGCCGGTACCGGGCCGACCGTAGCCGTTCCTTGGCAGGACGCGATCGCTCTGAATCGTCTCGGCGCGACCTTTGGCATAGGCTGCGCTGGCCAGCTCTGCGACGGGAATTTCGGTGAAGGCTGGGTCGCCGTGAAGCTTGGCGCGATCGGCAAACGCATGCTTGAGCGCTTCGATGGTCTCGTGCAGCGTCGCGGACGATCCAATGCCCTGGGCGAGCGGCGGACGTGCGTCGAGGATCTGGAGCGCTTCGAGTGCAGTGATTCCTCCCGACGGTGGCGGAATCACAAAGAGCTGATGGTTGCGATAGTGCCCTTCGATCGGCGTGCGAACGATGGGCTTGTAGGTCGCAAAGTCTTCGGCTTGCAAGATGCCGCCTGCGCGCTGGTTCGCCTTGAGCAGATCGTCGCCAATGCTGCCCGGCTGGGTCCGATAGAAAGCCAAAAATCCGTCTTGAGACAGCACGCGCAGCGTCGAAGCCAGCTCGGGACGGCGGATCTGGGTACCCATCGTCAGGACTTGACCTTGCGGGGCGAGCAGACTGCGCAGCGGATGATCGGCAGCCAGCTTGGGGACGACATTGGCCGCGCTCCGAGCCAGGTGTCTTCCAACCGCAAAGCCCTTGTCTGCCAGTCGCAGCGCCGGTGCGACCACCTGCGCGGGCTTGAGCGATCCATAGTCGGCGAGCGCCTTGGCAAAACCGGCGGCTTCTCCGGGAACACCAGAAGCCAAGCCTCCGACCCGCGATCGCTCTGGAACGGCTTGACCGGTGGCGGGATCGACGAACATGTCGCGGCTCGCTTGCTTGGGGGCCACCTCGCGAAAGTCGAGTGCAGCCACTTGTCCGTCGCTCTTGCGGATCAGCAAAAATCCGCCGCCACCCAGGCCGGAACCAGCTGGTTGAACCACTCCGAGCGCGAGCGCTGCTGCGATCGCTGCATCCACCGCGTTGCCGCCTTGACTGAGGATCTCGGCGCCAGCTTGTGAAGCCAGCTCGTGATCGGCAGCCACCGCGCCGGCTTGGCCAACAGCCGTGTGAGAATACGCAGTGTGTCCCACAGGCAAGCTCGCGACTGAGACGGCCAGTGTGATGGCTCCGGCCAGAGTACGTCGAACCAATTTCCGACGTGAATGCTTACAGTTCAGCGAAAAAATGTAGCTCATGTTATTGTTTTTCATCGCCTCTATTGGCTTCTCTGCTGGCCGCAGGTTGGGGATGGCACCGCGCCACTGTGTCTTCCCTTACACGTTACGACAGGGCGAGTGCTGAGCAGAAGACGGAAGAACAGTGGGCGATAGGGCGCAATCTTCGATTGGGAGCAAAGATGTCGGCCTCTGAGAACTCCAAGGGCAAAGCCCCGCTGACGATGAAGATCAAGTTCAAGTCCGCCAACCTCGAGCAGTTTATCGAGCGGTACTCGGTGGATGTGAGCAAGGGCGGGATCTTCATTCGCACCAAGGAACCGCAAGCCGTCGGTACGAGCCTGCGGTTTGAGTTTCAGCTCCAAGACGGAACGCCGCTGATCGTTGGCGAAGGCACCGTGGTGTGGAACCGATCTCCCGATCCCAGCAAGCCGTCGGTTGCGCCGGGAATGGGCGTTCGTTTCGACAAGCTGACGACGGATAGCCAAGAGCGACTCGATCAGATCTTGGCCGAAAAAGCGCGTCGTGGTGAGACGGGCGTGGAGTCTCGCTTCGATGCGGGCGTTCGATCGTCGCTCAGTGACGCGGCGTCTCCGAGCCAAGTGACACCGACGGCAAATCCTTCGGGCGGTGGCGGCGGTCACAACGAGTTTGGCGACGAACCGACGCGCGCGATGGCTGCCGATCAGGTCAACAAGCTGGCCGAAGCGATGGGCATGAGCGGCCTGATGGAAGAAGATGCGCCGACGAAGGCGAATCCTGCTGCCGTCGCTGAAGCGCTGCGTAAGAAGGCGGAAAATCAGCCGTCGATGGCTCCGATGACGCCTGCGGCGGCGAAAGCGGGTCTGTCAAAGACGCTGCTGGGTCAGGGCTTTGGCATGATGACGCCGCCGACCAAGCCTGCCGTCGGTCCAGTGCTGCCGCCGCAGCCGCCCAAGCCGATTGCGCCGCCTCCGCCTGAGCCTGTGCGCGCTGTGCCGGACTCGGCGAAGACGCCAACCGCTTCGGTGGAAGAGCAGCAGCAGCGAATCGCAGACAGCAGCCGGACTCCGACGGGAGCCTCGTCTGCCGCGACGCCGCAGAAGCCGCTCGATCTGCCTTCTGCCGCGACGCCGACGAATCCGCTGCCTGCAAGTGCGAGCAAAGAGTCGGAAGAAGCGCCCAAGCCTGCAGCTACTCCGTCGGTGCCTCCGCCGAAGCTGGATGCGCCAGAGTCGCTGTTTTCGGAATCGGCGCCGGTTTCCATGTTGCCGACGCAGCAGAAGCCAGGCGGAAAGTCCGGTCTGATTGCTGTCGTCGGTGCGCTTGCGCTGCTGTTGGGCGGTGGCGGTGCCTATTACGCGCTGGTGCTCAGCAAAAAGCCGGTGGATACCGGTCCGACGCTGATTTCGACGACGCCGGGTCCAGCGACCAATCCGGCGGGCTCAGGAAATCCGACGCAGCCAACTGCGCAGCCGACGGAAGTGAAGCCGGTTGAACCAGTGGCCAAGCCGCCGGAGCCGACGAGCGTTCCCGTGAAGCCGGACAAGCCGATCGATGGCACGGAAGTCACGACGGAGCCGCCGGGCGCGCAGGTGGAATACGAGGGCAAGCAGTTTGGTCCGACTCCAGCGCGGATTCCGGGTCTTGTGGCGGGCAAATCGCTGCACATCACGCTGCCGGGCTATCTGGAAGTGAAGCCGAAGATCAAAGCGGTGCCCAAAGATGGCGAGCCGCTGAGCTTCACGCTGACTGCGATTGAGCGCGTGGTGGAGCTGACGTCGCAGCCGAAGGGCGCGGACGTGTATTTCGACGGGAAAAAGGTCGGAAAGACGCCGTTCCAGATCAAGAAGCTCGACACGAAGGAAAAGCACGAAATTGAGCTGCGCAAGGCTGGGTTTGCCTCGTGGACGCGCACCGTTTCGTCGGCGGATACCTTCGAGGTCAAAAAGGGCAAGGAAGTGCTGACGGTGGAAGCGACGCTTTCGCCGAGCGCGGATGCGGGCGCAAAGAAGGCTCGTCCGGGCAAAAAGGAAGCTGCGGAAGCGGCTCCGGCGGCAGCACCGGCAGCGGACAAGGCGGCGGAACCGGCCAAGGCCGAAGAAAAGCCGAAGGCCGAAGAGAAAAAAGCCGAAGAAAAGCCGAAAGCCGAAGAGAAAAAGGCCGAGGAAAAGGCCGAAGAAAAGCCCGCGACCTAAGCCGCTATTCCGCCTGATACGAGCGCCCGCGCCACGTCACGGGCTTTCCTGCCAGCGCTCGAAACACCGACACACACAAGATGTAGGCCACCACGAGCCCTCCGAGCGATCGGACGCCTCGCGGGGTCACATGATACGAAGCGTAGAGCGACAGCCGCGCCAGCCAGTCCGCGCCGTAACAGATCGTCGCAGCGAGCAGGAAGCGGGGCGGCTGGCCGTGTAGCAGCGTCATCGCGAGCGCGGTCCCAAACGCAATCGTCGGAAGCGTGAAGACCAGCGCGACGATGGCGCTCAGCAGCGGTGCCAGCGCCTTCACGGGCCCGAGTGCGACGTAGAAGTTCTTCACCCAGCCCGACACAATCGCGGACAGCGAGTCGTACATCCGCAGCTTGACCACCGACGTTCCATGCGCGACGCACAGCCCGAGCTTGTGCTGCTTGATAAGCTGCGCCATGCGAAGGTCTTCGATGACCTCTCGCTGGACCGCTTGATGCCCGCCAATTTGTTCGTAGGCATCGCGACGGAACAGCATAAATGGCCCAAAGCCGCAGGCGTCGCTGCGCTGTGGATCGTTCACCTTGACCGGATCGAGCAGTCCCCACAAGAGCAGCGCCACCACCGGCTGGGTCGCTCGTTCCCAGAAGCTTCCGGCGACCAGCTCGGGCATCAGCGTCGTCAGACCCGCGTTCTGCGCTTCCGCGAGCGCCACCGCTTGACGAACCGCCGTCGGACGAAGTCGCACATCGGCATCAATGAACAGCAGATAGTCGCTGCTCGCACCGAGCGCTCCGTTGTGGACCGCATGCGGCTTGCCGAGCCAGCCCGGCGGCAGCGCGGGGGGATTCACCAGCGTCAGTCGGCGATCGCTCTCCGCCAGCTTGCCGACGATGGCTCCGGTTCGATCCGTCGAGTGATCATCGACCACTTTCACCGTCAGCGCCGGATAATCTTGATTGAGCAAGCTGCGCACGCAGTCGCCGATGTTGGCTTCTTCGTTGCGGGCCGGAACCACAATCAGCACCGACTTGGGATTGCGCTGGGCCTGGTCTCCAAGCGGCAGCTTCGGCGTGCGCAGTCGATTGAACAGCAGCAAGAGCGCCAGCGCGAAGTGACAAAATGCCACGCCCCACAAAAACGGGGTCAGCGAAACCATGTGCAAGATCGCCATCGGCGCGAAGCTAGCACACGGGCGCTTGCGGTCGCGCACAACTCGGGCTGAGATGATGCAAACGGGCTGACGCCGCGCTGGGAGACTTTCGACATGGGAACCTTAAGCAGTACGCTCCTTATCGTGCTGGCCGCGCTGGCCAATGCAGACGGAATTGGCAAGCTGTGGCCTTCGTCTCGGTTTTGGCTGACCGCGCTGCTTCCGCTATCGGGAATGCTCGGTGTGGGCGCAGCGATCTCGGGAATCCTGACCATCATCGAGATGGCGGCGTACCTGGGCTTTGTGCGCATGGCGCCGATGGTGTACCTGGGCTTTATGGGCGGCGGTGTGCTGTCTGTGCTGCTGGGTCTGCGCTTTGGATATGCGACGCTGTTGACTTGGTTTGGCAGCAAGCTGACACCGGGCATACAGAGCACTTGCGATAACGTCCAAGCGTGGCTCATCCGCAACGAGCGCAGCCTCAGCTACTTTGGCTTGGCCACGGGCGTGTTCTGTCTGTTGCTGAACGTCTTTACCTAAAGTCGTGCTACAGACTGCCGCACTGGAGGTTTCTACGGTTCCAATGCGTCACGCTCGATCCCTCTCTCTTGCAATTCCTTTCCTGCTTGGGTTGGCTTCTTCCGTACAGGCTGCGGGCACCACAGCGACGGCAGCTCCTGCCCCTAATCCTGCTGCTTCTGCTGCGGCAAAACTGACCACAGACAAGCCAACAGAGCCCGTGATCGCCCCGAGCGATAACTTGGTGGTGGCTGGTGTTCCGTCCGTTCCGAAGCGTCTTGTGGAGCGCGTGGGTCGCTACACAGAGTTTCGCACAGCCGGGTTTGCTGATTGGCATCCTCTCCGTCGAGAACAGCTGATCATTACCCGCTTCGGAGACGTTCCCCAGATTCACAAAGTTACGTTTCCTGCTGGCGCGCGCACACAGCTTACGTTCTTTCCCGATCGCATCGGAAACGCGAGCTATGAACCGACGCGCGGCGACTACTTTCTGTTTATGAAAGACGTCGGTGGCGGAGAGTGGTTTCAGATCTTCCGCTACGATCTTTCAAACGGTGACATCACGATGCTCACCGACGGAAAAAGTCGCAACTTGGGAATGATCTGGAATCACACCGGAACCCAGATTGCGTACTCGTCTACTCGTCGGACGGGCAAAGACACGGATCTGTGGGTGATGAATCCGCTCGATAAGTCGAGCGATAAGCTGGTGCTTGAGCTTGCGGGCGGAGGCTGGGGCGCGCTGGATTTTTCGCCAGACGGCAAGCAGATCATTTTGCAAGAAGAGCTGTCGATCAACGAAAGCTATCTGTGGCTCGTCGACATTGAGAAAAAGGAAAAGACACTCCTTACGCCCAAAGGAGGAGCGGAAAAGATCTCCTATGGTCGGTCGCGCTTTTCCAAAGACGGCAAAGGAATCTACCTAACCACCGATCAGGAATCGGAGTTTCAGCGGCTTGCGTACTTCGACTTGGCGACGAAGAAGTACACATTCCTATCGACCTCGATTCCGTGGGACATCGAAGACTTTGATCTGTCGCACGATGGTCGCACGCTGGCGCTTACGTCGAACGAAAACGGAGAGAGCCGCGTCTATCTGCTTTCGACACAGACCAAGCAGCTGAAGCCGCTGAAGGAAATTCCCGTCGGTGTTGTGTCCGGTGTGGCGTTCCATCGCAGCGGAACAGAGCTGGGACTGACGATCAGCTCTGCGCGTGCAAGCTCGGATTCCTATTCGGTCAACGTGGCGACAGGAAAGCTGACGCGCTGGACCCAAAGTGAAAGCGGCGGACTCAATACCAGTGAGTTTGCCGAGCCCAAGCTGGTGAAGTGGAAGAGCTTTGATGGCCGTGAGATCTCTGGATTTTTGTATCTGCCACCGAAGAAGTTCACCGGAAAGCGTCCGGTGATCGTGAACATTCACGGTGGTCCAGAAGCGCAGTTTCGTCCGACGTTCCTTGGTCGCATCAACTTCCTTCTAAACGAGCTGGGCGTCGCGATGCTGTTTCCGAACGTGCGCGGATCGTCGGGATACGGCAAGACGTTCCTCAAGCTCGACAATGGCTTTCAGCGCGAAGATTCCTACAAAGATGCAGAGTCTCTGTACAAGTGGTTAAAGACGCTTCCAGAGATCGATGGCGACCGCATCATGGTGACGGGCGGAAGCTACGGCGGACACATGACGCTGGTGTCTGCCACGCATCACAGTGCGCTGATTCGCTGCGCGCTCGCGGTGGTGGGAATGAGCAGCCTGGTGACGTTTTTGGAAAACACCGAAGGCTATCGTCGGGATCTGCGTCGTGTCGAATACGGCGACGAGCGCGATCCCAAGATGCGGGAATTCCTCAACCGGATTGCGCCGCTGAACCTGGCCAAGAACGTCCAGAAGCCGCTGTTTATCGTGCAAGGACAGAACGATCCGCGCGTTCCTGCCAGCGAGGCTGAGCAGATGATCCGCACCGTCAAACAGAACAATGTTCCTGCGTGGTATCTGCTCGCGAAAGACGAAGGACACGGCTTTGCGAAGAAGAAGAACCAAGACTTCCAGTTCTTTGCGACCGTGCTCTACATCGAAGAGTTCCTGCTGAAGTAGTCTGTGCAGCGCAGTGCCTTTTGGGTGCTGCGCTTCCTTCCTTCGCCGTTTCCGCTTCTACCGTACCGCTTCTGTATCGCTAGTTTGTTGGCTTCACAGCGACGGACTGAAGTCGCTTCTTGAGCGCAGCCACAACCTGTGGTTTTTGCGACGCGAGGTTCTTTTGCTGCGTGGGATCGCTCGCGAGATCGAACAGCTCGGTGAGGTTGTCGGTAAACTTTGCATACAGCGCATACTCGGTTCCATCGACGGTATCGACCACCACTCGCTCATTCTTTTGCCACGCGGTGCAGGGCAGCATCTCTGCAATCGCGACCAGCGGCGCTGGTGGTTTGTTTCCTTGCATCAGCGCAAGCAGAGACTGTCCCTTAAACGAGGGAGGAATCGGAATCCCAGCCAGCGCAAGCACCGTCGGTGCCATATCGATGAGACGCACTCTGTCGCTGAGGATCTGCGGCTTGATTCCCGCTTGTTCCGGCAGATACACAAGCAGCGGAACCTTCAGCACTTCGTTGTACAGCGCTTCTCCGTGAAAGTAGAGCGGCTCGCCGCTGAGCTTGTGTTCTCCGAACGCTTCTCCGTGATCGGAAAAGACCACCACCGCTGTGTCTTCCGCCAGTCCTGCTTCCGTCAGCGCAGCCAGCATCTTCCCGATGTGAAGATCGGTAAAGCTGACCTCTGCATCGTAGCGTTCCTTTAGGAATTTGAAGCCTTTTCCGACGGGAAATTCGGGATGATCGACGTACGTGCTGTGCGGTCCAAACAGGTGCGTCCACAGTGCAAACTTCGGTCCGTCCTTCGCTTCCTTTCCCAGGCTGTGTAGCTTTGCGATCACCTGCGCTGTGATGCGCGGCTCTGCAATGTCTCCGTTCGAGTCATGAAGGTTCGTCGCTGCGTCGTTTTTGTATTCATCAAACCCGAGCGAAAGACCGGTCTTTTTGTCCAGATAGAAGTGCGAAAACAGACCGATGTTGCGCACGCCTCCGGCTTTGAGCGCGGTAAACAGCGTCGGATCTTTTCCAGTCAGCGGAGAGAAGTTGAGCGACTGCTTGACGAAGTGAACTTCCGACGGAAGACGCGACGTCAAAAACGAAGGAAAGCTGCGTGGCGTGTTCGGAGCCTGCGCGTAGACGTTCGTAAACAGGACTCCCTTTTGCGCAAGCTTGGACAGATTCGGCGCGATCTTTTCATTGATCCGATCCGCCCGCAGCGTATCGACGGTGATGATCAGCCAGTTGCCTTTCCAGATCGCGCTTGCGTTTGCTGGCTTTTCCACCACGACCGGAGTGCTTGGGACAGCCGCAGCAGGCTCTGCTTCCACGATCTTTTCGGCATCTGCACCATCGCAGTCTTCATCGATTCCGTTGCCTGGTTCGTCGTCGGCACCCGGATGTACGTTGGGATCGCGATCGTTACAGTCTCCGCCTCCCAGTCGTCCGGCGTAGCCATCGTGATCGCGATCGAAGACTCGTCGCGCAGACAGAAGCAGCGTGCGTCCGGCTGCGGTCTCTTCGGCCATCAGCGCCAAGGCTCGCGGCTCGGTTCCGAACTGCTGGATCGTCACAAACAGACAGCCTGCGAGGAGCACGGACAGACCAATTCCCATCAGCTGCGGACGATGCAGCTTGGCAAGGCTCAGCCCGAGTCCTAGCTGCAGCACGAGCCACATCGCCAGCGCTTTCCACGGGCCAAAGTGAATGATGCGCCAATCGACGGACAGCACTGCCAGCGCGACGACCGCCAGTGATCCTGCGACAAACAGTCCGCACAGCCACAGCACGCGCGGACGAGGCAGCAGAAGACCCACCAAGCGATGGCTCAGCCGATACAGCGGAATCACAAACGGCAGCAGCGCAATCAGCGACGCGACCGAGACCAGTGCCGACGACAGCGCTCCATTTCGCTTGTTGGCCATTTCCAGCGCGAGTGCCTTCACAAAGCCATACAGCAGCGCTGCATCGACGAGCAGCACCAGCGCCAGCGCCAAGATCAGCGCCGCAAGCCAGCGATCGTACGCTTCGTCCGACAGTGCGCTTTTTCCTCGCGCGACAAAGTGTGGACCAAACACGGCGCGCAGAGAGCCATACAGCCACTCTTCCGCAAGTCCGACGAAGAACGCAGGAGCCATCAGCAGGCCCGATGCGCAGATCATGGCCTTGAGCAGTGCATCACCAGCAACTGGAGTCGTCGCAGCGTGCGCAGCGAGCAGGACGTCTCCGATGGCCACCAGCAAGGCCGCAAACAGCGCAGCGGTCCACCACGGAACCTTGCGTGCAGTCTGTACGGAATCAGGTTGCGCCTGCGATGTCGACGCAGTCTGGGACGATTCTGCCACGGGCGAGCCACCCATGGCCGGTTGGGATTGGGAAGAAGAGCTGTCAGTTGTCATCAGCGTTTCAGAGCCTACAAGGGCCCTCAGCATAATCGCTGGCTAGCGCGAAGGGGTGAGATATCCACAGATAGTGCTTGCGAAATATCAGACCAAGGGATAGCCTCACGCTGGTAAAGCTAGTTCGGTTGTTGAAGAGGTTCCGCAACATTTGGCGCTTGAGCTCCTACCGAAGCCTCGACTGCCTGTGCCGCCTTGTTACCACCGCTCGGCTTCTTACCCGGCTCGAATCGCAACATCGTTAGGAGATACAGAATGGGCACCAAATTGTATGTCGGCAACCTCTCGTACAGCACCACCAGCGAGCAGCTCACCGAGATGTTCCACGCCTTCGGCAACGTCCGTAGCGCGCAGGTGATCGAAGATCGCATGACCGGTCGCAGCAAAGGCTTCGGCTTCGTCGAGATGGATACCGATGCGGAAGCTCAGGCCGCGATCAGCGCGCTGAACGGCCAAGTCAAGGGTGGCCGTGCTCTGACTGTGAACGAAGCGCGCCCGCGTGAGGAAGGCGATCGTCGCGGTGGCCGTCCCGGCGGCGGTGGTGGTTTCGGTGGCGATCGTCGCGGTGGTGGCGGCGGTCGGTCTCCCCGCTCGTCGTACTAATGTCACTTCGGGCGCAGGCCCGTGACGCAAAATGCCTGGTTTGGTCGCTCGATGGGAAACCATCGGTGAACAGACCGGGCATTTTTGTTTTTAATGGTCGCCGTAGCTTTTTTCTCCTGCCTTGATTGCGACGGACAAGTGATTTTTCCGTGATGGCATCGGGCAGTGAAAATAGGGCGAATAGGCGCACAGCGGATTCCACGCTTGGTGAAAGTCGAGCAAAGCCGTGTCATCCGCTTGGAGCTTGGCGAGCAGAAATCGACCGGCTCCGTAGCTGCCATCGGGCGTGCCGCTGGTCTGATCGCGGAAGATCAGAAACAGGGTGTCACCGTCGGGCGTTTCCAAATACGCCTCTAGCACACACGGACTTCCCAGCGAAAAGTGTAGGTCGCCGATCGACGTAAGCTCTTGCGGTTCTCCTCGTGAGGCCAAGAGCTTTACCGGATGTGGAGATGTACGCACCAGCTTGGCCATCACCACAAAGTCGTCGCTATCGGGATAATAGTGCAGGCCGGAATACGTGACTCTAGACGGTGCTGTGTCGGAATAGACCGCCAGGCCTGGATCGCTGACAGCGCCGGTTAGAAGCAGGCGTGTTTGTCCGATAAGCAGCGTATCTCCTTTGCGGAGAGTCGCTTCCGTCTGTGGCTGATCGTTGTGCTGAATTGGCTGCGTCGATACAAAGCGCACGAGCCCAGGCTGGGCGATCACTCGAAGCTGTCCTGCGAACGGGGCGAGCTGTTCGGGCAGAAGATGCAGCGGATCGTGACTGTTTGTGCTGAGCGTGTGCTCACCGAGCGGAATGTGCTGGTAGTCGATGCGTGCGAGCGGACTCAGCGGACCGCGCATTTTGGCATCTTGACTGGCTCGCCAGGCGCGACGCTGCGCGTGGACGGACTGCATCAGGTCGGGGGACAGCTGTGGCATCGCGGGCTCCGGCGGACGTGTTTTACAACCAGTGACTGAAGGCGTGACCAGGCCCAAGCCTAACCGCAACAGACTGCGTCGGGACAGCGACATGGATGGGAACTTTCGCGGAAGAGGAACTCGCTGAGGCTATTCGGTCTTGCCTTCGTCGGTGATGGTCACTTTGATGATCGAGTTCACCGGAATGTAGAACAGGCGTCCGTTTTGGTGACGGAGGATGAGCTGCTGCTCGGGGACGTACTCGAAGTAGGAGCCAAGCACACGCGAGCCGCTGTCGAGGTGTACGAGCAGCTCTCCGGTGAGCGGGATGGGCGACGAGACACCAGGGGCGAGCGGGGCGGTGATGCGCTGAATGTCTGTCCAGCCGACACGACGGATTTCGCCGGAGCCCAGGCGAATCGTGGTGTGAACGCCTTGAACGGACTCGACGAGATCGCCGCGCAGGGTGTTGCCGTTGCGAAGCACGATGGTGCGCTCGGGGGAGCCGACGTGGGTTTGGTCCCCTTTGCGACGGGGCGGAGAGATGCGCTTGGCTTCCGCCCAGGAAATTCGCTTGATGCTGCCGTCGCCGAGTTTGAGGATGAGGTGGCTGCCGACCTCGTATTCCATGACCTCGCCGAAGTAGGTGATGTTGTCGCGGATCTGGACGGTGCGCTCAAAGCCGCTCGGGACGAGTGGACCGCTCGAGACAGGCGGAGGACTCGCGGGCGGAGGGCTCGCAGCGGGCGGAGGGCTCGCAGCGGGCGGAGGACTCGCAGCAGGCGGAGGACTCGCGGCAGGCGGAGGACTCGCAGCAGGCGGAGGACTCGCAGACGGTGCGCTGCCGGACGGATTCTTTGGACGCGGCGGCGACACCTGATCGATCTCGTCCCAGGTGATGCGCTTGGATTCCCCGCCTGAGAGCTTGAGTACAATGTGCGAGCCGATGGTGTACTCCAGGACTTCGCCTCGGTACATGCTGCCGTCTTTGGTGACGACGGTTCGTTCGACGGGACCTGCATCGGCCTTGGCCGTTTGCGCACAGACAAGCTGCACTGCAGGAATCGCAAAAGCCGTGGCTGCACAGAGCGCCCACAGTGCGCAGCCAGAAGACACCACACGTCGCTGCATCAGAGAACTCCTATCGCTTCACTATACTTCACGGTAGGCGAGGGCGGCTACGCATGAAAGGTGCGCACGGACGGTGAATGCGACGATCAGGATGCGGTAGGAGGCAGCAGTGGGAGTCGTACCTTCGGCTTCTGTGGACGCAGCCTTCGCCACACTGCGCGCGGAGAATAGCGACGCAGCACGCCTCCCATCGCGAACGCAAAGAGTTGCCAGCGATTCATCAGCGCAAAGCGTCCCAGCTCACAGCCGGTACATGGCGCGGGAAGGACTCCTTTTTTTAACTCTGCGGCGAGTGCTGCGCGCTCCGCTTGAATCTGCTGGGGCGAGTCTTGACCGATGACTCCCAATCGGAATCGCTCGGTGTCTTTGATCATGCAGCACGCGGTGGCAGTGCCTTGATGATTGACATACAGACCCTGTTCAAGCCAAGGACAGCGACGGGAACCTGGTTGAAATCCAGACAGTAGCTCATCGTAAAAACTGTCTACACGGAGCTTGTCTTTTTGCTTCTGAATCTGCCGTAGCTCTTTGTGCATGCGCACGCGAACCCACAGATCATCCACTTCGTGATCGGACAGAACCTGTCTTCGCAGTCCGTCTGGATAGTTCTTTTCATACAGCGGCATCGTCGACAGTGGCTGAAGAGTGACGCCGCCATCGAGACCCAGCTTCTTATACAGCGCGATGATTCCGGGCAGATGATCTTGGGTGTCTCGCAGCACGGTGATCGACAGACCAATGATCGGACGCAGGCTCTGCTGCTTCTTTTTTTCTGACACCAGCGCGGACAGTCCGGCGATGACTTTTTCGAGCTTTCCTCCTCGAATCTGTCGAAACGTCTCGGACTCTGCGGACTCCATCGATACCGATACTTTTTCGATTCCTAGTGCGACCAGCTGCGCGGCATGCGCTTCACTGATCAAGCTGCCGTTTGTGATGATCGAGACCTTGATGTTCCGTTCGCGCAGCGCTTTGACCATGTCGAAAAAGCGTGGATGAAGCAGCGACTCTCCTTCTCCTTGTAGTTCGACGTGCTCGACGCTGGGATGCGCAGCGAGCAGGCTCTCGAAGCGCTCAAAAGGAAGGTCGGCCTGATCCATGTATCGACCACAGCAAAAGCCGCAGGTGAAGTTGCAGCGAGTGGTCGGCTCGATCTGAAGGAAGCGAACAGCAGACACGATGACACGATACAAGCAGCGGCTGCGAGGAAGTGCAAATTGTTTGCGAGGAGCGCTCAGACGGAGTCAGCATCCGTCGAGAGTTTGACTATTCGTACTGCGGAGACTCGTTGCGGATGAGCGGACGATCATCGCTCGATTTGTTGAATCCGAACTGCGTGTTGTAGGTGGACTTGCTTTCGTCGCAGCGTGATCCTTTGGCGGTAGCGAGTCGATCTGGGCAGACGCTTTGAACGTACGCGAGATCGTTTTCCGTCCAGTTCGAATCCGCTTGAAGCCAGCGCGTGTGGTTGATGCACGCTGCGCCGTCTTGACGCCACTCCGACTCGATGGCCCAGCCGGGATTGGACGACTGCTGAATGCCGAGCTGATCGTAGACGTTGATGTGCGTTCCGGATCGAGTGTGTGCGATTCCGTCTCCGCAGTAGTCGGCGCGAACCAAGCGCACGCAGGCTCGATGCCAGTCGATGAGGTTGCGGGTCTTGCACGAGTTGTTGCGACACTCTGTGGTCTGTTCCCAGGGTCGGTATCCCCACAGAACGCACTTGCCGATGGCGGCGTTTACGCAGCCGAAGGTAAAGGCGCTGGCGTCGTCCACATGCGTGGCGGACTTGTCCCAAAATCCTGCGAGTGCGATGGACGGAATCGGACTTCCGTTCGATGTTGCGCACAACGGAATCGGTCCAGCATCCGTCAAAATCGAAACAGAGTAGAGCGTGACGCCATTGCTGACTTGTACGTCTTCAATGCGCAGCGGAATGTTCATTCCGTCGAGCAGCTTGCCAGCAAAGGTCGTCCCAACCAGCTGCGCACCCGATAGCGAGGACTGTCCATCGTTTGCTTCCAGCGTGGACTGGGTCAGCCACACCTGCGCGGGCTGATGTCCGTGGAGTGCTGCGCTGTCGAAGCGAACGTTGGCCAGGTCGTTTGTGCGATGGACGGTAGAAGAGATGCTGGCAGCAGAGCTGTTGACGGTGAGTCCGTTGACGGTGAGTCCGTTGACGGTGAGCCCGTTGACGGTGAGTCCGTTGACCGAGAATCCGTTTACTTGGGAGTCATTCGGTTCGATCGAGTTGAGCTTGGTCAGATCGAGCGAGAGATCAGAATGACTGCCACAGGCTCCCATCAGAAACAGACTCGCCAGATAACAAAGCTGTGAAGTTCTCATGGACCTGTGTTCCTCATCGCCCAAGAGAAGCAAGTGTCATGCCTTCATCGAATCAGCGCGTGGCCCAGGTTCCGTCTGTTCGTGGTTTCTGCTGCAGAGTTGCTACACATATTGCTGACTTATGCGGACTCCGAAGCGTTTTCCATGGTTTGGGATTTGTTCGTCGCTGAGCCGCTGTCTAAGCGGTCCGTCCTTCTGCGCTTTTGTGGGTTGCTTTCCTACGTGAAGCTGGGGTCTGTAGATCCCACCCGGCAGACCCCAGTGCCGCCGCGATTGGTCAATCTTGGGCGTTTGTCAGGGCATCAGCTTGAGCGTTGCACAGAGTCGCAAAGAGACGCCGGGACTGCGTGTGGTGGCATCGAGCTGACTTCGGTTGGTGCTGCGCTGAACCAGTGCGGAAAAGAAGTAGCTGCCACTGCGAACCAGACTCTCTCCCTTGTTCAAAAAGGAGTCCGTCCATTCCAGTACGTTTCCCGCCATGTCGTCGACACCGAACGGACTGCGTGACTGTGGATAGCTGCTGACTTCGTCAGGACCCATCGACGCTGCATCGGCTCCGTATGTGAGATCGAAGTTGGCATCTCCGGGCAGTAGCTCATCGCCGTGCGGCCACTCTCGATCATCGGCACCTTTGGCTGCGCGCTCCCACTCCTGTTCATGACAGAGTCGCGCACCTGGCAGCTTGCCGCTCTTGTCCATCCATGCTGCGTAGTCTTTGGCATCTTGCAGCGTGACTCCGCTCACAGGGATCTTTAACCAGCGCTGCTCCTGATTCTGCTTGCGAGAGGAATAGACAATGTTCTGGGTTCCGCGCGCAATGTACTTCTTGTTCGTTGGTTGCAGCGTAAGCTCCCACTCACCGCTTGGGAGCTGCGCCAGACCGACGGCACCGGGGAGCGTTCCGTTGGTGGGTTCAGCCATGTACTGCTTGCGCTTGTCCGCTGAGAGCGCCTGTAGGAATGCCAGCCAGTCCGCAAACGTAGTCTCTGTCTTGGCGATCAGGAATCCGTCTGTCTTCAGCTCGTGAATCGGAACCGTATTGAGCATTCCTTTTCGCATCGCTTCTTCCGCACCGGAACCGAACAGGAATCGTCCGGGCGGAACATAGACATAGCCGCTGGGAACCTGACTTTGCGTCGGAAGACTGATCTGTAAAGAGAGCTTTTCTTCCCGACCCAGCAAGATCGGATATCGCACTTCGCTGTGACCTGGCGCTACCACGGTCAGCAGATACGATCCCGGACTCAGCGATACATCGGACAGTGCGCTCATTCCCAGATCACGAATTCCGGTGAGGAGCCGTCTTCCTTTTTGATCGTGTTCGTACTTTCCAATCGTGATGCGCGCACCAGTTGGCTTGGTCTGAACAGACAGCACTGCGGGTGCATTCCAGCGACGGAGACGACTCTGTCCCACATCATACAGTGTCATGCGCTGAAGCAGATCATCCAGCTGCTGTGGTCTGCGGTCTCGCTCTGCGATCAGCGCGCGTTCATACAGCACATCAGCAAGCAGATCTTTGGCAGACAGATTTGATCCATCTGCCGTCAGTGCTGCTTCAAACGTCTGGCTTGCACGGGAATAGGATCGCTCTGCTTCCACCGTTGCGCTGATCGCTCGACTCCACATCGCTTCACCGTCCGCGATGTTCATGCTGTCAAACGCTGTAAACGCACTCTTGCGAAGCGCTTCCACTTCTCGATTTCGACGACGCGCGCTCTGTAGCTCGCTCGTTCCTTCCGCCAGATAGGATGCAATTCGTTTCGAGAGGTTTCGGTGTGCTGCGTACTCTGCCGCTCCGTACGTGAGTCCTGCCAGCAGAGGAATCGATCCAATCAGCAGGTTCCGTACGATCTGCCGTTTGCGCTGATGTTTTCGCGATGCTTCCAGAAACTCTGCTTCTTTGCTTCCAATGTCTGCTGCATCAATCACCGCAGATTCCGCAAGCTGCTGCGTCGACCACAGACCTTCACTGCTGCGCGAAAGTCTGCGCCACTCTGCTGCTGCGGACTCGAGTCTCTGCTTGGCGGCTCGGCTCTCTGCAAACTCTTCCAGCCACTTTCCCAGCGTCGACCAGCCTTTGATGAGCGCTTCGTGCGCGACTTCATACGCAGTTCCATCCGCCGTATCGCGCGCAACCAACAGCCGTCCTTGAACCAGCGCTTCGAGCGCCGCTTTCGCATTCGGATCGTCGTTGACCAGCTCCTCTTCGCTGCGACGTGCGCGCGTTCCTTCCAGCGTCACCAGGGACATCAACACGCGACGCGCACTGTTTCGCTGCGGAGGCGGCAGCGTGCCAATCACATGATCCGCGTGTCGAGACAGCGCACCCGTCACACCACCTATCGTTTCCAGCGCGGACTTGGTGATTCTGTTTCCTTCGCGCGCTTCCCACAGCTCTGCCAGCGTAAACTGCAAAAGAGGCAGCGCACCGTCGGTGTGAGCCGTTGAATCCACCAGTCCGCTGATGAGATCCGTGCTCTCAAACAGCACTCCTTTTGCGTGCGCCGGACCGACGACCGCTTCGCGAATTCGATCCGCGCCAAGCGGTCGCAAAATATACAGCGAGCGCGTCACCGCTTCCCCGATGCTTGGCAGGCTCGCGACCCGACCCAAGTAATCGCTGCGCACGGTGATGAGCAGCCGAACCCCTGGAATCCGCGCGAGCAGACTTCCCAGCGCTTCTCCGACGATCTGCGCCTCGGCTGGATCGGCAATCGTAGACAGCTCTTCCAGCTGATCGACAAACAGCATCACGCCGCGATCGCTGCCCAGGCTCTGATGCAAAAGCCGTCCCAGTCGCTCGGGCTCGGCACGAAGCTCGGTCAGCAGCTCTTCTTCTCCGTGCTTGCTCAGCGACGACAGTGCTTGGGTGAGCGCCCGCAGCGGATGCCGTCCTGGAACCATCGTCACGACGCGCCAGCTTCGACCCGAACCGAGCACTCCTTCGGCCACCAGCGGAATCACACCTGCGCGACACAGCGACGACTTGCCAACACCTGACTCTGCAGCGACGAGCACGCACGCATCCGTACGCAGCCGCTCGACCAGCGTTCCGATTTCACTGCGACGACCGAAGAACAGCGAGCGATGCTCGGCCTCGAACGGAAGCAGTCCTCGATACGGATTTCCTTCAGGAATCTTGTCGGCACCGCTGCGAGGCTGAAGCAGATCGAGCGCCGATTCCAGCTCTTCCGACGAGCCGTAGCGATCCGGTGGATGCGCACGCAGACAACGCAAGATGACCTTGGCAAAGCGCGAGTCGATGTCGACGGGCCAGCCACTCGCTTGCAAGTCATCGCTCGGCGGCTGATCAATCACCGACGCGGGCGGTGGCTTTCCGATGCACAGCTCATACAAGATGGCCCCGAGCGCGAACAGATCCGCACGCTGCGTCGGCGGCTCTTTGGCTTTGACCTCCGGCGCGACAAACAGGCTGGCTTTCTGACGAAGCTCCTCGGCACGCTGTGGCAAAAGCAGCTCTGGCTGCGAGTCCGCCGCTTGTCCCGGTCCGTCGGCCACCGACCGTGTGCGCGAGATCTCTTCTCCACAAAACTCACGAAGTCCAAAGTCGGTGATCTTGATCGTTCCGTCGGACGCCACCAGCAGATTGCTCGGACGTAGGCTGCGATGCAGAACGCCGCGACGGTGTGCTGCCGCAAGTCCCCGCGCCGCCGCCATCGCCAGCGGCAGAACCTGTCGCCACGGCAGTGGCTTGGGAAGCTGCTCGACGCTCTGTCCTCGCACGTATTCGCAGATGATGTACGGTCGTCCGTCGATGGTTCCGACGCGATGAACCATCACCACGTTCGGATGCTGGACGCGTGCTATCGATCGAGCCTCGGCGACGAAGCGCTCACGCAGCAAGGTGTCGCGATCCGTCAGATCCAGAAACCGGATCGTGACGGGTCTGTCGAGCACGGAGTCTTGGCCCATGCACAGCGAGCTGCGCTCGGTTCGGCTGATCGTCCACAAGACGCGGTAGCCGTCGAACAGCTTGGGGGGCTTCCACTCGGTTTCAGGGGAGGATGACATGCTGCTTTAACTCCTCGTCGTGACCGATCAGCATCGGCAGACGAACGTCGCGGTGTCCGGGCTGCGACACGGTGATGAGGTAGCTTCCCGGCGGCAGCGTCTGCTCCGAAACGGGCGTCTTCCCAATCACTTTATTTTCGACGACGGACCAGTGGCCCTGTGCGTCGAGCTGATAGCGCTGAAATGCAACCGTGGCTCCGTCGGGTTGACTGCTTAGCGTCAAGCTTCCTGGCTTTTGCCAGCGACGGATAAGCTGCTGATCTTCGTCGTAAAGTGGCAGTCGCTTGAGCAAGTCATCAAGCAGCCGATCTTGATGATCCAGCTCCGCCAGCAGCGCGCGCTGATACAGCACCATCGCTAGCTTACCTTGGAGCAGCCGTACGCTCTTGTGCTGATTGAGCAGCAGCTCCAGCGACTGACTGACGCGGCTGTAGGCGCGCTCCGCTTCCGCTGCGGCGCTGTGTGCGTGTTCCCACTGCGCATCCGCTTGCTGCGGCCTCGGTCCGTCGAGCGCCGAGAGCGCCTGCTTTTGATACAGCTCGACCAGCGCGTGCTTGCCGCGTGCTTCCTGCATCGTCTGTTCGATCTGCGCAAGCTGCGTGCGGAGCTTCTGCTTGGCCAGCCACCGTCCCGTCACATCCCAGCCGAGCAGCCCCAGCCCGAGAATCAGCGTCGGCAAGATCGTCCATAGCAGCTTCAGTCCACGCTCTTTGAGCGACGGTGGAGCCTGCTTCATCACCGGCACCAGACTTCGTGAGCTCTGCGCCGGTGTCTGATCTTCGATCCAGCGCGTCAGCGTCGGCCAGTCTTTCACCAGCATCGGATGCGCCAGCCCGTAGCTCGCTCCTTGTGGCGTATCCGTGAGCGTCAGCAAGCGACCGCTCAGCAGCACTTGCAGCACCCGCAGCGCTTCCGGTCCATGCACGGTAAGCTCTTCTTCACTGCGACGGCGAAGCGTCCGTTCCGGCGTCAGCAGCGACAGCAAGATCTTGCGAGCAATCGTCCGTCGCTCTTTCGACAGCGAGCCTATGACGTGATCCGCATGTCGCGCGATCGCGCCTTCAATTCCGCCGATGGCCTGACGAGACGCCTCACCAATGTTGTTGTCGGTGCGCGCGTCCCATAGCTCGGCCAGCACGATCCCGAGCAGCGCCAGTCCTCCGTCGCCACGCGAGGCAAACTCGATCAGCTGTTCAATCAGCGCTGAACCTTCGAACACCACGCCTTTTCCCAGCGCAGGCTCGACGATGATTTCTCGCAGCTTGTCTTTGGGCAGCGGCTTGAGGAAATAGATATCGCGCGTCCACTCGAGCAGCTCACTCGTGAGCGTCGCCAGCGTGCCGAGGAAGTTGCTTCGCACCGACACGATCAGACGAAGTCCCGCATGCCGCTCGAACAGCACCGTCAGACAGCGCAAGTATTCGCGCGCTTCCGACTCGGTTCCGTGCGTCAGAAGCTCTTCGAGCTGATCGATGAACAGCACCAGTCCACGACGATCGCTCGTTCGCTTGTGCAGCTGACGCTGAACCGCCGTGGGGTCCTGACGAAGCTGCTCGAGCAGATCCGCCTGATCGGTGCGCGGACCCATCGCTTCGGCAATGGCTTCGCCCAGCGACTGCATCGGATGCCGTCCCGGCTGCGTTGAGATCGTTCGCCAGCGACGACCACCTCCGATCGCACCTTCGCCCACGAGCGGCAGCAAACCTGCACGCACCAGCGACGTCTTGCCACTTCCCGCATCGCCAACGACGATCAGCACCGCTTCACTGCGCAGCCGATCGAGCAGCGCGCCGCAGTCCGTCCGTCGTCCCAGATACAGCGCGCGATGATCGCTGTCATACGCCAGACCACCGCGATACGGATTTCCCTCGGGAAGCATCGCCGCGTGCTTGCCTTTTAGACACAGCTCCAGCGCCGTTTGCAGGTCTTCTCCCGACGAGTATCGATCGGCAGGATTGCGCTTCAGACAGCGATCCACCACTTGTGCAAGCTGCGAATCCACCGACGGTGCCAAGTGCAGCAGCGGCGGAACATCCCGATCGGGAACCACCTGCGGCAGCTTTTCGAACGGAACATCGAAGTGCGGCGGAACACCCGACAGAAGCTCGTAGAGCAGCGCGCCCATCGAATACACATCCGATCGCCTCGTCGCTGGCGCTCCCAGCAGTCGCTCCGGCGCCATGTAGATCGGCGTGCCCTTGATCTGACTGCTCCGAGAGTACCCAAGCGGAGTCTGCGGCGGCTGGTCGCGTGGAAACTCAATCGGACGGAACTGATCATCGGACTGCATCACAATCGGAAACGCAGCCGGAAGCGGAACCAGCTTTTGCGCCGACAGCGCCGGAGCCCCTTGAATCTGAATCTTCGACGGTAGGTCGGGCGGCATCGACTCGCCCGCTACGGGGGCAAAGTGTCCCGACGCCGTTGCTTCCATCGTCGGTGCCACCACTTCTTGATTTGCCCAGCGCACCGAAACGGAGTCTTGCTTGTCGACGTACTTTGCCAGTCCAAAGTCGAGCAGCTTGACCTCTCCGTTGTCCGCCAAAATCGCGTTCGCAGGCTTGATGTCGCGGTGCAGCACGCCACGCTTGTGGGCGGCGGCGAGTCCTCTCGACAGTCCGGTGGCCAGCTCCAGCGCAAACTGCCACGGCACCGGCTTCGGCAGCGCTTGCAGGTCTTGGCCTTGGATGTATTCCGCGATGATGTACGGATGCGCTTCGATTTCTCCGACGCGGTAAATGGTCACGACGTTCGGATGTTGAAGCCGCGCCGCCGCTCGCGCCTCGATGAGATACCGCTCGCGCGCCTGCTGGTCCGTTTCCAAGTTCATCACGAACTTGATGGCGACGGGTCGATCGAGCACCGTGTCGTGCCCAAGATAGACTTCGCCCATTCCGCCCCGGCCAAGCGGCCACAGGAGTCGGTATTCCTCAAAGGACGTCGGCGGCGACCAGTTCAGATCGTCCTTGTTTCCGCCCGTCTCGGCCAAGTCCGCGTGTCCCCCCAGTCTGGCCGTTTTGATTCAGCGAGACTGACCTTCTAGAATATCAATCGTTGCGCGAGGTATCGCCGGAAAACAGCTTCTATTTGGTGGAGTCTTGGCGGTTTGGCAGACGGTGCTACCATCTGCCGCATGAACGCAATGACTCGCCGTACTGTGGCGCTGCTTTTTGGACTCAGTCTTACTTCTGCGTGTACCGAGGCGCTCTATCCACCTCGTCCGCCGGCGGTTCCGGGCCCGGCGCTGGCCGATCCGCCGCAGTCGCGGGTCAACATGCACATCAGCCTGACCGAAGCCGGCATTCGCGAGCTGATTGAAGCCACCGTTCCTCTTCAGGGCGAAGTTCCGTTTACCTTCGTCGGTCAGCGCAAGCTCCAGTGGAAGCGAACTCCCGTCGAGCTGCGCTTCAACAACGCGACCGGAACCGTCGGTGTGCGTGCCACCATCATTGGCCAAGCGACGATTGCGACGAATCCGACGTTTTCGATCACCTTGACCGCCGAGGTACAGCCCGCGCTGGGATCGGACTACATGGCGCTGCTGCAAAACCCGCAGGTTCAAGTGCAGAGCGAAGATCGACTGCTCAAAGCCGCAGAGTGGGGCGCTGGGGCGCTGACGATGATGAAGGACGAGATCGAAAAGCGTCTGCGCGAGCTGCGTGTCGATCTGCGACCGATGCTGTCAGAAAACTACGAAAAGCTTGCGAGGCCGATAAACTTTCCCGTCGGTGATGCCAAAGCCTGCGTAAAGCTCGGGGTTCAGGCCATCGAAGCGGGACCCAGCGTCCTTGCCGGTGGCTTTGAAAAAGACATCAGCGTGGTGGTTGCTCCGTCGGTGACGTTGCCGTGTAGCAGCGAAAAGGGAATTGCCGGCGGTTCCGTCAAGCTGCCGCCGCTCCACAACGTTGCGAGCATTCCGTCGGGACCGTTTGAAGTCACGGTGCCGATTGCCGCGACGTATGAAGAGCTGCAAAAGGCGATGAAGCAGGCATTTACCGACGGAAAGCTCGTGTTTGATCCCGACTATCCCGACCTGTACTTGGAAAAGCCAGAGCTGTATGCGTCGGGCGGACAGATTGTTACGAAGCTGCACCTCAACGGCTTCGTCAAGAAGGGCTGGAAGATCTCTCTCGAAGGTGACTTATATATGTCTGGTCATCCCGAGATCATCGACAACCAGCTCACGGTGCCGGATCTCGAGCCAACCTTCGATACGAAGAGCGCGCTGCTCAAGCTGAAGACTTCGCTCGATAGCGACAAGATGAAGAAGCAGATTCGGCAGGCGCTGCGGCTCGACATTGGCGGACGCCTTCAGTCGGTGCGCGACAAGCTGAGCAAGGACTTGCTGGTTCGTCACAAGCTCAATCCGGGCCCTGAAGGCTGCGTCAAAGCAGACATCGGTCGCGTCGAGATCGCCGGACTGTTTGCGCATGACTCGTATCTGCGGATGTATGTGAAGGTGTCGGCGCGCTCGGCGGCGTATCTGCCGTGTCCGTAGGCTCAGGCGGCGAAGTGCTGAAAAAAGAACGATAAAATTGCTGCGCGGCACCTACGCACTGTGATAGCGTGCCGCTGTTTCTCGGTCCGAGCCGAAGTGGCGGAATGGCAGACGCAGGGGACTCAAAATCCCTCGTCCTCCGGGACATGAGGGTTCGACTCCCTCCTTCGGCACTCTGCGGTGTAGCTTGCTGCGCTGCGTACGTGGGTGGCTTATCAAGCCCCCATGTGTTTGGGGGCGGCGGGTCTACTTGCGGCGGCTGGCCAAGTAATCGATGAGATCGATCTTGGTGATGACGCCGAGCAGTCTGTCGCTCTGGGTCGTCGCTTGTGAAGACTGGGTTCCGTCGCCGCTCTGCACTGCGCCCGACG
>WBZP01001965.1_pt1 | contig 24322 bp, 18 predicted proteins | sample 5204301 | NCBI WGS metagenome assembly WBZP01 (sample SAMN12412401, study PRJNA552823) | activated sludge metagenome | isolation source: activated sludge from nitrification reactor of wastewater treatment plant... | place: USA: Pennsylvania | collected 2017 | reverse complement strand
CAGCGGATGACGCAGTGGGCCGTCCACGCGCACCTGGTAGCGATTGCGACGACCTTCTCGCTCTCGCACCAGGTACTGGGCATCTTCCAGCTCACCGATGATGCGCTGGACCGCACGCTCCGTGATCCCCACAGCGGTCGCCACCTCGCGCAGAAGCGCACTCGGACGAAGCCACAGGAAGATCAAGACGTGGGCATGGTTGGTTAGAAACGTCCAATCAGGGAACTGCTCGGGCGCTGCTTGTCTGCCGATCGCCATCTGTCCATTGAGGCTATGCGCAGTGTGGGAATTTTGAAAGACCTTGTCGAGGCTGTGGTTACATCTGGCAGGCCCCACGTAGACGATGCCCGCACAGAGGGGACCGATGAAGTCCCCCCTGCGCAGCGGACTAAGAAGCCAGCGGGGCAGCCGCGTGTTCTGGCGACGGTGCGGTGTCTTTCTTCCGACGACTGCTGATCTTACGCTTAAAGACATCCAGCGAGCGCAGCATGTCGGGCTGGCTGCGATTGCCAGCGCGCAGCACCGCAAGGACATCCATGTACAGCTGGTACAGCAGCACACGGTCCTGGGCGATGCCCTTGTGGTGCAGCAGGTACGACTGATTGAGCGCCACGTCTTTGGTCAGGTCGCTGCAGTAGGACGCCAGCTTGGCTTCGATGGTCTTGAGGTCGATGTTGTACCGCTTGTCCCAGCCCTCCACTTTGATGCGGTCGATGAGTGCCTGAAAGAGTGACTCGATGTTCTTGGGTACGGGAGCGAACGATTTCTTGGCCATGGCCATTCTCCTTCCGTGTTGCCAACGGTTGTGCTGCAAGGTCGGCTCCTCTGTGTGCAAGGAGCAGCAGCGGCAACAGGTGAAGGTCTTTTCGGCACCTGTTCGCCAAGGTTGCGAAATCACTGCATTTTTCTTTCTTCCCGTCGGAAAAATCCAAAGCAACCACACGCAGAGCGCCCTGAATCCGAGCGGTGACGACCTGGCCACGCCCAGCCGGACCAAGAAACGAACTCCGGTGGCACCAAGCAGCGCTTCTGCGCGGCACAGCGGCGCTTCTACGCGGCACAGTGATCCTTCTGCGCGGCAGAGCGGTGCTTCTACACAGCAGAGAGGCGCTTCTGCGCGGCAGAGAGGTGCTTCTACGCAGCGGAGCGGCACTTCTACGCAGCGGAGCGGCACTTCTACGCAGCGGAGCGGCGCTTCTACGCAGCGGAGCGGTGCTTTGACACGGCACAGGGATGCATCGACAGGTCCACGCAGGGACTCCTGCGCAGCAGAGCAGAACACCGACGCAGCCAAGCCCTGCTCTGACACCGCCAAGCGCGGCGCTGGCGCGGCGAGGGGCAGCAAAGACGTGGCAGCGCGCGGCGGCCTTTGCATAGGACGCAAGCACAGCGAACGGAACAGCTGGTGACCATGCGGCTGAGTCCTGTCTTATCCGTCTTGCGTCCAGTGTCAGTGGACGCCTACAGTGCCGCCCGTGGTGCAGCGATCCTCTCAAGTTGGACAAGCGGGGCAGCCGGACGCGGCCATGCCCTCCACGGCGGGGAAACGACAGCGACTGGTGCTGGTTACAGCCTCGCTGATCCTGAGTGTGCTCATCGGTGCAGTGCTGTCCCGGCAGGGTCGCACGACGGAAGCGCCGAAGCAGCACAAGCTCCGCATCGGGCTGTCGTTTGACACGCTCAAAGAAGAGCGCTGGCAGCGGGATCGCGCAGCGTTTGTAAAGCGAGCGACAGAGCTTGGGGCCGAAGTGGTCGATCTGGCGGCCAACTCGTCGGACACCCAGCAGATGCGGGATGTGGAGTCGCTGCTGACTTCGCAGGTGAATGCCTTGGTGATCGTGGCGCACAACGGGGCGGCGATGAGCAAAGCGGTCCGCCTGGCACACGCTGCCGGAGTGCCGGTGATTGCCTACGATCGGCTGATCCCCGAGCCATCGCTGGACTTTTACATCTCGTTTGACGCGGTGGCGGTGGGCGCGGCCCAGGCACGCTATCTGGTGTCGCACCTGCCGACGCCAGGCCGAGGCAAGATCGTCCGCCTGCACGGTGCCAAGACCGACAACAACGCGCACCTGGTCAAAGAAGGCCAAGACAAGGTGCTACAGCCCCTGCTGGACAGCGGCGCCATCGAGGTCGTTCACGAAGACTGGGTCGATGACTGGAAGCCGGAGTACGCCAAGCGGATTGTGAATGCGGCGATTGCCAAAGGCCTGGTGTTCGACGCGATCTTGACCCCCAACGATGGGACAGCTGGCGGATCGATTCAGGCGCTGCGTGAAGATGGTCGCGATGGCAAGGTGCTGGTGACGGGGCAAGATGCAGAGCTGTCCGCCTGTCAGCGCGTGGCAGCGGGCAGTCAGACGATGACGGTCTACAAGCCACTGCATCTGCTGGCGGGACGCGCGGCAGAGATCGCGGTGGCGATGGGCCAAGGCAAGCCAGTCGTTGCGCGCGGCGAGATCCCGGTCGACACAGCGCAGGTTCCAGCGATCTTCGTGGAAGTCATCTCCGTCGATCAGAGCAACCTGGCCAAGACGGTGATCGCAGACGGCTTCCACTCTCAGCATGCGATTGACGCGGGCCGGTAGCGGCGATGACGGACACGATCCTTTCCCTGCACGGGGTCGTTAAGCGCTTTTCCGGGATCTATGCGCTACGCGGTGTCGACTTCGCGCTACAGCGGGGCGAAATTCACGCGCTGTGCGGGGAAAATGGCGCAGGAAAGTCGACGCTCATCAAGATCCTGTCGGGCGTTCATCCGCACGGGAGCTTCGAAGGCGAGTACCTGCTGGACGGTCAGCCAGCGGCCTTTGACTCGGTCCGCGACAGCCAAGCGCGCGGCCTTTCGGTGATCTATCAAGAGCTACCGCTCGTGGAAGAGATGTCGGTGGCGGCCAACATCTTCCTGGGTGCAGAGCCTCGTCGTCCGGGGCCCTGGCCGCTGTCGCTGCTGATTGATGCGCAGAGCATTCGTCGCCAAGCGCGGTCGCTGCTCGCTCGATTTGGCATCTTGCTCGACCCAGATCGGAAGGTGTCGAGCTTGGGCGCGGGACAGAAACAGCTGGTCGAGATTGCCAGGGCGCTGCGCAATCGCTCGCGGGTGCTGATCTTGGATGAGCCGACCGCTGCGCTGACCGAGCGAGAGAGCGAAGCGCTGCTGTCGCTTTTGTCCGAGCTTCGACGCGAGGGACAGAGCATCTTGTACATCTCGCACCGACTGGATGAGGTGATGGCCATTGCTGATCACATCACGGTGCTGCGAGACGGACAGAGCGTGTTTTCTGCCCCGGCTTCGCAGACCACGCAGCCGCTGCTGGTCCAAAAGATGGTGGGCCGTGAGCTGGGTGATCTGTTTCCGCCACGCCCGCCAAGTGAGCCAAACCCAGCGCCGCTGCTGACGGTATCGGGGCTGTCGGTGGCAGAGTCGCGCGGTGGCTCCTGTCGCTTGTCGGATGTCTCGCTGACGCTGCACGCTGGAGAGATCGTCGGAATCTACGGACTGCTCGGGGCGGGACGAAGCGAGCTGCTGCTGCACCTGTTTGGCGCGTGGGGTGAGCGGCGAGCCGGGTCGGTGCAGCTTCTCGGGACCGAGCATACACCCGACGGACCAGCGGACTCGATTGCGGCGGGCCTGCTGATGGTCAGCGAAGATCGCCGTCGCTTTGGCCTGGTGATGGATGAGTCGATCCGCTTCAACCTGACGCTCTCATCGCTGGCAGCGCTGCTCGATCAGGGGCTTATCAATCGCCGACGAGAAGAGCAAGTCACCCACCACATGGCCAAGCGACTGCGGGTCAAGGCAGCGAGCCTGGAGCAGCCGGTGCGAACGCTGTCGGGGGGCAACCAGCAAAAAGTGGTGCTCGGTAAGTCGCTGCTGTGTCAGCCGAGGGTGATCCTGCTGGACGAGCCCACGCGCGGCGTCGACGTCGGCGCGAAGCAAGAGATCTATGCGCTGCTATCAGAGCTTCGACGAGAAGGACTGGGTGTGCTGATGGTGTCGTCGGATCTGCCAGAGCTGCTGGGAATGAGCGACCGGGTGCTGGTGCTGAGCGACGGAACGCTCACAGCCAACCTGACGGCCAAGCAAGCCACGCCGGAAGCGCTGCTACAGGCGGCACTGGCCAAGACCGTCGAACAACCCGTGGTGAACAGGGAGGCACAATGAGCGAGCGAATGGAGTGGCGCGATCTGTCGCTGCTGTTGGTCCTGCTTGCGCTTGGGGTGTTCTTTGGGCTGCTGGCACCGCAGTATCTGTCGGCCAGAAACCTGAGCATGCTGACGATCGAGTTCGCGATTACGTCGGTGCTGAGCCTGGGCATGCTGCTGGTGATCCTGCCCGGTCACATCGATCTGTCGGCAGGCAGCGGCGTGGGACTGATTGGCGGCGTCACAGCGGTGCTGATCATGCGCGGCGAGCTACCAGCCGGTGTGGCCATGGCGCTGGGCATTGGGCTGGCGCTGCTGCTGTGGCGGCTGCAGGGCTTTCTCATCGTCAGTCAGAGCATTCCAGCGTTCATCATCACGCTGGGTGGACTGCTCGCGTGGAAGGGGCTGTTCTGGCTGGTGATTCGCAACCAGACGGTTCCAGTCAGCGCGGGCGGGCATGCCAACCTGCTTTCGGTCCTGACCACCACCTACCTGCCACCTGGGCCGTCCTATGCGCTGATCGGGCTTGTGATTGCGCTGCTGGGGCTGTTTTCGCTGCGTGGTCATCGCCAAGCGGCGCAGGAAGCGGTGCGGCAAGGGGAGCCGGTTCCAGATGGCGAGCTGCCGTTTCTCCGCTGGCTGGTGGCCGCGCAAGCGCTGGCGCTGCTGGGGCTGACCTGTGGCCAGTTTCGGGGCTTGCCGCTGCCGCTGCTCATCTTGGCGATGGTGGCGGTGCTGGTGCAGATCCTGACCAAGCACACGCGACTGGGACGGGCGCTGTACGCGATTGGCGGCAACGAAGAAGCGGCGGTGCTGTCCGGCATCCCGGTGGGCAAGGTGGTGGTGACGGCGTATACGCTGCTGGGCGCGCTGGTGGGGCTGACTGGACTGCTTCAGACCGCGTATGCCGGGGCATCGACCACGACGGTGGGTGAGCTGATGGAGCTGGATGCGGTGGCAGCCTGTGTCATCGGCGGCTGTAGCCTGCGCGGGGGACGAGGCAGCGTGGCAGGCGTGCTGCTGGGATCGCTGGTGATGGCTTGTCTGCTGTCGGGAATGTCGCTGCTGGCGGTGCCGCCGGAAGCTCGCTTCGTGGCGCGCGGTCTGACGCTGGGACTGGCGGCGTGGCTGGATGTGCGGCTGTCGAAGATGTCGAAAGGCTCACTCGCCTGAGCGGTCTGCGGGATCGAGCCGGTTGTCGAGCCCATACTTGCGCAGCAGCTCACGCAGGTGCTTGCGATCAATCTGGGCTTCTCGGGCCGCCGCCGACAGGTTCATGCGGTGACGCTTCATCAAGTCGACGATGTACTCGCGCTCAAAGTGCTCGACGAGCTGACCTTTGGCTTCCTTAAACGGCAGCGACGATCGAATCGACGGAGGCGCGCTGTGCACGATGGTGTCGCCCAGCTCCTCCAGGTTCAGCGAGTCACCTTTGGCGAGCACGCAGGCACGCTCGATCACGTTGCGAAGCTCTCGGACGTTGCCGGGCCAGCTGTAGCTGCGCAGGCGGTTTAGTTCCGACGGTGGCAGCGACAGTGGCTTGCCGCTGGAAAACTGCTCGATGAAGGAATCGGTCAGCAGATCGATGTCACGGCCTCGCTCGCGCAGCGCCGGAAGCTGCACCCGAATGACAGCCAGTCGGAAAAACAGATCTTCACGGAAGGTCTTGCGCGCGACTTCTTCCCGCAGATCACGGTTGGTCGCTGCAATCACCCGGACATCGACTTGACGATAGGAGCTACCACCAACGGGACGAACCGCACGCTTATCGAGCGCTCGCAGCAGCGACGGCTGAAGCTCCAGCGCCAGCTCGCCAATCTCATCGAGAAAGATGGTGCCGCCGTGGGCTTCGGCAAACGCGCCCTGACGGTCGGAAATCGCGCCGGTAAATGCGCCTTTGACGTGTCCGAACAGCAGCGACTCAATCAGCTCACGCGGGACGGCCCCGCAGTCGAAGACGACAAACGGTCCGCTGGCGCGTCGCGAGTGACGATGAATCTCTTCGGCAACCAGCTCTTTGCCAGTGCCGGTTTCGCCTTGAATGAGGACGGTTGAGTCCGTCGGTGAGATATCGCGCAGCAGACCAAACAGCCGTCGCATCTTGGCATCGCAGCCAAGCAAGCTTCCGAAGCGGTCTTCTTCGCTTTCGACGGGCTTGAGCGCTTCTTCCTGCGGCAGAAACTTGAGCACCGTCTTGCCGAGCGTGATCTCTGAGCCGAAGCCGACGACCAGCTCTTTGAAGCGCGCGCCGTGCGTGAAGCTGCCATTGGTCGATCCGAGGTCGCGCACCACCACCTGATGGTCTTCGAGCTGCGCCGTCGCATGCCGACGAGACACCGTGCGGTCAGACAGCACCAGCTCACAGCTCGGCGACGAACCAATCGTGATGGGCTTATCCGAAAGGACCACTTGCTCGCCACGGTCCGGGCCGCTGATAACCAAGAAGACGCCACCGGGTCGATAGCGTGTGAACTCAGGGACATCGTCGAGGACACTGGTTGAGTTGGGATCTTTGGCAATCCCCTCTCTTCTCGTGGCACTGCTTTCCGCCGAGTGCTTCATGGTTTTCGGGAATCTTACTGCACGTACCCCGGCGCACAAGGCGCAGTTTTTGCTTCGCTACGACTCTTTGCTCCCGCACGCCTCGGGTCGGCGCTTGATGCGCGCAAGCTTCCCGTCGCAGCCAGGCCAGACGCGATCTGATGGAAACAAGCATCACCTTGCGGTCTGAACGCAGCACCACGACCCCGTGAGCAGAGCGCTCATCCACGACTGGGCGCGCTAGAGTGCGAGCCATGCGCAGCGTAATCCTTGGCTTGTCCGGTCCCTATCACGAGCTGGCGGCCTGTCTGGTGATAGACGGCGTGGTCGCTTGCATGGTCGAGGAAGAGCGACTGAGCCGCGTACGACACGGCAAAGCGGCAAAGATCGACAATGGGGCAGACTGGGCCTCGCAAGCGGTGGCGCGCTGCTTGGACGACGCGGGAATCGACTTTGCGGCGGTCGATCACATTGCCTATCCGTTTGTGGCCACCGAGCGGCTTCGCAACATTGGCTGTGACGCGGACCCGACGGCGGACGACTGGGGCAGTGAAGCTGGCGAGCGTCGCTTCGTCGCTGATGTGCTGTCCGTCGAAGACAAGATCCGTGAGTCCGTCGGTCCATCGGCGCGCTTCCGCTTTCACAGCGTGCCGCACCACTTGGCGCACGCAGCCAGCGCGTATCTTCCGTCGCCGTTTGCGCGAGCTGCGGTGCTGGCGATCGATGGAATTGGCGAATACGACACGACCTGGCTGGGCCTTGGGGAAGGCTGTGCGCTGTCGACGCTTCAGACGATGGGTTATCCGCACTCGCTCGGGCTGCTGTGGGAAGTGGTGTCGGACAGCTTGGGCTTTGGTCCGTATGGCGCAACCAAGGTGATGGGCCTGGCGGCGTACGGCGATCCGCGTCGCTATGAGCACGTTTTACAGTCGCTGGTGACGCTGCATGATGAAGGTCGCTTTGCGGTCGACGGGGCCAGGCTCCGTGTGCGAGATCGCGGACCGAACTGGGTGACGCGAGAGCTACCGGAAGCGCAGGTTGTCAAAGGACAGGCGCAGCACCAGGCAGCGGCGGATCTGGCGGCAGCGCTGCAAAAACGAACCGAAGACGTGCTGATTCACCTGGCAAGCTGGCTGCGGCACACCACGCAGGCGAACACGCTGTGTCTGGCGGGTGGCGTGGCGCTCAACTGTGCGGCCAACGGACGACTGGCGCAGACGGGGCTGTTTGACGAGATCTTTGCGCAGCCAGCGGCCAACGACGCGGGAACGGCGCTCGGAGCGGCGCTGCTCTTACACCACAACATGCAGCCGCATGCGACGCGGTGGCGACAGACGACGGCGCGGCTTGGACCTCGGCAAGACCGCGAGCGGGTGGCGGCGGCGCTGGCGAAGTCGCCGCTGTGGTCTTCGAAGGTGAGCGATCCCGAAGAAGAAGTGGCCGAGCGGCTGTGTCGCGGCGAAGTGGTGGGCTGGTATTCATCGGGACGCTGCGAGGCGGGACCGCGTGCGCTTGGTGGTCGATCGATGCTGGCGAATCCGCAGCGTGCGCAGCTGCGTGATCACATCAACTTGCAGATCAAGCGACGCGAGCCGTTTCGACCGTTTGGACCCGCGCTGCTGGCCGAGCATGCGACGGACTGGCTGGAGCTACCCGAGGCGGCAAGACCGCTTGCGCAGTTCATGCTGGCGGCGGTTCCAGTTCGTCCCGAGCAAGCACAGCGCATCGCAGCGGTGGTTCACCGAGATGGAAGCACGCGGCCTCAGCTGGTGCAGGCGGACGGATCGTCGTGGCGACGCATGATCGAGCGGTTCTTTCTCCGCAGCGGCGTGCCGATGGTGCTGAACACGTCGCTCAATGTGTCCGAGCCGATTGTCGAGACGCCGGAACAAGCGCTGCGACTGGTTTCGTCGTGCGGGCTCTGTGCGCTGATGCTGGATGACACGCTGGTGGTAAGCCAAGACGAGCCGGAGCCTCAAGCGGCGCCTCAGGCGGCTCTGCGCTTTGAGCCGACGCAAGACCGCTACGGCACGCGGCTGGCGCTGGTGTTTGGAAACGAAGCCAAAGAGGGACAGTGTCCTTTTTACCGACGCAGCGAGTGCAGCCACTGCGACATCGGTCAAGGCGAAGGACACGCGGTGTCGGCGGAACATCATGGCCAGCGACTGCGCTGGTTTGTTCATCACTACCGACGAGAGCTGCCGATGGTGTCGCACCTTGTGCTGTACAACAGCGGCTCGCTGCTCAATCCCAAGGAGATGACCCCGGCGGCGCTGGACATGCTGCTGGACTTTGCGGGAACGCTGCCGAGCTTGCAAATGTTGTCGCTCGATACGCGTGAGCTGTTTGTGACCCAAGCGCGTCTTCGCATGCTGCGCCAGCAACTGCGCTCGCAGGTCGCGCTGCGGCTGATCCTGGGTCTGGAGTCAGCGGATGACGAGGTGCGGCTGATTTACCTCAACAAGCGGATGCCGCAGCAGGCGATCGAGCGGGCGGTGGCGGACTTGGCCGCAAGCGGCGACAACGTGGGTCTGTGGATCAGTCTGGTGTTTGGTGCGCCGGGACGACGCGGAGAGCACGCGGTGGACGATCTGCTGCTTGGGGTGGAATACGGGCTGCGGCTGGCTGCGGAATACAAGCTGCCGGTCGACTTCAATGTGCACCCGTTTTATCCCTCGCAGCGGTCGCTACAGGTACATCCCGACCATCCGCGCGCAGACCTTGGGAGGCTGGCGGAAGCGATTCAGGCGGCGGAAGCGGTGATTGACGAGCGCGGTCAGTCGGCCTCGCTGTTTGTGGGCTGGCAAGATGAAGCGCATGACCAGCGTCAAGATCTCCGCCTCGGTGAGCGAAGTCAGCGATAAAACAGCGCGATCTTGAAGCGAGAAAAGCGAAGCGAGGGGACGGGGAACGTCGAAGCGACTAGTGCGCGGGGGCTGGCGCCGGGGCCGCAGCAGGCTTGGCAGCCGCAGGTGCGGGCGCCGCAGGCGCGGGCGCAGCAGCAGGCGCGGGAGCCGCAGCGGGCGCGGGAGCAACAGCAGGCGCGGGAGCAACAGCAGGAGCCGTCTCAGCCGCGGGCGCCGCAACCACCGGAGGCTCCGGCAGAGTCGACGGCTTGGCGTTCATCTGCTTGTAGCCTTCACGGGTCTTGATCGGGTCGATCATGCCGCGCGTTCCCAAGTCGATGAGCGTCGGCGTAAAGAAGATCGCCACGAACAGAAAGCTGGCCGCCAGGATGACCAGGTTCAGCTTGTTGTCGTAAAACAGGTGCATAAAGATCAGCGCGACCAGGCTTGCCTTGATGGTCGCAACGATCATGGCGACGACGGTGTTGGCGCTACCGAAGTCAAAGCGCGAAACCGCGACCGTGATGATGGTCAGCACCACCAGTGCCCCCCAGACACCCAGGTAGGTGCTGAGCGGCAGGATGTGCGGCTCGTCGTGCTCGTGGCCGCCTGCGTCGTTGTGGTTTGTGTGTGCCTGCGTCATGACTTACCCCACCAAGTAGAGGAGCGGGAACAGGTAGATCCAGATCAAGTCGACGAGGTGCCAGTAGAGCCCGACGCACTCGACCGGGAAGAAGTACTTCGAGCTGAAGTCACCACGCATCGAGCGAACCAGCGCCCAGGTGATGGCGAGCATACCGATGATGACGTGCACACCGTGCAGTCCGGTCATCAGGAAGTAGATGCCGATGAAGATGTGCGGCGACTCGACCGACTTCAGCTTGGCGACAAAGTCAGCGCCGTGTTCAGCCGTCAGCGCGGCGTAGTCCGGGTTCCAGTGACCCAGCGGTCCCCCGCCCGGCAGCGTGCCCAGGTGGAACTTGTGCGAGTACTCGAAGTACTTCACGACCAAGAAGGCCGCGCCGCACAGCAAGGTAATCGCCAGGAAGCCGACGGTCTGTCCTTGCTTCGAAAGCTGGGCCGAGCGAACGCTCAGCGCCATCGTCAGCGACGAAAAGATAAGGACCATGGTGTTGACCGCGCCCAGCTTCCAGTCAAGAAGCTGGTGAACGGTCTTGAACATCTCAGGATGGGTATAGCGGTACGAGGCGTACGCCATGAACAGCCCCGAAAACAGCAGGATTTCGGTGGCGAGAAAGACCCACATCCCGAGCTTTGCCGCTTCCGATTCGTCCTGTGCGGACGGGAAGTGGTGCGCGTGATGATACGTACGGGCCGGATTGCTCATAAGTGCTCCTTGCGGCTCGCAGAAGGTTGAAAAGGCTTAGTGCCCACCGCCGGCAGCGCGATCGTACGGACCGCGATCCACCGTCGGTTGACCCAGGAAGTTCTCCAGCGGCGGCGGCGAGGAGGTCTTCCACTCCAGCGTCGTAGCTTCCCACGGATTGTCGCCCGCATCGGTTCCGCTCTTGAGCGAGCGAAGCAGACAGACCAGCGTCAGGAAGAAGCCGAAGCCGAGGATGTAGGAACCAATCGTCGAGAGCTGGTGAAGCGGCTCAAACTGCGGCAGGTAGTTGTAGTACCGACGCGGCATGCCAGCGACTCCCAGGAAGAACTGCGAACCGAAGGTCAGGTTGAAGCCGATGAAGGCCAGTGCGCAGGCCCAGTTGCCCAGCTTTTCGCTGTACATCTTGCCGGTGAACTTCGGCCACCAGTAGTGCAGACCCCCGATGAAGGCGAACATGGTGCCGCCCATCATCACGTAGTGGAAGTGCGCGACGACGAAGTAGGTGTCATGCAGGTGCAGATCGAGCGACATCGTGGCCAGGTACAGACCGGTCAGACCGCCGATGGTGAACAGCCACAAAAAGCCGAGCGTGTACCACATCGGGGTACGCAGCACGATCGAGCCCTTGTACAGCGTCGCAATCCAGTTGAGCACCTTGATGGCGGTCGGGATGGCGATAAGGAACGTCAGGCCCGAGAAGATCATGCCCGCCAGCTCCGACTGACCGGAGGTGAACATGTGGTGTCCCCAGACCAGGAAGCCGACGATGGCGATACAATCGACGACAGCGCGATGGCTCGGTAGCCGAAGATGGCCTTGCGAGAGAACGTGCTGATCAGGTCCGACACCACGCCGAAGCCGGGGACGATCATGATGTAGACCGCCGGGTGGCTGTAGAACCAGAAGAAGTGCTGGAACAGAACCGGATCACCGCCGAGCGCCGGATCGAAGATACCGACGTGCAGGACGCGCTCCGCAATCAGCAGCAGCAGGGTGATGCCAAGGACCGGGGTCGCCAGGATCTGGATCACGCTGGTGGCGTAGAGCGCCCACACAAACAGCGGCATACGGAAGAAGGTCATGCCCGGTGCGCGCAGACGGTGCACGGTCGCGATGAAGTTCAGTCCGGTGAAGATCGACGAAAAGCCGAGGATGAACGCAGCCAGCACCATCGTCGAGACGCTCGAGTTCGAGGTCGTCGAGTACGGCGTATAGAACGTCCAGCCGGTGTCCACCGCGCCGCTGAAGATCGAGTAGAGCGCGATAAGCGCACCGATCACGTAGATGTAGAAGCTCGCGAGGTTGATTCGCGGGAAGGCAACGTCTTTGGCGCCGAGCTGAATCGGCAGGATGATGTTGCCCAGCGAAGCCGGAATCGACGGAATGATGACCAAGAAGACCATCACTGCGCCGTGCAGGGTGAACAGCTGGTTGTAGGTGTCCGGATCGACGATGGTCTTGCCGGCGGTCAGCAGCTCGGTACGAACGAGCAGCGCGAAGACACCGCCGAGCATGAACGCAAACCACACAAACGCCAGGTACATGACGCCGATGCGCTTGTGGTCGAGCGTAAACAGCCACGACGAAAGGCCGTGCGAGCTGTTCCAAAAACTAGGAGGACGCTGTCCGGGTTCAGAAGAACTGGGAGTGTACTGGGTCATGACTGAACCTCGATTACTTCAGACTCTTTAGGTAGTCGATCAGGTGGCCAAGCTCCTTATCGGTGAAGCGGCCCTTGAAGGGCGGCATCGCCGGAGCAAAACCCTCGACGATCTTGGCCATCGGGTTCTCGATCGACTCGCGGAGGTAGTTATCGTCAACGGCGACTTCGCCCTGTCCTTGGATCTTTTCCTTGCGGCCAAAGACCTGATACAGGCGCGGACCAATCACCGGCTGAGGCTGCTCAGCGGCGCTCTTCACCGCGTGACAGGCATTGCAGCCGCCTTTGATCTCGAACAGCGACTTGCCGTGCGCGATGGGATCCGAGTCATTCACCGGCGCGTGCGCATCCAGCCACTTCTGGTACGCATCCGGCTGCATGACCTTGATCTGGGCATACATCTTCGAGTGGTCGGTACCGCAGTACTCCGCACAGAACACCTGCTGCGGACCTTCCAGCACCGGCTGGAACCACATCACGGTGTACTTGTTCGGAACCGCGTCCATCTTCATGCGGAAGCTCGGCACAAAGAAGCTGTGCAGCACGTCGTTCGACGTGATGATGAGCTTCACCGGCTTGTTGATCGGTACCGCCATCTCATCGGCGCTCTGCGCACCGTTTGGATACTCGAACGTCCACTTCCACTTCTTGCCGGTCACGCGGACTTCCAGCGCGTCCTTGGGAGGAACAAGCTGGTCCATGTAGTTCTTGAAGCCCCACACGAACAAGCCCATCACCACAAACAGTGGGACAACGCTCCACAGCACTTCGAGCGTGGTGTTGTGGGAAATTTCCACCACGTTGTGTTCGCCGCCGCGCCACCTGTAGCGATACACAAAGTAGGTGCCCGCGCCGATGATCAGTACGAGGCAAAATGTGACCAGCGCGGTCAATGACAGAAAGAGCGTGTCGTACGCCCCTGCCAGCGTGGATGCCTGGGCTGGTAACCCAAAAGCAACTTCTGTTGTATTTGGCTGTATCATCCGTTCACCCGAGCGCGGCGATCTCTCCGCCACGCGGTAATAAGGAATGTTCCCAAGACCAACATCGTGAGGGCTCCGCCTGCTCGCACCAGCGCAATGGCAGCCAGCGAATAGCGACGCTCCTTCGGGTCGTAGTGGAAACACCACAAGAGCAGCTTGTCGAGCGGGTTGCCGATGCCTCCCAGCGACGACTCCACGAGCGCCAGCCGCAGATCACGGGCCGGAAACACAATCCCGTACAAGATCTGCGACAGCCAACCCGATGGAGTCAGCACAAAGATTCCTGCGGCATGAGCCCACTGCTTACCTTCTTCGTCCCAGCGATAGTGAAAGCCGACAGCGCTTGCGACCTTGGCGATGTCTTGCTCCGTGCCCGACAGAAAGGGCCAGTCACGGCTCTCATCGGCCAGCGGACGACCGAGCGCTTGCAAGTACGCCTGCCGCTTGGCCGCAGCGAGGTTCGGCTTTTCTCGCGGATCAATGCTCAGCGTGACCACTTGGTAGTCCTTGCCCGGCACAAACTGCTGCGCGCGCATTCCGTCGAGAAGTCCGTTTAAGACCAGCGAACAGAGCGTCGGACAGCTGTAATAGGCCAGGACCAGGACCACAGGACGACCGCTGACAAAGTAGTCGCGAAGGAAGACCTGCTTGCCCGTATGATCGACAAAAGGAACATCGAGCGGAACCTTGGCTCCGAGCGTTCCATCGATGGCGATGCCTTGGAGTTCCTTCGGCACCTCTTGCTCGGCGCGCGCTGGGCAAAATCCACCCATCGCAGTCACCAGCAGGCCAACGATGAGCGCTCGGAGAAGCAGGCTCATCTCTTGTTTTCCTCGATAACCTTCTTCATCCCCTCTTGCACGGGGATGTGGACGATTCCCTTCGCCTGATCGATGTAGCCGTAGCCGAGCAGGCGCTTCTCTTCGAGAATGCGCTGATTCACCAGCTCTGGATCCGTCTGTCCGAGGCCGCGCTCCAGCATCAGCTTTTCGGAATAACGGATAAACACCGAGTTAAACAGCAGCGCCGTTCCGAAGAACAACACGGACAGCACGATGCCCCAAATCATCAGCTGAAAGTTGGGAGTCTGCTGCCGATCAACAGCCACTTCTCCGTGGCCGTGGTTGTGTTCATGCTCAGCCATTGTCATACCCCATCGAATCCGCGAGGTACGGATCCTTGATCGGAACCAAGGCAGCCTTGCCGAAGGTACGCGCGGCCACTCCGAAGAACAGACCAGCGGTTCCCAGCACAGCGGCGAAGTCGTACCAAGTAAAGGCCATGTGCTCGCGAACCAGCGGCGTCACCAGCCAGAACAGATCCACCCAGTGCATCACGACCAGCAGGTACGCGATGGCCTTGAGGATCACCGGATGACGCTTGGCGTTGCGCGCCATAAGACCGAAGAACGGAACCAGGAAGTGCAGCAGGATCAGCGTCCAGGTCAGCGTCGACCAGCCGTTTTCCCAGTGCTTGCGATACCACACCGTCTCTTCCGGCAGGTTGGCGTACCAAATCAGCATGAACATCGAATACGCGATGTACGCCCAGAACACGGTGAAGCCGAACATCAGCTTGCCGAGGTCGTGGTAGTGCTCGTCGTTGATCACGCCTTCCATGTAGCCGTAGCCGTGCAGCGTGCGAGCCGTTCCCGTCACCAGCGCCAGCGTCGACAGCATCGTTCCCGCGAAGGCATAGACGCCGAACATCGTGGTCGCCCACGTCGGATCCACTCCCATCAGCCAGTCAAACGAAGCAAAGCTCAGCGTCAGACCGAACAGGATCACCACCACCGGGGCCGACTTGCGCAGCTTGAGGATGGTGTGCGCATCGCCCGTCGAGTCCACCGAGACAGAGTTCCGGTAGTAGTACAGACCCGCGAACGCCCAGAAGAGAAGGTAGAACGCCGCGCGTCCGTAGAAGAACGGCACCGTCAGGTACCAGGTCTTCGACTCCATCGCGAGCGCAACCGCCGTCTTGTATTCCGGGTTCTTGATGCCTTCGATGTTCATCCACGGCAGGATGTCCTTGGCGAACACCGCAATCGGGATAAACAGCAGCGCGATCCACGGCGTGAACGCACCGTAGTTTTCAGCAATGCGACGCGGAACGACGCTCCAGCGCGCGCCCACCAGGTGCTGGAGCGCGGCAAAGAACATCGCACCGACGCCGAGCGTCAGGACGTAAAAGAACGCCACCAGGTAGGCACTCAGCGCCTCAGTTCGGGTGGATTCGGAAAAGAATCCCGATACGGTGGCAGCAAGACCGAGCAGCCCGATTCCGCCGAAGATCATCGACCAGCGATTGGCGACTCCGGCGGGAATCTGTAGCCGAGCGGCAGACAGATCGGTATTCATTGCGCTCATTTGAGTTGGCCCCTCTGCTCTGCGGTGAGCTGATCGACCTTGAGTCCTTGGCTGCGCTGCAGAGCCCGCACGTACGCCACGATGGCCCAGCGGTCCGCAATCGGAACCTGATAGGCGTACGACTTCATCGTGTTCTTGCCGTTCGTGATCGTCGAGAAGATGTCACCAACGGGCGTATCCAGCAGGCGCTGCTCGTAGTACGAAGGCACCGCCCAGGCACCGAGCTTGTTGGCGCGCTGAATCACAAGGCCGTTGCCAGAACCAGTGCGGTCGTGACACGGCGAGCAGTAAATGTTGAAGCGCTCCTGACCACGCTTGAGCAGGTTCGCGTCGACCGTCACTTGCTCAGGGAACTTGTCGACGGGGCGACCTTGTTCGTCTTTGCCAGTGAAGTACGCGGTCTTCACGATCGGAGCAGTGGTGCTCACGGTTCCTTCCTCGAGCGGACGCATCACGCGGCCATCTTCGAAGAGGGAGGTTTCGCGCTGCACTTTGCCCTTGTCCTGCGAAAACATGTTCCGCTGCAGGTGAATCGGCGGATCTTCCGACGGGTTGCCACGGCAGCCCATCAGCGTCGCAGCCGCAAGGACCACGTAGAGCGAAGAGGTAGTAAAGCGTCTGTTCATGGCCTACGTCTCCACGATGTCCCGAACGACCGCGATCTCAGTGCCGCCAGCCGCAGCCAGCGCTTCACGAGCCCGAGCTTCGCTGAAGTTCGGATCCTTGGCTTCAATCGCCAGGAAGAACCCGTCATCGGAAAACCGGGCAAATCGGTCATGGGTAAACAGGGGATGGTATGGCTGCGGCAGTCGACACAGCGCAAACAGACCAAACACCGTCGTCAGAGCGGACAAAAGCACCATCAGCTCGAAGCCAATCGGCACATAGGCCTGGTACGAGATGATCGGCTTGCCACCGATGATGAAGGGATAGTCGTAGCCGTTCATCCACCACTGCAGCAGGATGGCGCAGCCCACGCCGGTCAGACCGCCGCACAGAACCATGTACGGCAGAATCGTCGGACGCAGACCCATCGCCTTGTCCATTCCGTGAATCGGAAACGGCGTGTAGGTGTCGATTGCGGTAAAGCCCGCTTGGCGCACGGCTTTCACAGCCTCAAGGAGCGCGCCCGGTGATTTGTACTCGGCGACAACGCCAAAGACGTTGTCTTCCAGAGCAACTGAAGACTTCTGAGACATCAGTGAGCCTCCTTGCCATGGCTCGTGTCGTGCGCATGCGGATCAGCCGCCGGCGACACACCCTTGATCTCCGAGATGGCGATCATCGGGACGAAGCGCAGGAACAGAAGGAACAGCGTGAAGAACAGACCGAACGTGCCCAGGTACATGCTCACGTCGATCCAGGTCGGACGGAAGTAGCCCCACGCCGCCGGGGTGAAGTCACGGTGCAGCGAGGTCGCGATGATCACGAACCGCTCAAACCACATACCGATGTTCACAAAGATCGAGATGATGAACATCAGCGGAACCGAGCGACGAATCGAGCGGAACCAGAACAGCTGCGGCGAAATCACGTTGCACGAGATCATCGTCCAGTACGCCCAAGCGTACGGGCCCGCAGCGCGGTTGATGAACGTGAAGCGCTCGTAGGGGTTGCCGCCGTACCAGGCCATGAAAAACTCCATGCCGTACGCGTAACCAACCATCGTGCCCGTCACGAGCATGATCTTGTTCATGTTTTCCAGCACGCGCATCGTGACGAGATCCTTCAGTCCATACAGCTCACGAGCCAGGACCATCAGCGTCATCACGAGACCGAAGCCAGAGAACACAGCACCAGCGACGAAGTAAGGCGGGAAGATCGTTGCGTGCCAGCCCGGCAGCACCGACGTAGCGAAGTCGAACGACACGACCGAGTGAACCGACAGAACCAGCGGCGTCGAGATACCTGCGAGGATGAGGTACGCACGCTCGTAGTGCTGCCAGTGACGGTTGCTACCACGCCAGCCCATCGCGAAGATTCCGTAGAGCAGCGCGCGGGTGCGGTTCGTCGCACGATCACGCAGCGTCGCAAGGTCAGGAATCAGACCGACGTACCAGAACAGCACCGACACAAGACCGTAGGTCGAAACCGCGAACACGTCCCACATCAGCGGGCTGCGGAAGTTCGGCCACATCGACATCTGGTTCGGAAGCGGCAGCAGCCAGTACGCAGCCAGCCACGGACGACCCGTGTGGAACAGCGGGAACTGAAGCGCACAGAGCACCGCGAACACCGTCATCGCTTCCGCAAAGCGGTTGATCGCCGTCCGCCACTTCTGACGGAACAAGAACAGGATCGCGGAAATCAGCGTACCGGCGTGACCGATACCGATCCACCACACGAAGTTGGTGATGTCCCACGCCCAATAGACCGGGTTGTTGTTGCCCCACACGCCGATACCCGTCGTGACCAGATAGGTCAGGGTCGCGCCGTACAGACCAAGCAGGCCCAGTGCCATCACGAAGCTGATGATCCAGCCGATGGGGGTCTTTTGGACCGGCAGCTCGACTGGGCGACAGACCACGTTGGTGATCGCCGCAAGGCTCGGATTGTTATTTAGGAGCGGTTCGGGCTCGAGCACTGCCGCGACCGCGCTTCTCTCGGCACTCATGGATGACTTGCTCCAGTCTCGTGCGTTTTGTGTTCACCGGCAGGGGCGTGACCAGCCGCCGCAGGTGCGTGACCCGCAGGAGCGTGACCGCCGCCGTGCGCTTCTTCATGCGCCTCGGCTTCGAGTGCCGGATTGGGATTGCGAATACGAGCCAGATACGTCGTGCGCGGCTTGGCGTTCAGCTCATCGAGCATCGTGTAATGCCGTGGGCTCTGACGAACCGCTGAGATCTTGCTCTTCTGGTCGGTGATGTCGCCGAACGTGATCGCATCCGACGGGCAGGCCTGCTGGCAAGCCGTCACCAGCGTTCCATCGTTCACGAACTCCGAACGACCCGCCGTGTCCTTGAGCTTGGCCGACCGCTGCGCGCCACGAATGCGCTGGACGCAGTAGGTGCACTTCTCGATGACACCGCGAGAACGAACCGTCACGTCCGGGTTCATCGCCAGCTTCGCGACCTCGGGGACATCGCCGCGATAGTCGAGGTAGTTGAAGCGACGGACCTTCCACGGACAGTTGTTCGCGCAGTAGCGCGTGCCAACGCAGCGGTTGTAGACCATGTCGTTCAGACCGTCTTGCGAGTGCGTCGTCGCCGCAACCGGGCAGACGTTTTCGCAAGGAGCGTCTTCACACTGCATGCACGGCACCGGCTGGTGAACCATGTGCGTGTTTTCGTCGCCCAGCTCGATCTTGGGATGCGCGCCGTTGTCAAACGCGACGGGCTCCATCGTGAAGTAGCGATCGATGCGGATCCAGTGCATCTCGCGGCCCTTGCGGACCTGCGCTTTGCCGACGACCGGGACGTTGTTTTCAGCCTGGCAAGCCACCGTGCAGGTGCCGCAGCCGGTACAAGCCGACAAGTCGATGACCAGACCCCACTGCTGCCCGCTCCGCTTGTATGGATCCCACAGCGCCAACAGCGGCGGATGGTGAACCGCGTGCTGCGCGAAGTTCGGGTGCTTGCGGAACTTGCCGATCGTCGCCTCTTGGATGAGCGGACGACCTTCCATCGCGAAGTGATCCTGCGTCGTCACCAGACCCGTCAGGTGCGTGGTGTCGCCGAACCAGTGATCGCGCGGATCTTCGTACTTCTTGCCCAGCTTCTGAACCTGGACTTCATCCGACCACAGACCCTCGGCGTGACGGATCTTGTAGGCGTTAAAGCCCGCGCCCTTGCTGACCTTGCCAAAGGCATCGTGGCTGTGACCGTAGCCCAGCTCGATCGACACCGTTCCGGCAGCCTGGCCCGGCTGGACCCACACTGCCGCTTCGACCGTCTGGCCACGCACCGTCAGCGAGACCATGTCGTTCTTTTCGACGCCCAGCTCTTTGGCCGCATCCACCGAAACGATGAGCGCGTTGTCCCACACGATCTTGGTAATCGGATCGGGCAGCTCTTGCAGCCAGCTCACGTTGGCGTAGCGACCATCGAACACCGAGTTCGAGACCAGGAACTCGACTTCCCAGGCTTTCGGCTGAATCGCAGCAACCTGCGTCACGCCGCCCGCGATGTCCGCCGCCTTGAGCTGCGGACGAACTTTGTCGAACACCGTGCCTTCGATCACACCGTCGTGAAGCGACTTGCGGAACGCGCGATCGAAGAACACCGCCAGCGTCTCTTGCGGAACCGCAGGAGGAGGCGTTGCAGCATCAGCCGGAGCCGCCGCAGTCCCAGGAGCAGCCGGAGCAGCGGTCGCCGGAGCCGGAGCCCCAGGCTTGCCCACCGCAATGCCAATCGCGGGAGCCACCGCAGCCGCCACCTTGCCCACCACACCGACAGGAGCAGGCTTGGCACCCGGCTTTCCAGCCTTGGCACCCTTCCCTACCGGAGGCGCAACCGGCGTCGGCTCAACCGGCGCAGGCGGAGCGGGCGGCTGGAACTTGGCCGCAGCCACACCACGCCAGGTGTCTCGCACCAGCTCGTAGCCGCGAACCATGTTGCCCGTCAGGATGTAGTTGACGAGCTCAATGTCCGACCAGCCCTTGTAGAGCGGCGCGATCAGCGGCTGCACAATGCTCGCGGTTCCGTCGGCAGCGCGAAGATCACCCCACGCTTCCAGGAAGTGCGCACGAGGGATGTGCAGCGACGACACAAGCGCCGTCTCATCGCGATACAGACCCAGGTGAACCACCTGAATCTTCTTCAGCTTATCGGCCAGTCCGAGGTCCGCCGGAGCGTCATACACCGGGTTTCCACCGAGGACGACCAGCGTGTCCACCTGACCCGCATCAATCGCTGCCGACAGCGCCTTGAGGCTGTCACGATCGAGCGGACGACCCGCGTCGCCAGCCTTGACGTAACTGACCGTCTCACCAACGGCACCGAGCGCAGCGTGGATTGCATGAACCAGTGCATGAACGCCAGCGGGGAGCGACTTGCCAACGACCACGAGCGCCTTGCTCTGGGCCTTCAGCAGATCACCCGCCGCCGCTTCCACGAACTTGGCATCGATGCCCGCCGGGACGCTCTTCGGAAGCTGCGCAACCACTTCGGGTGGCAGTGCCAGGCCACGCTTCGACAGCTCCGCCGCCAGCGCCAGCGCAAAGTGAGCCACCAAGCTCGGCTTGAGCCGCAGACGGTGATCCGCGTTGGTTCCCGTCACCGTCCACGCCGACTCAACGGCATAAAGACGGTTCATCTCGTCGCTGACTCGGTCCGCCTTGCGGCGCGAACCGAAGTGACGAGCATTGCGCAGACCATCGGGAGCAGTGCCCACGAAGTCCGAGCCGATCGAGACAATCACGTCCGCCTTGTGGACTTCGTTGAGCGCCACGAGGTCTTCGCCGAACGCCAGACGGCTGCCCTGACGAACCGAGTCCTCGCAGACCGGCTCCCACGTCGCCCACTTGGCTTCGGAAAAGTCCTTGCCGAGCTGGTCACGCAGGCGAAGCATCGTCGGTGAATTCAGCGCGCCGGACAGGACGTACAGGCCGCGACCCTTGTCAGCGACCCACTTGCCACGACGAGCCTTGAAGTAATCCGTGACGGCGTCCAGGCCGAACAGCACCGGCTTGGGAGCCGCAGCGCCGTGCCCACCGTGGCCTTCAGTGGCCGCAGCAGCCGGAGCTTCCTTTTCCGCCTTGCCCGAAACCAGTGGTCCCGTCGAGCGATCCGGGTCGTACAGCTCCAGGATTGCGCCTTGCGCGTACGTGCTCGAGCCGCCCAGGCTCATCGGGTGATTCGGGTTGCCTTCGATCTTCGTCGGACGGCCTTCATGGCTTTCGACGAGCAGACCGTACACCGCCGATCCAAGTGGCATCGCGGTGGCATAATATGTAGGTAAGCCGATCGCGAGATCTTCCGGCGCCTTGGTGTAGGGAAGGATCTTCTCCTCGGGACGTCGGCAGCCCGCCAGTCCCGCCAGCGCCATCGACGCGCCCAGGATGCCCATGAACGAGCGACGGCTCAGCGGATTCTGCACCTCGGGCGGAACTTCAGATGGAAGCTCACGCTCGAGCGACTCACGGAACAGCGGGCTGTTCTGCGCGTGATCCGTGCTACGCCAGTAGGTCTTTTCGCCCATCGAGAGGATAGGCAGTTTGGGAAGTGTTGGCTTCATCGGTGACACCTAGAGCAGTCGGTAGGTGGCGCAATCTTGAGTTCCTGGGCCAGCTTCTCCCCGAACTCGCGACGACGAACGTCGAGCGGTTGATCGCCCGGCGGCTCCCAGCCCATGTTGGTGATCTGGTCGAGCGGACGCAGACGCGGAGCCGGATCGCGGTGGCACTCAAGGCACCAACTCATCGATAGCGGCTCCACTTGACGCACCGTAACCATCTGGTCGACTCGCCCGTGACACTCGACACAGCCGACGCCACTGGTGACGTGACGGCTGTGCGGGAAATAGGCGTAGTCAGGCGTCTTGTGGACGCGAACCCACGGGACGGGCTTGTTGTACGCCCAGGACTCGCGCAGCGGCTGAAGCTTGGGCGAATCCTTCCTCACGTTGGAGTGGCAGTTCATACAAACCTGCGTCGGAGGAACCGTTGCGAACTCGGCGCGTTCGACATTGACGTGGCAATATCGACAGTCGAGTCCCAAATCGCCCGCATGGAGCTTGTGAGAATACGGTATCGGCTGGACTGGCTCGTACCCCACGTCCGTATGCCGTGGGGAGAAGTAATACCAGACGCCAAGGATGGCGCCTACGAGCCCGAACAAAACGGCAGCTGCCGAAATGGGCGGCAACCGGTTCGTCCACGGAGGGAAGACAAAGCGTTTATCAGATGTCGGCTGATGGGTCATATCGGAACGCCTCTACAGGTGTCGTCACGGCGGGCGTGGGCCAAGTGATCGGCGATGCACATACCGGCGCGCAGCCTATCAAAAGGCCCCCCGAGAAATCAAGCTTGGTCTTTGAGGAGAAACGCGGGCGCGGAAACTATAGGATCGTACAGGGCTTTTGAGCGCTCACACCGACGCGACCGGACTGCTGATCTGCGGGTAGCGCCAGTGTCACCGGATCATCGAGATCAGGCGCGTCTGTGCTGGCGGGACGCGGGTTGTAGATTTCCGCCTCACTGGTTGCCTCGGTAAGCCGCACGCCGGTGCGGTCGGTTCGTCGCGTCAGACCTCCTGTGACCAAGATGCCGCCGTCTTGCAAGAGCGTCTGCTGATGACCAAAGCGACCCATCGCCATCGCGGAGATCTGCCGAAACGCGTTCTTACCGGAGTCGTACAGCGAGGCCTGCGAGAGCGTACACAAGAGGCTGGTATCGGCGGCAATCTCACAGTCGTTGCAGCCAGACACTTGTGTGGCACTGCCGCCCGTGATGACCACACGCTGCCCGGATGCCGTGACCGCAGCGGCTTCAAACGCAGCGGGACGATAGTGCGGCTGCGCAGATCCACACGCAGCAGGCAGATATGGAGTCACCGCACGAACCGTCGGGGCACTGGCTGCATCCGCCAGCGTATAGACTCGGATCGACGAAGCAGCGGCGGGCGGCTGACCCGGCTGTGGCGTCACCGAGTTTGTCATCTGAAAACCACCCGTGACCAGGATGTCGATTGGGAACGACGGCGTGTCTGTAAGCAAGCGACCGATTCTCGTCGCGGTATGGAACGTCGTGGGAACGCCGCTCACATTCTGTCCCATCGGACTACTCGTCATCGGAGCGTCAGGCAGTGCCGACAGAAGCAGCGAAACCATCGACGGAGCCATCGTCGCAGTCGCAGGCCACGCGCCACCGAACGCCACCGCGTCGCGATTGGAGATCGGCGTCAGCGACGGACCCAAAAAGCCCGCCGTCAGCGCTGTCGAACCGAAGGTCTCTCCGTTTGCGCCGGACCATGACACGGCTTTTTGAACCGCCGCACCGCTTCCAGGGTTTAGCAGATCGCCACCGCCGACGCCGCAGGACGGAAGGCTCGCCAACATCGCGCCACCGACGCTAACCAGTCCGCCTTGTGGCAGTGCCGTTGTGCCTGCGAAGGCTGCCACGTCGGTTTGCGGTGCTGCGTCGCTGCTCACGGTCCACTTGCCCCCGTCGTACTTGAGCGTCAGGATCTCTGGTCCCGCGGGCAGCGCTTCTCCACACGGAGCCAGTCGAATCGGCGCGTTGGTCGTCGGAGTGGTCAAGACTTGACGGCCTCGACCGGCGGTGATTCCCCCAAAGACCATCAGCTTGATCTGGGTGTCGGTCGCGCTCAGCACGGCCATCTGATGGAAAGCGCGCGGCGTCGGAGCTTTGCCTGAAACGGTGACCGCTTGAAACGTCGCTTTGGCAGGCTCGTAGATCTCGAGCGTGTCGGTGACGCTCATCGCTTCGGCATTGCTCGCGACAACGCCGGTCTCGATTCCGCCATAGAGCAGGA
>WBZP01001964.1_pt1 | contig 24335 bp, 42 predicted proteins | sample 5204301 | NCBI WGS metagenome assembly WBZP01 (sample SAMN12412401, study PRJNA552823) | activated sludge metagenome | isolation source: activated sludge from nitrification reactor of wastewater treatment plant... | place: USA: Pennsylvania | collected 2017 | reverse complement strand
GCGCTGGGCGCCGACTTCGGAGCGGAGTTCGGCGATCCCGACCTCGACGACTACGGTGCGGAGTTCGGCGACGACGAAGTCGGCGACGACGACTACGGCGCCGAGTTCGGTCTCGCGAAGCGCCCTCCCTCGGCCCAGCAGCTCGCCCAGATGTGGCGCAACCGCCAGGCCAAGGTGGCGGTCAGCTCTCGCCGGTCCCGGCTGCTCGACCCGAACCGCGGAAGCGGCATCAAGGTCGAGCGGTACATCATGGCGCTGTCCCAGGCGCTCACGATCACGACCGCGGTGGCGGTCTCCCTCCAGGGGAGCCCCGACTGCACGTTCCGTCCGCAGCGCCTGACGATCATCGTCCCGACGCCGTCGTTCGTCACCGTGGACCAGATCCGCATGGCGAACGTCAGCGTGATGATCGGCCCGGGCTCGGTCGACGCCTTCCAGTTCAACGCGAACGGCGTCGGTCAGCAGATGGACATGCCGACGCTGACTCCCGCGAACCGCGCGACGATCACGGGCAACTACACCGGGTTCGCCGGTGGGTTCCCGGCGCTCTCGGCGTACTTGCTGAGCGCGACGTTCATCGGCCCGTCGAACCTCGCCGGCGGCAGCGCGATCTGACCGAGATCGCGTAATCCCAGGATTAGGAGCCACATGGAGATCACGTTCAGCTTTCCGCACGTCTTCCACCCGACGGCCTCGCAAGCCGAGGAAGCTACGGTGCTGTGCCTGTGTCTCGAGTTCCTGATCTCTGTGAACAGAGCGTACCTCCGTAACCACCCCCAAAAGAGCCTCTACCGCTCGGGGGTGGTCTACGGGAGGACTCAAGAGTGGGACACGATTCCAGCCGTGATCGAGAGGGGATACGGCGACTGCAAGTCGCTCTCAGCTTGGCGGATCGCCGAGCTTCGAGAGCGCAACGTCGAGTGCCGACCAGTTTTCAGGTGGGTCAGGCGACGAGACGGTCACAAAGACTTCCACATACTCGTCGCGGTCGACCGCAGCGGGAAGACGGAACCTCTCTGGGAGGACCCGTCGAAGACTCTCGGAATGGGAACGAACGAGAACTCTTGGTTCAAGAGGTAAAGGAGAAGACATGGCGCAGACGAAGCAGCGTGACCTCGGCGAGGCCGGCGTCCAGAAACCGAAGCCGACGAAGACGACGATCGCGGAGCGACTGAAGCGGACTCCGATCGGGATGAAGATCGGGACGGTGGCCGGGATCGGCGCCCTCGCGGTCTTCGGGATCCCGGCGCTCGTCCCGGTCGCGGTCGGCGCCGCGAGTCTCGGCGGGTTCTACCTCTACAAGCAGCGCAAGTACAGCTTGGCGATGACGCCGGAGCGGATCAAGGTCTACGAGCAGGCGCTCTCGTCTCTCAAGGATCAGACCAAGCTGCGGGTCCTCGCGGACGAGTTCGAGAAAGCTGGGTGCGTCAAGGAAGCGCAACACCTCAGGAAGAGGGCCGCGCTCCGCGATCTTTCTCCGGCAGAGAAGAAGGTCAACAGCAATCGCTACAAAGCTGCGATGGCGGCGATGAAGTCGTCCCAGGTCCACGGCGAGGCCGACTACTTCGAGGAGATCGGCGCCGACGGAGCGGCGAAGAACCTCAGGATGAAAGCCCAGGCGCTCCGAGCCGTCGGAAAGTAGATGTCGCGAGTCGCCGAGGTCAGTCCGTCCGTCGCTGCTCGGATCCGAGCGGCGGCGGAATCTCTCGTCGTCCGGTCGAGAGCTGGGGACCAGAACGCCATCGCGATGATCATGCGCATCCGGGAGTCGGTCCCGCGATCGAGGCGCGCGGCCTTCGCCTATGAAGCTCTCCGGGAGTACGTCAGGCGAAACCCGGTGTCCGACACGAGGTTCGGCGCGGTGCTCGCGGCGATCGAGACTCCATCCGCGATGAAGTCGATCGCTTCGTCCGCCGCGAGCGGAGATGACGGGGAATACGCGCAGATCGCGAGAGCGGTGGAGCGCCTTCCGACGAAGACCGTCGCCTACGCGAGAGCGGCTTGTCTGGTCGCCGACGGTCGCGACGTAGACGCCGACGCGCTGCGTTGCGTCGTCCCGATGTTACGCGGGGACGTCGCGATCGTCGACGGGAAGAGCGCTTCCCTCGGCTCCGCCCACAGGGCCGGGAACAAGATCGCCGAGGACTGGGAAGTCGAACTCGCGGACGGTAATCTCAGGATTAGCCCTGTTAACGGGTTCGAACTCGCGTTCGAGGTGAAGGGGAAACCGGTCTCCTCGGTGTGGCTCTTCAAGACGACGTTCAACAGGGCTCTGCTCACGGACGACGTCCTCGAGTTCGCGGCTCCTCTCTCTTCTGCCGCTCGTCAACCCGTGAGACTCGGATACGTGATGGGTCTCGCGCACTCGATCCAGGGCGTCACGAGACGCGAAAAGAAAGTCGGCGACCTCTCCGAGATCGCCGGATGGGAGCTAGGAGAATGAATCAGTTTCCAGACCTCCCCGGCATCAGGTCCGGCGGGTACAGTTACCCGGGCGTCCTCAGGGTCGGCGGCCCGTCGCAAGGCGGTCAACCGGCGGTCAGGATGCAGATCGGGTTCTACAACCCGAAAGACACCAGGCAGCGACCGGCCGGACTCTACACCGTCCAGTTCAACATCGACGTCAGGGGGATCGCGAATCCGGTCTTCAAGTTCCTGAACCCGACGGCGAAGGTGACGTTCTCGGTCGAAGGGAACTCCGTCCAACGCCGACTCTCGGTGGCGAACGGAGCGAGCATCAGCGGCGTCTGCGACACGGTCGCGGTCGAAGTCGTGGATGAGACCGACTTCTTGGCGCCGCCTGGACCGCCCGCCCTCCCGCTGGAGTACCAAGTCACGATCTCGGTGGCTCCATACCCGAGACCGAGTTCCGGGACGCCGCCGTTCCTCCGAGGGTCAGCGTCGGTGATCGCGGTGGCCGGCGGCGCGACGACGCTCCTGGCTGTTCCTTCGGACGCCGGGGCGAACTCCGTCCTCGTGTTCGCGTCGCCGTCCGGCGGAGGAGTCCCGCTCGTCTCGCAGGAGGACATGAACACGATCACGCTCGCCTCGTGGACGCCGAACAACACGTTCGTCCCGCTGTTCCCGCAGGCCGGCAACATCTCCCTCGGCAACCTCGGCCCCGCGTTGTCGAATGTGAACTACAACGTCCTCTTCGGGATCGACGGGTAATAAAAGGGTGGCACGATGTTCAGTCAAGACGAACTCAAGAAACTCGAATCGCGACAGAAGGTGGTCGACGCGTGGGAGCAGAAGTACGGGGAACCCGCTCCGCGTGTGATCGCGAACTTCTTGATGACTGCGCCGGCGGACGCGATCGTCGCGAGGTTCCGAGACAACCCAGGTCCGCACATCCCCCCGCAGGTGGTCGGCGAGGTCAACACCGCGCTTGTCTCCGGCGACTGGGAGATGACGGTCGGGTGGGACGACTCGCCCGAGATCTCCGGGGACCCGAAGTCTCTCGCGGAGACGATGGTGAACGTCTACGCGAAGGCGTTCGCGAAAGTCAGGAACAGGAAGCCGACGCCGGCGGAACTCGAGTGCGTCTTGGCGGTCGGCCGAAGCGAGACCATGTGGGGCACCGCGAAGTTCCCTGGCGGACTCGGGCCGGGGATGCACAATCACGGCGCGGTCCAGTGTCACCAGGGATGCGACGACACGAACTCGTTCGAATCTTCCGACACACACCCGCTCGACAGCGGAGGGAGCGTCCCGTACAACCAGCGGTTCAGGAGGTACGCGAGCGACGAGGACGGCGCGGCTGGACTGATCAAGAGCGTCGGGAACGACCCGCTCAGGATGCTTACCTCCAGCGGGAACCTGCTCGCCGCGTTCTCGCTCGGGATGTTCGGGAATCGGTACTACGAGATGTACAACGCGACCCCAGCGACGATCGACGCGAACAGAGCTACTTACGACTGGATCAGGGAGCACGCGACCAAACCGCCCTCGGGAACGAACGACGCTTTCAGGTCGGCGATGGCCCGCGCGAAGGATCCCATCTGGGCAGGGCGCGTCCTCATGCACTCGATCGGTCTCAACAAGTCGATCGAGGCGACGTGCAAGAACCTCGGTTCCCCGAGACACACGAGGTTCACGCCTCCGCTGCTGGGCGGCAGGGAAGCCCTCGGGATCGGCGTCGGCTCGCTCGTCGGGCTCGCAGCGGGCGGACCGGTCGGCGCGGCGGTCGGAGCGGCTCTCGGGTTCACGGCCGGCAAGATCAGCAGGTAATCCCAGGATTAGGAGGTAACCAGATGTCGATGGTAGGATGGGAGCTAGGCGTCGACGGCGACGTGAACATCGGAGTCGACGGCGACCTCTGCGACGAAGAGGGCGCGGACTTCGGCGCTGAGAACAGGGACGATCTCGACGCCATCAATACTTACATCGTGGACCTCACTCGGAAGGTCGATCCGATGGTCGCGGAGGGGAAACTCACGCGATCGAAGTACGACAAGTTTTTCAAGCTTTACGAGGACTGGAAAGCGTTCTACAAGTACGTCACCGGGACGTGGTACGTCAGCGACGAGGACCTGAACGTCGCTAAGAAGAAGCGCGACGACATCAACATGACGATCCAGCCGGAAACCACGAAGCAGGCGTTGAAGTACAGCGCCCAGGCTAAGGGCGGGATCGAGACCAAGAAGTACGAGGCGGAGACGCAGTCGTTCCTCCAGCGGAACTGGCTTCTGATCACCGGCTTGACGCTCGCCGGCGGTGCCGCGGTCTACGTGTCCGGAGCCGCGCTCGCCTACCTCAAGCTCGCGAAGAAGTCCGGAATCATCCGTGCCCTCGGGCACTAGGAGAAGAACATGAGCAACAAAGACGACCTCCAAGCGATCAACAGCTACGTCAAGACTCGGTCGGCGCCCCCGGCCGGGGCGCCCGACGCAGTCGTCAGGAAGTGGGAAGCCCTCAAACGTCAGTGGGAGAGCTGGTACCCCGGGGTGATCGGGTCGTGGTACGTCAGCGACTCCGACCTCTCGCACGCGAAGTCGATCAGGAACGCCCTGATGCAGAACCAGAACCCGGACGCCTGGCAGTGGGCGAAGGAGTCCGCGGCCGACCAGCCGAACCGGAAGGCGTTCGCCGACCGACCGGATGCGCCGAAGCTGTCGAAGACGCCGTGGAAGCGGGAGGGGCTCACCTACTCCGGGAAGCTCAAGTCCACTGCGGACGTCAAGGCGCTCCAGACGCGGATCAACGCGGCCGGCTACAAGCCGCCGCTCAAGGTCGACGGGAAGTACGGCAAGGGGACGCAGGCCGGCGAGCGGTGGCTGAACGCCCAGAAGCCGCTCGACGGCGAGAAGCCGGTCGTCCCGAACGTCCAGGAGAAAGCCGATCCGGCGGCGCAGGCCGTCGCGATGCTCGGCGCGAAGCCGAAGCCCGCTCCCGATCCACCGTCGCCGAAGCCGGCGACCGAGTCCCCGCTCGCGAAGCCGCCGCTGTCCCTGTTCGGGATCCCGATCGGGGTCAAGAGCGCGCTCACCACTGTCGTCGGGACCGGCGCCGGATGGCTCGCTGGCGGACCGGTCGGCGCCGCGATCGGGATCCCGGTCGGCTTCCTCGGGTCGAAGCTGATCCCGGAGAAGAAGTAGTGGTCGGCAAGCTAATCCTGGGATTAGGGTCGGTCGCTGGCGGAGCGCTGGCTACGTGGAGGCTCGCGCAGGAGATCGCCGAGTGGGGAAAACTCGGTCCCCCGGCGTGGTGGGTGGTCTGGAGGTACCCCATCGAGAAGTACGCGGACCTGCCGACAGACAAGAGCCGCCTGGCGGCGCTCCGCGTCTTCAGGTGGAACAGGGATCGCTGGGTCCCCCTGACGCCGTGCGTCTACACGGTCGCCTCCGACGTCTCGTACCTCACCCAGACGCCGCCGGACGGGAGGCTGCTTTTCGCGCAGATCACCTGGACGAAGTCGTCGGCTAAGGTCCCGTGGACCGTGAAGGTCGTCAGGTACGCGAGCGGGGTGAAGGACAAGCTCCCGAGGTGAATGAGTAGTAATCCCAGGATTAGAGGCGGTTCACGATGAGAAAGAATCTACGACAGTTCATCACTGAGTGCCTGCTTGTCAGCGACAAGCAGGACCTCTACGGCGTCAAGAAGTGTACCGGCTTCTCGCTCGTACACATGCGAGGGGGGCAGGAAGTCGAGCTCAAGACGATCAAGATCGGGTCCCGACAGTGGGAGCCGAAGGACCTCGCGGAGCTGTTCGAGTCGACGGCGGAGACGTTCGCAGGAGGGGTGCCCGGGACGCAGCAGTTCCAGGTGATGGCGTTCTACGACGACAACGAGCGGCCGCAGTCGTTCTACCCGTTTCGCAAGGCGTGCGACCCGGACCACGACGGGATCACGACTGAGCCGCCGACCCCGACAGGCCAGCTTTCGCAGTTCATGCGTCACCTCGAAGCGAAGGAGCGCATGACGAGCCAGTACACGGTCTCGATCTTCTCGATCCTCGAGCGAACGATCAAGACGCAAGCCGACCGGATCGAGATGCTCGAGAAGGAGCAGTTCGACGCTGTAGATCTCGCGAAGGAGATGATCCTCAAGAACGCGAGCGAGAACCACGAGCGCGAGATGCAGCTCCTCAAGGCGAAACAGAGCGCCGGAGACAGGGAGAAGGTCCTCGCCCTCCTGCCGCCCGTCGTGAACAAGATCATGGGGAAGGAGGTCTTCCCTGCGTCGGTCGCGGACACGGCGCTGTTCGAGAATCTCGCCAACTCGCTCACCGAGAAGCAGGTGCAGCAGCTCTCGCAGGTGCTCACTCCAGAGCAGTGGGGTCTCGTGGCCGCGCGACTCGTCGACGTCATCGACAAGAAGGCCGCGAAGGAGAAGGAAGAGGAGGCGAAGAAGAATGGCAAGCACGCGAACCGTAGTGCGCAGTGACGTCGTCCTCGAAGCCGGGAACGGCAAGACCCTCTTCGCGGTCGCGGTCGAGAAGGGTTGGGCGCGGATCCCGGACATCCTCTACTTCGCCGCGGCGACGATCGAGGACGTCCGAGTACAGCTTCTCCGCGGAGTGTTGACCTTACTGCCGAAGGGTAGTAAGATCGTAGGAGTGGCACCAGCGGTCGGTTCCTTCCACGACGAGCGCGGCGACCAGTTGACGGCGGACTAATCCCAAGATTAACTATGGCAACCAGGAAAGAGTTCTACGACATGGGCAAGGCGAACGCCGTCATGGCGTTCGACCAGGCGCCTGGAGAGTACGGCGGAGACTACGACGCAGCCCACGAGTCGTACTGGCAGAACGTGAGCGACACGGCGCTGGAGATGGGCGCGAGGCCAGGCTCGAAAAACTGGGACGCGGCGAACGAAGGGTTCATGGAGACGTGGTCGAGCCTCTTCGCGACGCTGAAGAAGAGGAAAGCAGCTCGCCGGCGACAGCGAGCCTCCACTAGGAAACGCATTCTCGGAAGGTGAAAACATGGCGGACGCGAAGTCGATCATTGCAGCGATCAAGGCGACGAAACCGATGGACTTGGTCCACAACCCGTTCGCGTTCGCGGTCGGGGTCGGAGTCGCGAACGGTCTGCTCGCTGTGGCGCGCGGGAAGCGCATCGACGCGCCGACGGCGACCGCGCTCGGGATCATCCTCGGGCTCGGGGAAGCCGCGCTCGTGGGATTGGAGCCAGGAAACAAGGTTTGGTCGGTCGAGACCGGGAAGGTCGCAGCGTGGTCGGTGCTCGGGGTCGCCGTCGGCGTGGCACCGTTCATGCTGCTCAGCGGCGAAGGCGAGTCGTCGCACGGGTTCCCGATCTCGAGTAAGACTGCAACAGCAGAGGGAAAGGTGGCGTAGGATGGATCACGTTTTCGTCGAGACGAGAGAAGAGGGATGGTTCTGGGAGGTGTCCGACTCCGAGGGGAAGCCGACCGGAAAAGCCGAGGGGAAAGGGGTAATCTCAGGATTACCGACCGAGGGGAAGCACATCTTCGTCGTCTGGCAGGTCGAGCGGTTCAAGGGGACTCAGTTCGGCAACCGCGCGGTCGTGGATCTCTACCAGGTCGCGTGGCCGCTCGTCGCCGTCGGCGCGGTCAAGGACAGGAAACTCGAGACGCTCGCGGAGTGGTGTTCGGTCTCATACTCGGACAAGACTCCATCGGACCACGCGAGGGTGGTCCGCGAGTGCTACTTCCGTCTGGTCGAGAGACTCAGGATCGGGCTCAAGGTCGAAGACGTCGGTCGGACCCTCGCGAGCGGTTTGGCGGACAAGGCTTTGCAGATGTTCGGCAAGCTCGCTACGTGAAAGGAAACAGGAGATGGCGAAAAAGAAGACGCGACGCAAGAAGACACGGCGGTACTACAAGGGACAGAAGGTCATGACCCCGTGGGGGAAGGCCACGGTGGTCGGCGCGGTCGGAGTCCGCCGCCGCAAGAAGTCGTCGACGAAGCGTCGTCGTCGGAACCCGGTGCTCGGATCCCTCGGTCGCAAGGACAGCGGGACCACCAGGAGCCACAAGCCGCTGAAGGTCCTCGAGAAGCGGCTCAGCCGACTCTCGAAGATCGTCGCGGCTCGCAAGAAGAACCCGGCGAAGTGGAAGTGAGCTGATGCCCAAGAGGTGCGGTCGCGGATTGAGGATGCAGACGGTCGTATTCGACCGCGCTGCGTTCCCTCGCTCCTCGACCGCCCTCAAGTGGGCTCGTCGCCACGGGATGAAAGCGGCGAAGGTCCACACGACTTCCGGGTCGCACCGCGTCCGGCAGGAGTCGCCGACCGCGTTCGAGGCGAAGTCCTTCAGGACGATCTACTTTCGCCCGGGAATCGCGGCCGTCGTCGGGTGCCCGAAGAGGAAGAGGAGGCGCAAGTGAGCCGCCGTCGCTGTCCATGCTGCGGGGAGTGGATGCACTGGATCGAGGAGATCGTCTCCTGGATGTGCGGGTCGTGCTTCGCGGCGCACGAGGCACCTCCGCCTTTCGAGGCGACGGAGGAGCGAGATGCTCGCTAATCCTGGGATTATCTTCGCGGCGAGCGCGGCCGGAGTCACTTGGCTCGTCCTCCGAGCGAGGACCCGTTCCAGGGTGATCCGCGCCGCGGAGCGCGTCGTCCCGCTGAAGAGGGAGCACGCGATCCACAAGATCGTCTCGCAGGGGAGGGCGTTCGAGAAGGACTACAGCGGGTGCGGCGACCTCTGGAACTACGTGCTCGACGTGGTCGGCGCCCCGAACCGGTACGTGAACCGGACGAGCGCTCGCCGCGGCACCAAGTGGCAGGAGGCCGTCAACATCAGCAAGCCCTGGGGAGCCGCGCTCAAGGACGGATCTGCCGTCAAGTTCAAGAAGGGTCGCTGGCCGAAAGCCGGGGACCTCCTCCTGATCGGGAACGAGGGCGTCGGCGAACTTGCCCACGTCCTGGTCCTCACGAAGAAGCTCGGACCGCGGAAGTACAAGACCGCGGAATACGGCGGCGCGAGCAACGCCGGTACGGTCAGCGTCAGGACGTTCACCGAGGAGGGAAAGAACATCCCTCCGAAGGACGCGAAGTTCGTCGACCACCGACACATCGTCGGGTGGATCGACGTGGACAAGATCCCGATCGAGCGGGAGTTTGTCACGGGAAAGGTCGTCTGAGGGTGGTCTGCCGTGGTCGGGCGAAACGGTCGACTCGTCAAGAAGGTCTTCGAGAACTGGTGAATCCATGAGCAAACTACACGTCACCGTCGAGCACGGAGATCAGCGGGTGGAGTTCGATTCCCCGGCTGGAGAGGGTAATCCTGGGATTACCGACGACTTCGGCGGGATCTTCGACGTCGTCACGAAGCCGGCGAAGGCCGTCGCGAAGGGCGTGTCGAAAGCAGCCGGGACCGCAACCAGCGGCGCGAAAAAGGTGACGAGCGTCGGAGCGAAGGGAATCGCGAGGTTCACGAGGACGGCGGCGAACGCGGCCGGCCACGGGGCGCACACTCTCGTCAAGGCGACGAACAAGGTCACCGGCGAAGTCTCGGACGCCGCGAGGAGCATCCCGGTCGTCGGGAAGCCGCTCCACACCGCGATCGGAGCGGCTCTCGAACCGACCAAACTCGCGGCGGCCGTCGCGAGCGGACGCAGGATCGACAAAGCGGTCGTGGACTCGTTCAGGAGGTCGGTCCAAGCCGCGCAGGAACTCGCGCCCTACGCACAGCTCGTCGTTTCCGCGGTCCCGGGGATCGGGACAGGGTTGTCGGCGGCGATCTCCGGCGGGCTCGTGCTCGCGGAGGGGAGACCGGTCAACGAGGCGGTCGTCGCGGCGGCTCGCGCTGCGGTCCCGGGCGGCCCGATGGCTGCTTCAGCGTTCGACGCGTCGATCGCGGTCGCGTCCGGGAAGTCGATCGACGACGCGGCGGTCGAGGCGGCGATCGCGGCGGCTGCGCCGGACCCCGCGTCCCGGAGCCGGCTGAAGGCAGCACTCGAAGTCGCGAGCGGGGTCGCGAGGGGCAAACCGATCGACAAGGTCGCTCTCTCCGCGGCTGCGCACGCGCTGCCCGGAGAAGCTCAAGCCAAAGCGGAAGCGTCGATCGGGAAACCCGACGCTTCCTCGAAGGTCTACGACGAGTTGGCGACGACGATGCCGTCCGCTGTGTCGAGGGCGATGGTCGCCGGTGTCGCTCTCGGGGTGGCGAAGGGGTCGCAGCAGGACCTCCACGCCGCGATCACTTCGAGTGGCGGGATCGCGAAGCTCAAGAAAGCTGGCGCCGAGGTCGTCGCGAAGAGCGACGTGATGAAGACAGCCGCGAACGACGTGCCGGACCGCGACGCGTTCGACCTCGGGATCGGGCTCATGCGACACAGCGGGGTGACTCAACCGGCCGTCAGCTACCTCCGCGACAAGCTCACCCCTCGCGGGAAAGTCTCTTTCGACTCGGCGCTCGCCGTCCACATCGGCGCCGTCAGTAATCCCAGGATTACCGCAGGGACTCGCCACAAAGTCGGTTTCTACGCCGTGGCTGGGTCCTTGGTGGCGGACCCGAACCAGCGGGCCGGGATCGTGAAACTCCTGTCGAAGAACCCCGAGGCGAAGAGCGGCGCCGCGGCGGCGGTCAAGGCGATAAGGCGACGCCGCTCGCTCTGGAGGAGGATAATCGAATGGCTGAAGACGCGACGTTCAAAGTGACAATCGTACACGCTGGGGGAGCGAGGAAGACCTACACGGCGACGGTGACCCCGACGTTCGTCATGGTCCACCCGCCGATGGACACCCCGCACTGCTTCTCGCTCGAGAGCGGGAAGAGCCGGACGCTGAAGGAGTGGACCGTCGACGCGGAGAGCCTCCGCAAAGCGGCGGCGTGGTCGGCGATCAAGTACCGCGTCCCGGGTCGCGCTAGGTACGTCACCGTGGAGAGGGGGACGCATGTCTGAACCCGAGCGGAAACACTCCTACCTGATCGACGGGCCGCCGGGAATCGACGACTACAAACCCGAACCCGCGACCGCGGACACCGAGCCCGCACCGGCTGTCCTCGTCGACAACGACTGCTTCCTCTGCGTCGGGATCCCGAAAGACGTCCCGAAGGACATGGAGCCGTCGACCTACTTCTACGCGATCGGTTTCGCCGAGGGGGTCTCCCAGGCGCTCAGAAACATGGGGTACCACCTGTGCGCTCCGCACACCTCGGTCGTCCGAGCGGCGTGCGTCGATCGCGGGATCAACTGGGGGAAACCGGAGCCGAAGCGGAGGATCGTCGGATGATTCGTCGTGTTTTGGACTGGATCTCGAGGAAGATCAGCCGGATCGTCGGGTAATCCCAGGATTAGAGATGCTCACGTTCGTCCTAGACCTAAACGAGACTCCCAGGCAGCGCGTCGCTCGCGTCGCCCGGGAGGCCGTCTCGACCGGACCGATGGGGGCGTACCTCCAGAGGGAGCGGTACGCCTCGTTCCTGGACGTCTGGAACTTGTCCTACGAGGACTACTCGCCGCTGATCGACAAGCTCCACGCCGGGGCCGTGCTCGCCGGGGTCAAGACGTCGTGCGCCGTCGACGCGTCGGCGGTCTGGGGGTACTGCGGAAAGAAGCTGAGGAAGCCGTGGCGCGCGGACGGCACCTGGGGAATCACGTCGTGGCTCCAGGTCGGGTTCGACCACGAGTCGTGGGTCGATGCGCTCTCGCTGGACCTCGGCGAGAAGAGGGACAAAATCGCGGTCGGAGACGTCCTCTACCGCGGGAGCAAGAATGGCTATAACGGGCACGTCGTGATCCTCGTCGAAAAGGTTGGCGACCTGTGGATCACTGTCGAGGGCGGCGGGAACTTGACCTCGGCGGAGCAGAAGGGGATGACGGCGTCGCAGATCAAGGCGACTAACGGGACCGTGATGCGCGAGTCTCCCAAACCGAAAGACATCTGGGACTACGACTCCAGCGGTCGGCTACCCGCCGGGTGGTGGAGAACCGACAAAGCCGGCGTCCCGACCTACGAAGAGATCCTGGAGCACCTCTCGGACGTAAACCGAGGGTAATCCTGGTTTTACCGAAGAAACACGAAGGAGAACACCATGCGACGAAAGTACGTTCCGAGTGAAGGTCCGGTCCTGGACGGCGAGGCGAACACCGCTCTGGCGGGAACCCGCGCGACGCAGAACGCCGCCCCGGCGGCACCCGCGGCGGCTGCGACGGCAGCGATCTTCGCAGCCGGCGAGGTCATCAACGTCCGGACCCGCGTGCCGAACGAGCAGATCCGCTGCACGCTCAACGTGGAGCGCGACAACGCCGGAGCGGCGGGGAACGGCACCTACTCGATCACGGTCGACGGCGTCGCCGCCGGCACCGCGCGCACCGGCCCGACCGGGCAGGCGCAGCAGGGGACGACCCCCATCGACTCCATCATCACCATCGCGACCCCCGGCTCGCACGCCATCGGCGCGCAGGTGACCTCGGTCGGCGACGTCGAGACCGTCCTCGCCGGCGCCCGTCTGATCGTCCAGGCGAACGAGTTCGCCTGATCTGATCCGAAACCTCAGAAGGAGAACGCACAATGAGTCAAGTACCCTCAGTGGGACCGGTGCTCGACGGAGACTCGGCAGAGACCCTCCTCGACAACGTCCGGCAAGCGACGAACGCCGCCCCCGTGGTGGCGGTCGCCGCCGGAGCGCCGCAGGCAATCTTCACCCCGATCAGCGTCAGGACCAGGGTCGCGAACGAGGAAGTCAGGGTGACCTGCACCGTGAGCCGCGACAACGCCGACCCGGCTGGCGTCGGTACCTACCAGATGACGATCGACGGCGTCGCGTCAGGTCCGACTCGTCAGATGGTCGGCGACGTCGCCCAGGGGCTCGTCATCTTGGACGCGATCAGGACGATCCCGGCCGCCGGCGTCCACACCATCGGAGTCCAAGTCAGCGCGGCCGTCGGCAACGAGACTGTCGCGGCCGGCGCGACGATGCTCGTCCAAGCGAACGAGTTCGCGTGAGAGCGACGGAGGGGGGCCGTCGCCGGTAATCCCAGGATTAGGAAGAAACACATGACCGTACTCGATACCATGCTGTTGTCAGCGATCACGGCGCTCGCCGGCGTCGTCGGAGTCCTCTGGCGCGCGCTCGCGAGCGCTAGGTCGACCGCAGACGTCGATCGGAGGACCGCGAGCAGGTTGATCTTCGCGCTGCTCGGAGCGCGAGCCGCTCACCTGGGAGAGAAGCCTCCGGCGACCGTTTCGACGCCGGAGGCGCCGAAGTTCGTCGAAGCCACGAAGATCGCGACTGAGACGCTCAACGGCGACTTGGAGCAGATGGTGAGGGAGTACCTCGCGACAGACCCGCCACCCAAACCGGAGAGCGAGAAGTGAGTGTCGAAGTACGATGCACCGGGTGCGGAGAGCGACTTCCTCTCCCCAGCGACTCGGTTGATCTCCAGGGTAAAGAGCTACTGGAGAGCCTACAAAAAAGTCCGCCGTTCTGTGTCGTATGTTCGTGTCGGACAGTGGCTGGTCCGAGACCCGGAGTCGAAGTCTGGGAACCCATCCGAGAAGTGAGGAACGGGTACGAACCTCCGTTGCTCCGAGAGATCGGCTGCACGTGCGGTCTCGAAGACCGGATCGGTGACTCGCTCGGGGAGAACCACGCAGTCGGATGTGAACTGCTGGTCGCGATCGAAACCATTGAGCGGAAGTCGGAGGTAATCTCAGGATTACACGACGACACAGTGTACTGAGGAGCACAAGATGCCGAGCGCACCCAGAGCCTACAAGACCTACGCGACCGGTGACGACGTCGCCGGAGTGCTCGCGATCCCGGCTGGCGAGTACGTGGTCGGGATCGCCGCGTTCGCGGCGACCGGAGTCGCGACTGGGACTTTGCAGGTCGCGGCGAACACCCCGGCTCCGATCCCGGACGGCGGGACCATCGAGCTGTCGCCGCCGTTCGACCCGTCGAACAACGGGGACGGGACGCTGATCGGACCAGTGAACATCACCTTCACCGACGTGACCGGGTTCGTGGTCGAGGTGGTGGTCTAGTGGCTCGGTACTCGAAAGGTGGCGGCGGTCCAAGAGGGTCCGTCGTCTGGCGTCCCGGCGCGGCGGGAACAGGGTACGTGACGACCTGGGCGGAGGTGATGAGCGCGTTCAACGCCAGCGACGGCGAGTTCCGTGTCGTCGTCGACAACGGAGGGGGAGGCGCGTTCTCGATCCCGGTCGGCACCTACGACCTCGAGAGCCGGATGCAGCTCACTCGGTCAGCCCCAGCCGAGGGGCAGGTCGTTGTCAACGCAGTCGACGGCGCGGTCCTCCAAGACCTCGCCGGCGTCTACCGGAACATCACGCTCCGAGTGAATCCAACTGCCGCCGCCGCGCTCGTGTTCACGAGCGGGAGAGCCGCCGAGTTTGACGTCGGATCGATCCTCGAGAACCAGGGAAGCTACGCGGCGCTCGAAGTCGCTGCCGGCGAGACGGTCGGTCTCAGGTTCTACCGGGGGTCGCAGGCGGTAGCCACGTCTGACGTGATCGTCGGTCTCACGGGCGCGGCCGCGACCCTGAACGCGACGTTCCAGGGCGACTCCCAAGCGTCCGTGAACTGGATCGAAGGGATCGCCGCGACTACCGTCAACTACGAAGTCGATTCGTCTTACTCGGAAGTCACTCTCTCGTCGCCTCCGGCGACTGTCTCGACGACGAGGGTCGATTCCTACACTCAACTCGCGGGGAGACAGACGCTCTGGTGGTCGCCGGTGGATTACTTCGTCGCGAGTGGCGGAGCACCGGCGCTGGTCGCCGGCAACTTCACCGTCGGCACCGGGTTCCAGGTCAACACGACTCAGATCGTCACCGGAGTGAGGTTCTACTGGCCGGGGGCGCCGGCGGTCACGATTCGATGCAAACTCTGGAACGGGGCCGGCGTCGAGATGGCGAGCGTCGACGTCGCGACTTCCGGCGCGGGGAAGTACTCTGGGGCGTTCGCTTCGGCGCAGTCGCTCGCGGTCATCGCGAGCCTGACGCAGCGTTACAAGGTCTCGATCTGGGAGACGACAGGCGCCAACTACACCCGTTGGGGCGGTAGCGTCTCGCCGGCGATCTACCCGGCGCTCCCGAACTACGGGTCGCAGGGCATGTTCTGGAAGACGTTCGCGCAGTTTGCAGCCGGGAACGCCCATCCCGGTGGTGACAACACCGGCGTCGAATGGTTCCCGGTGGAGCCGATCTTCTCGGCGGCTTAGGTAATCCCAGGATTAGGTGAGGTTTCAGATGCCAGCAAACTTTGTACCAGGGTCAGGACCGGCGCTACCGGATCAGTCGTCCACGTTCGACTGGCTGGTCGCTCAAGTCACTTACCTGCTCGCGACCGTCGCGGCGATCCTCCTCGGGTTCCCGTTCATCACGCAAGCGGCGTGGTACGTGGACAGCGTCAACGGGAACGACGCCAACGATGGCTCGACAGTAGGAACCGCCTTGAAGACACTCGCCGAGTTGACGCGACGGTGGAACGGTCGCGTGTTCGTTTCGTCGTTGACTACCATTACTGTCGAGCTCCGCGGCACGTTTCCCGCGGAAGACTTGGTCTTGGAACCCGTCATCGTGAATCCAGCTGCGACGGTCGTAGTATCCGGACAGATGACGGAGCTGCAAGCGGCGAAAGCGGTCACTGCATACACGGCAGAAGCGGCGCCCACGCGGACTACGCTCGCAGATGGGACCACCAACTTCGCGACGTATCTTGGAATGCGGCTACGATTGATTACGGGTCTGGCTGCCGGGTCTGTCACATGGGTTCAATTCGCACCCGCACTAGGCAGCGCGTACATCGGCACGTTCATCAATCCCGCCGCCATGAGCTCGGCGCTTCCCGCCATCGGCGACCAATATGTGATCGAGGCTCCCGCAACGCAGATTCGCTCATATTGGCTGAATCCGTCTGGCCTGGCCACGTTCACGCTGCGAGACGTACAGGTCGGAGTTGCGGGGCAGGCAACGCGAAACTTCCAATCCGGACTGTCAACGTCAACGCAAGCAACGCGCGTCTTTGGTGTCGAATTCATCGGCTCTTTGGTCACTGTGAGAGGCTACGGAATGATGTCCGCGTGCCTCGTTACCGCAACGGCACTCACCTGCATATCCAACGGTACGTTCTTACACCTCGGGGCGTGTTGGCGTGGTTCGCTGCTTCTATCCGGCGGATATCACCTATTGTCGCGCGGAGTGGGAGAGGGAAACGGTACTCGCAACGCGGCAATCGTCGTGTCGAACGGCTGCGTTTGCGAATACAACGCGCCGTTCTCCGTCCACAATTCGACAGGTAACGGAGGAGTGAACGTGCTCGTAGAAGACGGGTCTCAGCTCGTTGGTTCTGCCGCGGCAGCAGTCTACGGCACGAATACGGCGGCACGTTCTGCCGCAGTACGAAACGGATGCGGATGGTCTTGTGTCACAATGCCATCAATGGTTTCTGCCGGCGCCCCCAATGAACTGCTACTCGGAGGGACGGCCATGTCGTGGGCATATGCAATTGCAGCGGCGCCGGACAACGCCTACCTGAACGCAAGGGCCTAAAAACTGTAACCAAGCCGGACGTAAGGAGCTTTTTTGATGAGTAACTGTAACCAAGTCGGGTGTAAAGAGCCGGCGGTCTTCCGGTTTACCTGGCCAGGGCATGTCGAGAGGACGATCTGCGCGGCGCACAGAGCGAAGGCTGAGGCAATCCTCGAAGCGCTCGGATACGAGGTTCAGTTCATCCCGCTCCCGGTCGCGGAGCCAACGCTACCAGACGTCAGTCTCGAAGAAGAAGGAGATCACTCATGAAGTGGCTGTTTCACACAGGCGCAGGGAACCTCGTGCTGCTGGTCGGGGTCACCGTCGGCGGGGCGATCGCGCTCGGCGCGATGATCCGCAGGAAGATCGACTGGAGCGGGTCGTGAACCAGCCGCTGAGGAGGAGCAAAGGATGAGCAGCGGAAACATCGGCGGCGTAGCGAGGCCCACTCGAAAACTTCGAGCGCGTCTCGAGACGCTTTACGGTCGCGGATTCGTGCTGAGGATGGACCGCGTCGTCGAGGACGCGACAACCATCGACGCTCTCGCGAAAGTTCTCGACAAGGCTATGACGGAGAGCGTCACGTCTGACGGCCGTCTCGATCTCAGGGACGTCGCGGCGAGGATCTTGGTCGAGATGAGAGGAAACCAGCGATGAACCACACCGTCACACCCGAACAAGTCAAGGCACTGTACGACAAGGAAGTCGAGAAGCACCGTAGGGACAAGCGGCAGCACGGTCCTCTGTCGCTCGACGAGGCTATGATCCGGGCGACTCGAACGATGGTCTATTCCCAACTCCAGCTCCAACTCCCGACGCCTCCGCCCGAGAAGGACGAGGACCCGGACGTCGCCCACATCCGACAAAAAGCACACGGCAAAGCGCTCTGGAAGGAGACGGACCGACTGATCGAGGAAGCCAAACTCGGGAGCGACACATGAGCCTCAGCAACAGCGCAGAGAACAACTTGCTGCTGCTCCTGTTCAACAACACGAACTGGGCTAACGTCGGCGACGCGACCGGCATCCGCGGATCGACTGTAGCCGGTTCGTTCTACGTGAGTCTACACACGGCGAGTCCTGGTGAGGCCGGCAACCAGACTACCAGCGAGGCGGCTTACACCGGATACGCCAGAGTCGGCGTCGCGCGTTCGGCGGCTGGGTGGACGGTGAGCGGTACCTCGCCGACGCAAGCGGCGAACGTCGCTGCGACCACTTTTCCGCAGTCGAGTAGCGGTCCAGAGACAGAGACCGACTTTGCCGTCGGGAGGGACTCCGCTGGGGCGGGCGAGGTACTTTGGTACGGAGCGCTGACCGCTTCTCTGGTCGTGAACAACCTCGTGACCCCGTCCTTCCCGATCGGGCAACTAGTCTGTACGGCCGACTGATGCCGGCGCCCTACTCCTACGTCGATCGCGTCAAAGACACGACGACTACCACCGGAACCGGAAACGTCACGCTGTCTGGTACCTCGCCGACCGGCTATCAGACATTCAATGCCGCTTACGACACGAGCGGCATGTACTTCTGCTACGCCATCGTCGGTGGGTCCGAGTGGGAGGTCGGATACGGGTACCTCAGCGGATCGACAACTCTAGTGCGAGACCAGGTGACAGCGTCGTCCAACGCCGGCGCGCTCGTCAGCTTCTCGTCCGGCACTAAGGATGTCTTCAGTCCGCTGACCGCCGACGCGGCGATGGTCTTGTCGAGTTCCGGTAGAACGTACGCAGGAGCTCGCGGTTCCGACATGCCGTAAAAAGGGAAAAAGAGATGGCAGCCCCCAACGCAGAACCGATCTACTCGAGAGTCGGAGACGTTCAGTGGGCCGTCAACATGACGGCCGCGAACAACACGATCGACATCACGTCGGGCACAAGTTACCTCGTATACACTGCCGACGCGACGAACGGCGGATACGTCCGTGAACTTCGTCTCAAAGCGAACCCGTCGCAGAACACCGCAGCGACCGTGCTCCGAGTATGGGTCAACAACGGGTCTTCGACTGGCACCGACACGAACTCTGCGCTGATCGACGAGCTGGGCATCCCAGCGACAACGGCGAGCGCGACCGCGCCAACTCCGACCTTCGTGTTGCCGCTGAACTTCGCGCTGCCGCCGGGATACAAGATCTACGTGACGCTGGGCACTGCGCCTGGAGGCTCAGGCGAGTTCATGTGCACCGTGATCGGCGGAAAGTACTGAGTCATGGACTTGTTTAACATTCCGTCTGGCGTCTTGGCTGACGTGCAGACGTTTGTTGGCGGTCAGGTCACAGGCGGCACGACCAACTGGCGCCCCTGGTACAAGCCGCGCGGTAAGACGCTGTGCCAGATCTTGTGCGTCAGCGGAGGAGGAGGCGGGGGCGGCGGCGCTGGGGCGGCGGCAGGAGCAGCAAAAGGCGGGGGTGCTGGCGGCGGCAGCAGCGGCATCACACGTGTGATCTACCCTCTAGCCTTGCTGCCGGACAGCCTCTACGTGCTCGTCGGCAGCGGTGGCGCCGGTGGGGCCGGCGGCTCTTCTGGTAACGGAAGCGCCGGAGCCGCTGGACAGCTCAGCTACGTTGCTGTGTACCCCAACACCGCCGCCAACAACTTGTTCGCGGTATCAGGAGCAGCCGCCCCCGCTGGTGGAGGCGCTGGAACAACTGCGGCGGGCGGTACTGGAGGCACGGCGGGAACCATCGCAACCGTCGCAGGCATGGTGTTCTCCTGCTGGGGCGTCACGCAGTTTCTGGCAGGCGTCGCGGGCACGAACGGCGGAGCCCAGACCGGCGCAGCGGGCGCGAACTTGGCTGTTGGCACCGCGTGTATGATCCTGGGCGGCACAGGTGGTGGTGGTTGCACTACGACCACTTTTGCTGGAGGCAGCATCACAGCTGTGGCCAACACACCATTCGAAGCGAGCGCGGGCGGTGCTGCTGGATCTGGCCCGGGCAATCCAGGCTATCGCCACAAAGTCGGCCCGATCTTCTATGGCGGCACCGGCGGAGGTTCGTCTAACTCCGCTACAGGCGGCGAAGGGGGCTCCTGCAACTCTCCCGCCTACGGCGCAGGTGGCGGCGGAGGCGGCGGTGGCGTAACAGTTGGTGGGCGCGGTGGCGCAGGTGGCCCAGGCCTGGTGATCATCACGTGTTGGTGATCCCATGCCGAGCTACGGCACGTTCTCAGAACTCCCGCTCAGCGCGCTACCCGAAGTCGCGACCTCGTCGATCAGCGGTACAGCCACAGCGACGTTCAGCCAGACGGGCGCAATCCTAGGATTAGGTTCCGTCTCCGTCACGACGACCGCGACATTCGGTCAGATCGGTTCGGTCCGCGGTAGCGGCTTCGTCTCAGCGACAGCAACGGCACTCTTCACGCAAAGCGGAAGCGTTCAAGGGATCTACGATATCAGCGGCTCCTCAGCCGCTGTTTTCGGTCAAAGCGGGAGTATCCAGGGACTCTACGCAGCCAGCGGGACCGCGTCCGCTTCGTTCGGGCAGAGCGGGGGCCTCTACGCGACCGGGTTCATCAGCGCGCTGTCGGCAGCGACGTTCGGACAAGGTGGAAGCCTCTACGCGACCGGGTTCATCAGCGCGCTGTCGGCTGCGACGTTCGGGCAGAGCGGGAGCCTCTACGCGACCGGTTTCATCAGCGCGCTGTCGACCGCGACGTTCGGGGAGAGCGGAAGCCTCTACGCGACCGGTCTCATCAGCGCGCTGTCGACCGCGCCGTTCGGGGAGAGCGGGAGCCTCTACGCAACCGGGTTCATCAGCGCGTTGTCGACCGCGACGTTCGGACAGAGCGGGAGCCTCTACGCAACCGGGTTCATCAGCGCGCTGTCGACAGCGACGTTCGGACAGAGCGGTGTAATCCTAGGATTATTAGAGACGTCCGGCACCAGCTCGGCGACGTTCGGACAAAGCGGATCACTTCTCGGTTCCGGGAGCGTCAGCGCGATAAGCGTCGCCACGTTCGTCGAGAGCGGGAACCTGATCGACATAACTCCACCCGTGATGGCCACTTTCGTGATCCCGACGGGTGACGACGAGCGTATAATCGAGAGAGAGGACGAACTCAGACGAAGATACGTCGCCGTCGAGTTGGAGAAGGGTGTGTCGCTCGCAGTCGCCCTCAGCGCGATGCCGCAGGTCCAGTCCCATGTCGCGAAGGTCTTGACCGCCGCTGGGGGACCAGACGACGAGGTCGAGATCGTCAAGACGTTGTTGAGGTACGCGCAAGACAAGGTCTACAGACCGAGCGAGACGTCTTACGATCGTGCTGTCGCGCTACTTTCGACTCTCTACGTAGTTGGGACACGCGCTAGTCTGGTCGCGCACGACGACAGGATCGTCGTCGCCGCTTTCGTCGACGGGGGGTGGAGGTACGCCGACCCGTCCAGCACTTACCGTCTCGGGCTTACAGCACCGTTCACGTCTGAGCTGCTCTCGTCGGTTCCATCCACACCGAGAACTGTGCTCGACAGCATCCTAGAAACGGAGCGTAGGTCTCAGGTAGCGATGTCGGTAGCACTCAAGACTCGACGGCAATTGGAATCAGCTAAAAGACTAGGGATCGTGACAGCGTTGGCTGTTACCACGTTCGTCACCGTTCGAGCTGTGTCGAAGAAGATCGAGAAGGACGCGAAGAAACGACGCAACAACAAGGAGAACTGAACATGAGATGGCTACTTCGAACTAACGCTTGGAAACTTCGTCGGGGGCATCACCGCCTTCGGACTGATGTTGCGGAGGAAGATCGACCGGAGCGGTTCGTGAAGACGATCGTCGTCGCTCTCGTCCTCGGAGGGTGCGCCGGCAACCCTCCGAGGACCTGCACGCAGGAATCGAGGGACGCACTCGTCATCCTCTACAAGCGAGCCGCCGAAGGCGTCATCGAGTCCGGCGCGTGCGACAACGTCCAGCGGGTCGAACACTGCGCCGCCTACATGCAGATCGAGGCGGCGATGGCGATGAGCCAGAAAGCGATGTGCGAATGACTCCCGAAGTCGAGGCCGCGGTCGGAGAGGCTCTGGCGTTCGCGCTCAGGTTGCTCGTGAACAAGCTCGGGATCAGCGAGGACTCCGCGAAGAAGCTCCTCGCGGATCGCCTCAGGGGCGACCGGGACGAGGTCAGGGATCACGCGCAACACCTGTTGGACGCGAGGAAGAAGGAGAAGAGCGAGTGAGCGACAAGGAAGCCGACACCGATCCGAAGGGCGGTCCGCCGCCGTCGTCACCAGCCGACTTCACGGCGGACCGCTTCGTCGAACTCGTGAAGATCGCGCTCGACGAGAAACTCAACCCGTTCCTCGACCGGCTGACGAGGCTGGAACAGCGCGTGGAGGCGATCGAGAACGCGGCTGAGTAATCCCAGGATTAGCTCACCTGGCGTGGGGTCAAAGGCGACGCACAGACGCTCGGACGCGAAGAGCGCCCGAGCGCTCGTGCGTCCGCGCTCGCGCGTGTGACGCCCACACGAGCGCAGGAGCACCCACACGGGAGCACACCAGCCTACCGTCGCCCACACGGGAGCCGGGACACCTACACGGGAACCAGGACACCTACACGGAGGCCGGGACACCTACACGGGAGCCGGGTGTAGGCTCGTGTAGACAGGACGGGGTGTAGGGACGTGTAGGTGGGGCACCCACAGCGGCCGGCCTGACACACTGACAGGCTGTCCAGTGTCACACTGTTACGCTGTTACGCTCGGTGTTACGCTCCCGAAAAGCTCAACGGTTCCGCGGGGTTACGGCCGACCGCACCAAAACGGAGCGTAACAGTGTTACGTTACGCAGCGCGTTAGGACGAGGCTAAGTGTGCGAAACCTGGTCGGTCGAGCGCTGGCACGTCGGTTGCACCTACCCTTTGCGACCCTGCGGTCAGCCGGACGCGCCCCTTAGGCGCAGCGCGACGAGCGCCCGGCGTGCTCCTTGACAACCCAACCCGCGCGGAGCCCGGCCGGGGCTGACCGCGCGTGAGAAACGCGAAAGGGGTTTCGCCCTTTCCGCCACGACCGCGTAAGCGGACGGGGTAGAAAAGGCTGAGAACCAAAGTGACTACTCTCAAGGTGAACTGCGGCAAAGGTCTGGAACTGGACGTCGACACGAGCAAGTTTTCGGACGAGGTCTACGACCACTGTTTCCGGCTCGGGCTCAAGACGGCGCTTCGGAACGTCCACGCGGGCGTCGAAGACAAGGTCGAGAGCAACAAGCTCTCCACGGAGAAGCTCGAAAGCTTCTACCGCGGAGAGTGCCACCGACCGGGCGGCGGAGGCTTCGGACAGGCGCTCGCGGCGAAGGACCAGGAGATTGCGGCGCTCAAGGCTGCGCTCGCAGCAGCGAACGGAAAGCCTCCGTCGACGCCGACGGGGAATCCGGCGGTCGTGCGCCGTCCAGGCAAAGCGAAGTGAGGATCCCGCGCGTCCGACCCTGACGGGTCGGACGTGGCGGAAAGGACGAAACCCCAGGAAACGATTCTCGAGCCTTCCGCCGCGGTCCCGTTAGGGGAACGTGGCGGAAAGGCGAAGTAATGAATACTGTAGTGTGTAACCACTGCAAGGAGCGTTTCCCGATCGAGGCGCTCGACAGCGATTGTCTGTGTTCGCGGTGTGCGTCGGTCGGGAGGCTTATCCCTTGGACGTCGGACGGGTTCGTGCTCTGCTGTGAGGACTGCTATCTGCACGACAGACCGGATCACGTGTCACTCGTGACGTCCCATCCGAACGCGAGCAAGGTCTACAGGATCAACGTGTTCCCTTACAAGGGAACGTGTCACTTCTGTAGCAAAACGCTCGTCGAACCTGCGACGAACGGATGGCCAGAACTGTTCAACGGCCGGGGGTCCGAGCGGGAGTATCCCAAACCGGACGCTAAGGTCGTCGATCTGACGCCCGAACAATGTCGGCTCGTCTCGAAGTGGGTCAACAGTCCTAAGTCGAAGTCCAAGGTCAAGATCGTTCGTCGCAAGGTGGAGCACCTACTCGACATCCCACAACCGTTGTGTAGCGAGTGTGGGGTGACCGGGTATCCACTCGATGATGACAGCGGACTGTGCGCCGAGTGTTACGCGGGGGACAGCGCTCCATGCATGGCCTGCGGCGCGACTCGGTGTAACGGGGAGTGCGTCAGGTGAACCGTGCGGCGGACTTAATCCCAGGATTAGGTCCGCCGCGGCGGAAGGCTCGAGAGTTCAACGAACAGCAAAGGAGGCGAACATGTCATACGAGGACTGGGACGACGAAGAGGATCTGATCGACGGTGTCGGCTTCGCCGACCCTGGCGTACGATACCGGTACGAGAAGCTCCTGTGGGAAGCTCTCGAAAGGGAACGGATGCGGGAGAGGTGACCCCGCGGCGCCCCGCCCCCGTCCCCGGTGCGCGACGACCGGGGATGGGGAGGGGGGGATCGGAGCGGTCCGGGCGACAAGCGC